>RCNC010000302.1_pt1 | contig 30552 bp, 28 predicted proteins | sample 2041301 | NCBI WGS metagenome assembly RCNC01 (sample SAMN09708231, study PRJNA481090) | Marine sediment metagenome, whole genome shotgun sequencing project. | biome: marine sediment; feature: ocean; material: sediment; isolation source: Sewage treatment plant 13A marine sediment (STP13A) ... | reverse complement strand
GGTGGCCCTCGGCCCTTCACCCATTTACGTCCCTAAACTCGAGATCCCCCCACGTTGCACCTACGCAATGGTCAGAAATCTGGCCCTGTAGCTTCTAAAGCTCTGAGTCTTCGGCTGGAAAGGCCTTTTACACCTCAGATCCCCCGAACGGGGAGGCCAATGGAAAATCTCTTTACAGCCTCCATAAAGGAATAATCCGGCCGATCGGGGTGATTTTCGTCCTCCCGGCGGCCCGTTGGGTCGTCAGCGCCGGCGGCTTTCCACCAATCCGGCCTCTTCCATGGCCTGGACGTATGCGACGACATCCTCCAATCGGATATCCTGAGTTTCCGGCGTTACCACGTAGGCGTACTTCCAGTCATCATTGGCTGTGGTGACGTTTCCGTACTCAGCCCGAACCAGCCTCCAGATCTCCGTCACACTCCGTTCCCCATTCACGAACCATGGAATCTCCGTGTTCGCGAGCCTGGGAAGCCGAAGCCCCTGGGGGAGGAACTGGCGAACTCGAGCGGATGCTTCTCTGTACTCATCCGAATAAAACTTGAACCGTTTTTCAGGGATGACCCGATCCCACTCCTTCTCCGCTTCGGTCTCAGTGAGGGACCGGGGGCGGGTTCCCAACTCTTCAGCCCGGGCTGCATAGATCCGCTCCAGTTTTTCGAATTGGAGGTCTCGTGAGGCCTCGAGGCTCTCGGTCAGATCTTCCACCAACTCCACTACATCGGGCTCCGATGAGAGATCTGTCACGGAGGCGACCCCGCCCGCACCCCGGTGGAAGGCTCCATAAACCTTATTGTGGGCCGCTTTGAAACCATCGTGGAGATCATCCGCTCCGGTGTTCAACAGTCGGACACTTTGTCTGGCTACTTCCGCCAGCCACTTGTCGCCGTTGGCCGCTACCTCCCAGGAGAGATCCCTAGCCTCCTGGGCACCGGCCGTGGCCAGATAGAAAAACGACGCGGCTCCGACAAACCCGGTCCGTTTCATCTCCGTGGGATCGGTCCGCTCTGCCACATCGGCACTGGAATGATAGAAGTTGTCGGGCCAGTGATTGAATTGCATGGCCGGAATTCCCGCATCCAGAAACACGATGTGATCGCTGGAGCTGATGAAAGGAACCATGCGATAGTTGAAGGGAGCATTGTTCCCGGTCTGCGTCCGGATATCGGTCTGATCGGTAAAACGGAGGAGGTCGCCGATGAGGTCATTTAGGTAGCTCGGCCTCGAATCGGGGGTCATCTTCATCCTGAGATAACTGTCGGTCTCCTCGAGGTCCTCGCCGGGCATATCATAGTTCATGGCGGCGATGAGCCGGTCTTCGAGTTGGGGATTCTGATACATGAAAGCCCTGGACCCGGAAATCTCCGGCACCCACAGGAAACGAATGGTCCGCTTCGGCTGAGGAAGCTCCCCCCGACGAATCAACTCTGCCAGAGTCCTCCCGATCTCTAGAGTGACTGCCACACCCGTGGAATTGTCCGATCCACCAGGTGTGGAGGGCCTCTCGAAGAGGTGGGACACGATCATGAGTTCACCCGCTGAGGGATCCGTCCCGGGAATCGTGGCCGAAACGACGTTCATCCTACCCGGAACCTGCTGCGTCTGGACCTTCGCCCGGAGGACGACCCTCTCCCCCCTTTCCAGCAGATTCCGTAGCTCCGTGAACTGCCGAAGGGATAGGTTGAACCCAAATCCGGAGGTGCCCGGGCCAGGACGAACCGACGCCCACCCGATCTGGTCCAGGCTATAACCGGGGCGGTCTCCGTTGACCCCCGCACTACCGGTCCCAAGGGCACCTGCAGCACCGAGGCGCCCTACAGCATTGGAGAAGACAGCTCCCACCGAACCGTTTCCAAGCACGATCTTCCCAGTCACATCCTTCCCGGCATAGTCATCCGGTGTCCCGGCACCCACATAAACGACCTCGGCCTCCACCTCACTACTGGTACTCCCGGAGGCCAAAGCGGCTGGGACCATGGTCAGGCTGGCGATCTTCTTCTGCTCGGGCTCCATCATCCAGAGGTCACCGATCTCCGGGACCCAGGCATCACCAGCGGGGAAATAGTCCGCCCTGACATCCGAGAGTCCGTACCGGGTGGCCATCTCCTGCATGTACCGGGTTTCCATGTAGGTCTCTGCGTATTCCTCAATCGGGCGCTGACGATTCAGTGCCAACGCCTGAACATGGGCGTACGCCAACTCCCCGGAGTATTCGAGGAGGATGGGATCCCGTATGCTCGCCGGAACGATCGACCGGTCCTTGGTGACCTGGGCTTGAAGGGGCGCCAGGGAGAAAAGCACCAGGCAAAGGGGGGCTTTCGAAAGGACGAAACGAAGGAAGGACATCTGGGAAACCTCCCGCATGTAGGGTTATGGGGGCGTTGTGGTCGGGCCAACGTCCAGGGCCCGATCAAAGGCGAGAACGGACGCCAAAATGGTTCGGACGGAATTCAGGAAGAACTCCGAATCGATTTCTTCGATCTCATCCGAAGCCCGGTGGTAGTCAGGGTGGTCCTCCACCCCGAAGTAGACAAACGGGATGCCATTGGTGTGGAAAGGCCGATGATCCGACGATCCGGTCCAGTCCTGGACACCCTCTACTCCCGGCTCATCGTGTCCGAAAGCCAGGACGACAGGCGGTCTTGGCCTCACAGCCTCCAGGATCGGACGAAGCTGGGGATAGTGGAACGGCCCAACAGCGAAAAGGAGGGAGTCACTCCGGGCCACCATATCCAGATTCACATTCAGTACCATCTGGGAAGGCCAACCGGCTTCAACAAAGGCTCGAGACCCCCTCAGCCCCATCTCCTCAGCGTCAACGGCGGCAAAAACCATCGTATGTCGAGGGGGGTGCTCCACAAAATACCTGGCGAGGGACATGACCGTCACGGTGCCGGAGGCGTTGTCGTCGGCACCATTGAAGATGGAATCCACCGCAGCTCCCGAGGCGGCACTATCCCGAGGCTGCCGAATCCCCAGGTGGTCGAAGTGGCCGGTCAGGACGATGGCTCCGAGGTCAGCCTCTGTTCCCTGAACATACCCGACGACGTTGGCCCCTCTTGTTACCTGGGTCGTGTCCCGACGGCCCCTGATTTCGAAGGCCTGAAGGAATCCGGCAGGAGGTTCCAGCAGACCGGTTGAAGTGAAGCCATCCAGGATGTACGCCTGGGCCAATTCAGCTCCCCGGGTCCCCGTTCTCCTCCCCTCCAGGGAGTCGTGGGCGAGGACGCCCAGGTCCGCCAGGATTCGAGGGAAGTCAGCCTCGACGAAAGCATCCGGATTCTCAGGGACCTGGCCGTGGACGGCGTCTCCTCCCGGACCTCCACAGGCTCCGACTCCCACCACCAAGGTCACCGCGGTCAGAACCGAAAAAAACCTCACAATCGACCTCCTTCAAATTCCTGGCGGACCCTCCCCCAGGGGGGACGGATTCATGAGCCACATATTCGACAAAGCATCATCGTGTCCGTACCTCCGCCCCGCAATGCCAGAACCCCCCTTTCCTGGGAGCCCGACGCCACCCGAGGCCGTCTGGAGCCCTTCTCCACGCCCCCCTCGAACTCGCCACGCACCCGGTCCGAGAAGAATCAATGGTGCAGCAGGGGTTGGGTGGGGATGGAACCGCCGAGCCCATTCCCGGATTGGAAGAGGTAGACGACTCGTGCGGAATGGGAATCAAATGAGGAAAATTACCCAGCTTTCTGTGATGCTTGTTGCGGGCCCCGCCCTCTTGGGTGGGACCCTGGCTTGCGCCGACGACACCGGCACGAACTCTCCGGGCTTTTCGGATTTCAGTTGCAGCATCCAGCAATCGGAACTCCAGAACGGAGGACCAGGGAAAGACGGCATCCCGGCCCTTACGAACCCGACGTTCGTCAGGGCCGGAGAGGGGGGCACCCAGTACCTCAGGGACGATGATAGGGTGGCAGGCTTCCTCGGGGAGTCCGGGCCCTTGGCCGTGCCCCTGAACATCTTCTGGTGGCACGAGATCGTGAACCTCGACGAAGGCGGATCGCAGGTGACCATCACCCACTGTCCCCTCACCGGCTCTACCCTTGCTTTCGACCGTGCGGCCGTGGGAGGGGCGGAATTCGGGGTTTCGGGAATCCTATACCGGAACAACCTGGTCATGTATGATCGCCAGACCGGTGAATCTCTTTGGCCGCAAATGCTACGGGGTGCCCGGTGCGGTCCCGCCGACGGAAACAACCTTCCCATGGTTCCTATCGTCGAGATGTCCTGGGAAGGGTGGAGAACTCTCCACCCCGATACCAGGGTGGTTTCAGACGGGACCGGGTTTTCAAGGGACTACCAATCCTACCCCTATGGCAGCTATGACAACCCCAACAACAGTGCCTTGCTCTTCCCGGGGTCCGTCGATGGCAGGCGGCCGCCGAAGGAGCGCGTTCTCGGGATTCCCCTCGGATCCGGCGGAGTAGTTTTTCCCTTCGGCCTTCTGGACGATCTAGGGGCTGTTGCGGTAGCCGAAACCGGTGTCCTGGGAGCCGACTACGTAGTCTTCTGGGACCGCTCCGGGCAATCGGCGATAGCCTATCACGCCCGGCTCGATCAGGAACAGATCTCCTTTACCGTGGATCAGGGACGAATCATCGACGACTCGACGGGCTCGGTGTGGCAGATGGACGGCCGAGCCACGGAAGGCGCCTTGGTGGGTCGGCAGCTGGAGGCCGTTTCTGAAGCCTTTGTGGCCTTCTGGTTCGCCTGGCCTTCTTTCTACCCAGAGATCGAGATCTGGGGTTCACCATGAAACACCCAAGTCGGACGATTCAATTCGCGTTCGTAATTGCTTTCGGTTTGGCGGTCCCATCCCTACTGAAGGCCCAGGCCATCTGTTCCGCACCCCACTCCTCACCCACGCTGACCCAGTCCGGTTCTCTTTCAACCCTGCCTACGGGTGGTGGCTGGGTGCAGGTAGCGGGTTACGGCCAAAGAGCCGATGAGTTCTTCAACCCCAACGGCGACCGGCAGCTTTTCCTGGCGGATTCCGAATTCCTAACCCGATCCGTCTTCGTCACCGGAGCTATCGGGGTGTACACCGGCCTCGAACTCTGGGCCCAGATCCCTGTCCACACCCTGACCGTGGAGAGCGCTGGAGGAGACTCCAGGACATCGGGAATCGGGGATGTTAGAGTGGCGGCCAGGTTAGGTGCCGAGCTTGTAGGGGCCGACCTTCCTCTTTCCCTCCGTTTTGGCGCAAAGATCCCCGGAAGCGAGTTTCCGGTGGATGCTACGATTCTGCCCCTGACAGAAGGTCAAAGGGACTGGGAGGTCAGCCTGGAATCCGGCTACCGGCTTCCTGACCGGAGCCTGTACTTGATGGGCTGGTTCGGGTACCGCCTCCGGGAAGAGAACGAGGATGCCGACAGAGATCCAGGTGACGAGGTTTTTGCGGCCCTCTCCATGGGCGGGGAGCTCGGTTCGATTTCCTTGGATGTCACCGCCGACCTCCTCTGGGGAGGGGTCCCCAAGGCTCAGGGTTTCGAACTACCAGGGGACCGAAGGAGGCTTTTTCAGATCCTTCCCACCGTCGGGAGGAGGGTAGGCCCCGGTCGATTAGAGGTCTCCGGGCAACTCCCTATCGGGGGACAGAACCTCCCGGTAGGTGTGGGCGTGAGCGTTGGATATCGGCTGAGTTGGGGACTTGACCCCCTCCCCGTAGCGGACCTGAGGGATTTCTTTGGCGGAAATGAGGGCCCATCTTAGCCTCCACCTGAATCCACGGAGGGCGGGCGTAGATGACTGAGCTGACTCAAATGAGACCGGGACTTTGGCTGGTGGAAAGCCAGCTGGAGGATTTCAGAGTCCGGGGAGCAGTCATCGCCGGGACGGAGCGGTTGTTGGTTTGGGATACCCTTGCCCGCCCGGCCGACATGGAGGGGATCGCCGAGTTAGCTCCCACGCTTCCTTTGTTGGTCGTGTACAGCCATGCCGACTGGGACCATGTCCTGGGCACCTCAGGCCTGACCCGATCTCCAACGGAGATCATAGGACACGCCTCCTCACTCCACCGGTTCTCTCAGGAGCTACCCAAGGACCTGGGGGAACGTCGAGCTCTGCATCCTGCTGAGTATGCTGAAGCCAGGGTCCTCCCTCCAACCCGGACGGTGGAAGAAGGCCCTCCCGTTCAGATAGGCTTAACCCTCGATCTCGGTGGCCTGGATATCCAACTCTACCACCTCCCTGGCCATACTCCGGATAGTATGGTTTGCTTCGTAGCCGAATGGGGGCTCTTTCTTGGTGGAGACAGCGTCGAGACCCCCCTTCCCTTCCTGAATCCTGGAAGCCCGGTTCGAGCCTGGTCGGAGGCCCTCACCGCCTGGGCCAAGAAACTGGATATGGCTCCGGGACCTTCATTGGTTGTCCCATCTCATGGGGATGTGAGCGGACCAGAGTTGTTACGAGGAAACGCCCGTTACCTGGATGCCCTCCTTGCCGGGGAGGAGCCTGAACTGAGTGGACCCCTGTCGCCATTTTACCAGGAAACCCACGCGAACAACGTAATCCTTGCCCGTGTGCCGTAGTCCATCCTCCGAAGGGTTTCCCGGAAAGAAGGTACCGGCGGCCCCGGAAAATATTTTCCGTTCGGTTCCACCTCCATTTCCGGACTACTCGGCCACCCACCCCAAAACATCCACCGCTATTGACCTTTCGCCGGCCCCGGCCAAGATCCTACAATCCCTCTTTCATGGCTTGTTCGTTGCACAAAATCGGGTTTCTAACGCCCGATAGGGCAGGGACCCCTCCCATCCGGATGCTACGATGCCATCGAAGAAGAGTTTTTCTCAGGCACTTGCCATCCTTCTCCTCTTGTCCGCCGGATGTGACAAGGGGGGGCCGAGGCTTCCACTGGAGGCACCCTTTGAGGGCAGCGTCCATGGTGTGGTGAGCTCGGAAAGCGCCAATCTCCTGGGCGTGACGGTGAGGTTGTCCGGGGGCGTGGTTCGGGAAACCCAAACCTCTTCCGGTGGGTCCTTCTCTTTTCCCGGCCTTCCTGCTGGGGAGTACGTTGTCACCATCAGCGGCTACCCGGAGGATCTCCAGTTCCCGACCACAGCGAAGCCCGCCAGCCTCCAGAAGGGTAGCGCCTCCGCCAGGGTCGACTTCTTTGGTACGATCAGGACCGATGCCTCGATCCAGGGGATGGTGATCGTGGAGGGGATAGGCCTGGAGGGAATCAGTGTCTCCCTTTCCGGCCCAGACCCCCGGTCTTTCACAACCGACTCCCAGGGCCTCTTCGCCTTCAGCCAGTTGAAGCGGGGCAGCTACACTGTCGCGATCTCCGGATTCGATCCCGCTTTCTACGCCTTTCCGACCACCTCAGAGAGTGTGAACGCCACCGGCGGGACTCCCGCGGAGACCCATTTCGCCGGGACTCTTGTACCTCAGGCCCCGGAAGCCCCCGAAGGCCTTTCGGTCCTGACCGCAGGGTCCGCCACTTTGGATCTGAGCTGGACCGACCAATCGGATGACGAGACCAGAACCGAGGTGGAGAGGAAGCAGGGCTCGGATGGATCCTGGAGTACAGTCGGGTCCCTGGAGCCCAATCTCACCGCCTTCCAGGACGTTGGATTGACGCCCGCCACAACGTTCTTCTACCGGGTCCGTGCATGTAACGATGTGGGTTGTTCCGAGTTCTCGAACGAAAGCTCCGCCACCACCGATGACGTTCCACCGGCTTCGCCCACGACCTTGGTAGCCACCAAAACTGGTCCTTATGGGATCGATCTCTCTTGGAGTGACGGGTCAATAAATGAGGAAAGCTTCGAGGTGGAGCGAAAGGTCGGCACTGGCGGTGACTGGGCTCAACTGATCTCCCAGGGACCGGACATCACCACGGCCCAGGATTCCGGCCTGCAGCCGAATACGAGCTACACATACCGGGTCCGGGCCTGCAACGACATGGGCTGCTCACCCTTTTCGAACGAAGCCGATGCTACGACGGACGAAATCCCTCCCGTGGCTCCTTCACAGCTTGTCGCCTCCCCAACGGGACCCTCGGCGGCATGGCTCGGATGGGCCGATGAATCGGACAACGAAACTCGGTTCGACGTGGAACGACGGAGTGGCCCCGGGGGAATCTGGACCACCATCACCGCCGTTGGTCCGGACATAAGCACATTCGGTGACTCGGGATTGACAGCAAACACCAGCTATACCTACCGGGTCAGAGCCTGTAATCAGGCGGGTTGTTCCGCCTATTCCAACGAAGCTGTAGCTGTCACGGAAGAGGTCCCTCCTGAAGCCCCCACCTCCCTCACGGCCGTGGCCAGCGGTTCAACCACCGTGGAGCTGGTCTGGACGGATGCCTCCCAGAATGAGGCCCAATTCCAACTCCAACGAAGAGAGGGAACTGCCGGCACATGGCTCCAGATTGGGACCCCAGGCCCGAACACAACAAGCTTGGGTGACGGCGGCCTGACGCCGAATACGACCTATCGATACCGCATCAGGGCTTGTAACGACGTCGGGTGCTCATCCTTCTCCGCCGAGGCCCTCGCTACGACAGACGAGGTGCCTCCGGCACCGCCCTCCGCCCTCGTAGCTACATCCACAGGTACCTCAACCATCAGCCTGGGATGGACGGACCATTCCGGGAACGAAGCTCACTTCCAGGTGGATCGAAAAGAAGGGGCCGGAGGGAGCTGGGCGCCCCTGATATCCCCGGGTTCCAACCAGACCACCTGGGGTGATTCGGGCCTCACCCCGGTTTCGACCTACTACTATCGGGTTCGGGCGTGCAACGCGGCCGGGTGTTCCAGCTACACCAGCGAGGCCGGAGCCACCACGGCAGATGTGCCCCCCTCCGCACCGGGGGCCTTGGCCGCAGCCGCCACCGGCGCCACCACCATCGACGTATCCTGGATCGACCTGTCCTCCAACGAAACCGAGTTCAGGATTGAACGAAAGGAGGGGGTCGGCGGCTCTTGGTCCCACGTCGGCACCCGGCCACAAGATTCGACATCGTTTCCGGATTCGGGGCTTTCACCGGGCCTGACATACTTCTACCGCGTCACCGCATGTCATACCACGAGTTGCTCAGGGCCCTCCGGCGAGGCAAGCGCTACGACGCCCGGCACTCCTCCGGAGGCCCCGTCGGGCCTTTCCGCCGTCGCCACCGGGCCAAGCACCGCTGATCTGAGTTGGGTGGACAACTCAGCAGGGGAACTCGGATTCCGAGTGGAGCGCAAAGAGGGGGCGGCCGGCACCTATGCCACCGTCGAAAATGTCCCCACCAACTCCACGGCCTTCTCCGATACGGGCCTCTCCGCCAACACGGAATACTTCTACAGGGTCATCGCCCATAACGCATCCGGGGACTCACCGCCTTCCAACGAAGCGAGTTCGACGACATGGCCTGGAGGTGGGCCGAACCTATCCATCCCGAGTCTCTATCTGACACAGAGCACCCAGACGCTGGCCGGGGACGTCCCCCTGGTGGCCGACAAGGGCGGATACCTGCGGGTTTTCGCGGTGGCCTCCGAAGCCAACCCGTTCCAACCCACGGTCAGGGTTCGCTTCTATCACGGTGGGGGCCTGGTCCATACGGAGGTGATCACTGCCCCCGGCGCCTCGGTTCCCACGGGGGTAATCGAGTCTTCCCTTACCACGTCCTGGAACGTCGCCGTTCCCGCCTCCCTCATTCAACCAGGGCTGACGATCCTGGCCGACGTTGACCCCACCGACCAGATCGCCGAGGGGAATGAAGCTGACAACAATTATCCGTTGGACGGATCTCCCATGGCCATGGATGTCCGGACCACAACAACCTTCGAGGTCACCTTCGTCCCGGTGCGACAGAGCGTAAATGACCTGGTTGGGAACGTCACCACGGGGAACGTTGCCCAATACATGGATGTCGCGCTGAGAATGCTTCCAATGGCCCAGGCCGATGTGACGGTCCACGCCGAGTACATCACCGACGCTCCTGTCCTGGAAAGCGGGAACGGGAATGGGGCTTGGGGAACGATCCTGAGTGAGGTGAATGGCATTCGGATAGTGGAGGGCACATCCCGGTACTACTACGGAGTGGTGAAAACCAGCTACGGGGGCGGGGTAGCCGGAATGGGATACCTGGGTTGGCCTACCGCCATCGGGTGGGACCGTCTGCCCAGCGGCTCCGGTGTAGCCGCCCACGAATGGGGACATAACTGGAACCTCCGGCATGCCCCGGGCTGCGGTGCCGGGAGCCCGGATCCGAGCTTCCCCTACGCCGATGGGAAGATCGGAGTCTGGGGCCTCGACATCACCAGCACGGCAGTTAAGTCTCCGTCCACCCACTACGACTTCATGAGCTATTGCGGTCCCGACTGGATCAGCGACTACTTCTATAAGGAGATTCTGGACTTTCGCCAGATCTTTGGATCCAACGGAACACCTGCCCAACCTGAGCCCGCTCTCCTGGTCTGGGGCAGGGTTGAAAACGGCCAGATCATTCTCGAGCCGGCGTTTGAGGTCACCACCGCGCCGAAACTTCCCTCCGGACGCGGGGCCTTCAGAGTAGAGGGCGTCGATCGGACTGGAAGGCCACTCTTTTCCGAAGCCTTCGACCTCCTGGAGGTCCCCGATGCCGAAGGGGTAGAGGGCCACTTTGCATTCGCCATCCCCATGGACATGCTGGATCGGACAGAGTTGTCACGGTTGACCGTTTCGGGTGGTGGAATGACCCGAGGTTCAATGGAGTCCCGGACCGGACCACAGATGGCGACAGCCCCTGAGCCCGAGTTCACTTCTGTGGGTGGCTCAGCGGTGGAGATTACCTGGGATGCCAACTCCTTCCCCATGGCCCTCGTCCGGAATCCGACCACCGGAGAGATCCTGTCTTTTGCCAGGGGTGGCCACGTCGCCCTCCCGAACACCTCGGCGGAAATCGAGCTCGTCTTCACCGACGGACTCAGGAACTCCGGAAGGGTACGGCATAGGGTTCGGTAGCAGGCGATTCAAAGCCGCACGATCAAGTAGGGCCGGCACCCTTGCCGGCCCTACCTCTATATCCCCACCCTACGTTGAAACACCTTCGGTCGCACTCGATAAACTGAGGCACACATGAACCCCGCCCGCTCCCTGCTTCTCAACCGCAGCCTCCTCCTCGGTCTCGCCCTTTCGCTTTTTACCAACCTTCCCTCCCTCTCCTCTCAGACTCCTGGGGCCCTCCCCCAGAAACCGGAAGCCCTAGCCCGATACCAGGCGTTGGCTCGGGAAGTCATATCCGGAGAAAGGGCGCGTGAGCAGGTAGGGACCATGGACCCCTCCTACCGGGTCCCGGGGAACGAGGCGTTCACCCGATCGATTCATGAAGTGGTCCGAAGCCTGGAATCCCACGGATACGTGACGGAGGAACTCGCAGGTTCAGGGGCTTTGACATACCGGGTCGAGACCCGGGAGATGGAGCGGCCTGCCTGGGATCCTATCCACGCCTCCCTACAAATCGAGGGGCAGCAGGAACCCCTCATGAGTCTCTCCAGCAACATCAACCTCATGGCTGCCTACTCCCACACGACGCTGGGGGGAGGGGTTGAAGCAGAGTTGGTAGACGTGGGGCGAGGCTCCCCTCAGGATTTTGAAGGTAAGGATGTGAGGGGGAAGATCGTCCTCGGGGACGGGAGCACGGGCCAGCTCTTCCGAAGGGCTGTACAGGAACATGGTGCCCTTGGCGTCCTGGCGTTTCGCCTTTCGTCCTTCAACCGGCCGGAAGTGAACAGGGACATCGCCGCTATGTCGTCCATTCCCTATGATGCCGACGCGGAGGCCTGGGGGCTGGCCATTTCCGCCAACGCCAGGGACGCGCTTCGTGAAGCTCTGAGTAAGGGGCCGGTCCGGGTGAGGGTGGAGGTCGAAAGCCGAATCTACCCATCGAAAGAGCTCACTCTCGTGGCTGAGGTCCGGGGCAGTGAAGTGCCGGACGAGCGGTTCGTTTTCAGCGCCCATGTACAGGAGTCCGGGGCCAACGACAACGCCACGGGCGTGGCATCCCTCACCGAAATCGCCAGACTCCTGGGCGAAGGCCATCGAACCGGCAGCTTCGTCCCGGCCCGGACAATCAGCATGGTCTGGGGGGACGAGATCTCCTCCACTCGCCGGTTTCTGGAAGATGACCCGGTCAGGGCATCCCAAGTCATTTGGGGATTGTCCTTGGATATGGTGGGAGAGGACACGGACAAAACCGGCGGCACCTTCCTTATCGAAAAGATGCCCGACCCTTCCGCCGTCTGGACCCGGGGCGAGGACCATCACACGGAGTGGGGCGGAAGACCCATGACCCTGGAACAGATGACCCCCCACTACTTCAATGACTTCGCCCTGAACCGGTGCATGGATCAGGGAGAGGACAGCGGGTGGACGGTGAAGACCAACCCCTACGAGGGAGGAAGTGACCACGTCCCCTTCCTGAGAGCTGACATCCCCGGACTTCTTTTCTGGCACTTCACCGATCAGTTCTACCACACGGACGGAGACCGGTTGGAGATGGTCTCAGCGGAAACCCTGGAAAACGTCAGCGTTTGTGCCGCAGTCACCGCCATGGCGCTGACCACAGCCGACAGTGAAATGGTGAACTACGCAGCCAAAGAGTTGGCAGCTGCGGCCATCGGGAGATTGGAAATCGAGGCAGCCCTGGGGAGAGCCGCTTTGGCGGAGGGGGGTGAATTGAAGGACGAACAGCTCATCCTCCAAAGCTGGACGGATTGGTACCTCGCCGCCGTCGACACCATGCGAGACATGGAGGCCGGTGGACCTTCGGCGGATACCGAACGAATTCTGGCAGTTGTCGGAGAGTCAATTGCCGAAGCCGGAAGATCAGCCCTGCAGAGTTTGGGAGGGTAGATCACCTCGAGCCTGAGCGCGTCAGTCAGCGAACTTCTTGTACTTGATGCGATGGGGCTGAATGGCATCCTCGCCCAAGCGTCGCTTTTTGTCTTCTTCGTAGTCCTGGAAATTCCCGGGGAACCAGAAAACCTGGCTGTCACCTTCAAAGGCCAGGATATGGGTGGCGATCCGGTCGAGGAACCACCGATCGTGGGAGATGACTAGAACGCAGCCCGCGAACTGGAGGATCGCATCCTCCAGGGCCCGGAGAGTATCCACATCCAGGTCATTGGTGGGTTCGTCCAGGAGGAGGACATTTCCCCCCTCCTTCAAGAGCTTTGCAAGGTGAAGCCGATTCCGCTCACCCCCGCTCAGGACCCCGACCTTCTTTTGCTGATCCGCGCCCCTGAAGTTGAACCATGAAAGATAAGCTCGCGGGTTCACTTCCAGCCGTCCGAACTCCAGAATATCGGCCCCTCCGGAGACCTCCTCGAATACGGTCTTTTCCCCGTCCAGGGCCTCCCTGGACTGGTCCACATAAGCCAGTTGGACAGTTTCCCCCACCTTCAGGGATCCTCCGTCAGGCCCCTCCCCCCCGGTAACCATCCTGAAAAGAGTGGTCTTCCCAGCCCCGTTGGCTCCGATGATCCCCACGATGGCACCCGGCGGCACATCGAAGTTGAGGTCTTCCATGAGCAGCTGGTCGCCATATCCTTTTCGGACCCCATCCGCATTGATGACCAGCTTGCCCAACCTTGGGCCCTTTGGAATCAGAATCTCGGCAGTCCGGATCTGCTCCCGCTCGTCGGCGCCCAGGAGGTCCTCATAGGCGGTGACCCTGGCCTGGCCCTTGGCATGCCGGGCCCTTGGAGCCATTCGCACCCACTCCAACTCCCGATCCAGAGTCCTCTGGCGAGCGCTCTCCTGTCTCTCTTCCACCCTTAGCCGCTCGCGTTTCTGTTCCAGCCAGGCCGAGTAGTTTCCCTTCCACGGGATCCCCTGGCCCCGATCCAGCTCCAGAATCCACTCTGCCACGTTGTCCAGGAAGTACCGGTCATGGGTAATGGCCACCACCGTCCCAGGGTACTCGGCCAGGAACCGTTCCAGCCAGGCCACCGATTCGGCGTCCAGGTGGTTTGTGGGCTCGTCGAGCAAAAGCATGTCCGGAGCTTCCAGGAGGACCCGGCAAAGAGCGACACGCCTCCTTTCCCCTCCCGAAAGGGTTTCCACATCGGCATCCCCAGGCGGAACCCGGAGAGCATCCATGGCCATCTCCACCTTCCGGTCCAGATCCCAGGCGTCGGCGGCCTCGATACGGTCCTGGATTTTTCCCTGCTCTGCCATGAGGGCATCCATCTCCTCATCCGTGGAGATGTCGGCAAAGGCCATGCTGACCTCTTCGAAGCGAATGAGGAGATCCCGGGTTTCCTTCACCCCGAGCTCGACATTCCCCCTCACGTCCAGGCTCGGGTCCAGCTCGGGCTCCTGGGACAGATATCCAATCCGGGTGCCCTTGGCGGCCCAGGCCTCGCCCAGAATGTCCTCATCCAAACCGGCCATGATCTTCAGAAGAGAACTCTTCCCCGAACCATTCGGCCCGACCACCCCAATCTTCGCCCCCGGGAAGAAGGAAAGGCTGATGTCTTTCAGAATCTCCCGTTTGGGGGGAACGATCTTGGAAAGGCGATACATGTGGTAGATGAATTTCTGCTCTGACATGGGTTACCCGATCGTTCTTTTGGATATAAACCAGAGCGGGCTAACCAACTGGTCAGCCCGCCCACGATCAAAAAGCCGAGTGTCCGGCTTCCGCTTCCGCCCGAACCGGGCGGCGAGGTCAATGAGCTCAGGTGAAGCCGGAATGGCCGCATCCACCACCACCGGAAGATGATCCTCCGGAGCCACCCCGGGAGCCACCCCGGGAGCCACCCCGGGAGCCAACCATAACCCCGATGGAAGAGAAACACCGCTGAGTCTTTTCCGACCCACACTCCGGGCACTCCGGACGGGTCCCACTGGAGTACTCGGACATGGCCATCCGAAGCTCGAAAATATGTGAACAGTCCGGGCACTGAAACTCGTATCTAGGCATAACGTATCCGCCACCTGAAAATCAATAAATACCAACGAGGCCTACTTATAAATATCGGCAATCGAGGTCGCATAATGAAGGGCAATTTCACGCATCCAGTCATCGGCCCCTGGCGGCCTCATAGGCTACGATGAACTCGTCCACGCTCTGTGCGGCGGCGACTTTGCCGATAACATTAAGCGGAAGACTCTCCAGCTTCCTGAACCGGATGCAGGACCTTCCCATATCCAACTTCTTCCCGGCCCGCTCGAACTCCTCGTTTAACCAGGACTCCCCCAGTGGATTCATATTCACCCCTGAGGAATAGACCGCAAAGTGGTTCTTTTGCGCACCCAGGGCCATGTACATCAGGGGTTTCTTGTTGTAGGTGTCGGGATATCGGCTCAGGGGAATCTCATAGGAGATCATGCCCCAGTTCATGGTCTCCTCATAGCCTGCCGGAAGGTTCTCCAGAATCGTATCTCTGACCCGGGAAACCACCTCTCTTCGATCCTCAGGTAGTTCCTTCAGGTACTCCGGCACCGTCTTGGCTCCACTGCTGGCCACCATCACCTCTCATATAAGATGGGAAAGTGTTCTCGGGAACCATCTCATTGCATCAAACATGGCGATTCCTCACCTGGGATCAGGTAGATCTAAGGTCAATCCGGTCTTTTTCACCGAGACCAACAGCCCTGAGCAGAGCAAGCGCATTCGTGGAGGTGGCGCGGCCGGGTTTGAGCAGGTAGTCAAAGGTGATTAACGGTCCGGCTTCCCTTTCCCTGACCGTTCCCTCCAGATGGACCGACCTGGCCGCTTCCGCAAGACGAGGCGTATCGTCCAAATGGAGATCGTGGGTGGCCACAGCCCCGATTGTCCGAGCGTCCAATAGATGTCCAAGAATCGTTTGAACGGCCACTCTTCGCTCGGCTTCGTTCGTTCCCTGGAGGGGTTCATCCAGAAGGAATAACACCGTTCCGAAACCGTCCGTCCTCGCTCCTCCAACCACCTGCCGGATCCGGTTCAACTCGGCCATGTACTGGGACACCCCTTCGGCCAAGGAGTCGGCGGTCCTCATGGAGGTTTGAATCCGTAGAGGTGACAACTCCATGCCCTGGGCGCAGACAACCCCGCCGGCCTGAGCCAAAACGGCGTTGATCCCAACGGCTCTGAGAAGGGTGCTCTTCCCGGACATGTTGGATCCGGTGACAAAAAGGAAGCTTCCGGGGGGACCGATGTGAACATCGTTTCGGACACAAGAAGCGGAGGGGAGGAGGGGGTGGCCAAGGCTTTCGGCTCGAAGAACGGGTTCCACTCCATCCCGCACCTCCGGGAAGGACCAGTCCGGGTGGTCGCCTCTGAGGGATCCCAACGCAGAAAGGGCTTCAAGGGTCCCCAAAGACTCTAGCCAAGCTCGAACATGTGAGCCCGAACGGGCCTTCCAGCTCTCGAGCCCGGCAAGGGTATGGATGTCCCAGGCGAAAAGAGCCTGAAGCGGAGCGTGGGCCATTGGGCTGAAACGCACGTCAGACCAGGCCACTCTCCTGGCCAGCCTGTGAAGCTCCCGGTCCGCTCCCACCGGGCTACTCCGAACAGCCTCCTGGAGCTCGGTGAGAGCCGGCGCCTCCAAGGGGGCTTCCAGAAGCAGTTTGAGAACCTCGGCATACCGACCGAAACGCTCCTGTCCCCCGGAAGCCTTTTCCATCAGGGGATGGATCGCGCTCCTGAACTGGGTTCCGAAGACGAACCCGAGAGCCAGGCCAAAGAGCCACCAGGGCCCGGAGACCCATCCCACCCAATAGGCCAGAAACAAGACACCGGTCAGGAGAGGAATGAGCCGGGCAACGATCAGTATCCAACGGCGTTGTGAAAGGAAGGAGTCCTCTTCTGCCCATTCCAGAAAAAGTTCAATTGACCCTGGATCGGGGGGTTCCAGGATCCTGCCCTTCCCTTCCAACGTCTGGCGGAAATCCAACCGACCCGCCAAATCCTCTACCGCCTCCTGCCGACCCCGAACCTCGGAGGGAGCTGCCGGACCCAACAACCAACGCCGAAGGGTGGTGGCGCCCGGTGGGAGGGTGATAGTAGTGAAAAGCCGGAATAGAGAAGTCTCCCCAGACACATCAAGATCCGTGGCGTAGGGGTGCTGACGGTCCGGGTGCTCCAGCACCGTCGGGGGCAGCCCCTCCCAGTCCCGGTTGAGGCGGGCCAAAGCGGTCTCATTGATACCAACCAGGGTCTGGGCCCACCGACGTCTGGCCCGAACCCTCCTGTGCCAGATGACCAAGCCCAGGAAAACCACGACTGAGAGGGCGAGACCCCAACCAAATACCAGAGCAAGGGCCCCGGAACCCACGTCCATCCCTACATAGCAGGAGAAGCCGAGACAAAAAAGACCGAAGCGGGCGAGGCCCAGCCTTCGACTCAGAAGATCCTCCGCCTTGAGATCTTCTCGGAACCTGGTCAGCCGGTTTTGGTATTCCGTTTCCATCCCCATTACTCCCTCCTAGAACCGAGCGGACTCCGACCATAGAATCATGACTATGAACGACCATTCTGGACAGTCGGCGGGGTATGGTGACCTCATCCGTACATTCCTCAGGATCTCTCTCCTGGGGTTCGGAGGGCCCAACGCACATATCGCCCTCATGCTGGATGAGGTCGTAGAGCGGAAGGGGTGGATTACCCGGCAGCACTTCATGCACCTGGTCGCCGCGACGAACCTGCTACCAGGACCCAACTCCTCCGAGGTTGCCATCCACATCGGGTATACGCAACGGGGATGGAGAGGCGCCTTCGCCACCGGGCTGGCATTTCTCCTTCCAACCCTGGTTCTGGTAACCACTTTCTCAGCCCTTTATTTCCGTTATGGATCCCTTCCATCCGTGGAGGGCGTATTCTGGGGGCTGAAGCCGGCCATACTCGCCGTAATCCTTGCCGCTGGCTGGAAACTCGGGAAAACAGCGTTGGGTTTCCCCGGAGAGGTCGAATGGCCCCTTTTTCTGTTGGCCGTGGGGGGGATCCTGGTCTCCTTCTTTCTTAGTGGCCTGGAGGTCCCGGCCATGGTGGCGGGAGGCCTTGCTACCTGGGCGTTCTACAAACGACCGCCCGGAGGAGGATCCATCCTGTCCTCTTTAGCTCTCCCATTTTCCCTACCATCGCTGATGATCTTGGGTGCGGCACCCGCCGTGGGCACTCTGGGGTCCCTCTTTCTGATGACGCTGGGAGCTGGAGCCGTGCTCTTCGGTGGTGGGTATATGCTGGTGGCTCTTATTGAGCCATTCGTCGTGGGTAGTACCGGTTGGTTGACCCCGGCTCAGTTCCTGGACGGGATAGCCCTCACACAGGCGATCCCGGGGCCCATCGTTACCCTGGTGGCCTTCGTCGGATATGGCCTCGCCGGGGTCCCCGGGGCCCTGGTGGCCACCGCCGGCATCTACATTCCCAGCTTCATGGCTGTTCTCGCCGTCGCTCCTCACCTGGAAAAGTGGAGAAAGGCGGAGGGGTTCCGAGCCGCTCTAAAGGGGGTGAACGCTGTGGTGGCGGGAGCGATTCTCGGAGTCGGGTTCTTACTTCTTCGACCCGCTCTCCCGGACGTCTGGGCTGCAGCCGTTTTCATTCTCTCTCTATTCGGCCTGGTGCGCTTCGGGATCCAGGCCCTGTGGGTGGTAGTGGGGGGACTGCTGGCCGGAGTACTTCACGTCCTTCTGGGAAGCTAGGGGGCTCCAGGCATCAGCCGCCCCGTCGATACCGAAATGAGTGGGGATTTGTTCTGGAAGTTGCGGCCACGCCCAGACGGCGAAGCCTATCATCCCCAAAATGAGAATCCAGTTCACTCTCTCAAAGAAACGTCTCATTGCTGACCTGGGCCTACCCATTCTTCCATGGATGCCTCCTATTCGACATCAGACGCTCGGGCCACATAGAGCCCTCTGCCGGTAGGCCCCCTCGGGTCGAACTCCACGTCCAGAAAGCCAGCCGAGTTCAGAGCGGCAAGCATTTCTTCTACGGTGAAGAGGCCCAGCTCATGAACCTCTTTCAGGTGTTGAATCTTCGAGGGCTCGGCGACGAGGTACTGGAACTCCAGCAACGACAAGCGGTCTCGCACTTCCGACCGGCTCACTCTGGATATCTTCAGGTCTTCCCGGTCGACAGTATGGTGATGGACGGATCCGCCCAGGAATGCGTCCGGGGTAAACCATGGCTCGATCAGAGCGATTCCGCCCGGCGCCACGTGCCGAAGAATGGACCGGGCCGTGAGGTTCAGGCGATCCAGGGTTCTGACATACCCGATACTGGAGAAAAGGCAGAGCACTGCATCGTAGCTTTTCTCGAGGTTGAAGCTCGCCATATCGCCCCGATAGAACTCCCCGTTCGGACACCTCTGCCGGGCAATGTCGAGAAACTCCGACTGGATATCCAAACCATCCACCTCATATCCGTACTCTTCGGTGAGGTAGGCGGCGTGTCGCCCGGAGCCACAGCCCACATCCAGGATGTGTCGGGCCTGGGGACACTTCTCCCGAATGAGTGATGCGACCTCCCGGGCCTCGGAGCCGAAGTCTTTGAACTCCCCATAAATCACGTCATAGACGTGAGTGGATTCGGAAAACATCCCGCCCTCCAGTTCAGGGGTCGGCCGGCGGACCTCCGGCCTCGGTCTCCCCCGAGCCGGGCCCCGCCAGTCTCTGAAGCTCCCAAAGGACCGTCGGGAGCGGAAATGCGTCCTCCACCCCCGGGTGTTCCCGGATCCAAGCCTCCACCGACTCAAGGACTGAAGCCGGGTCGAGGCGGAATGTTGCCTCCGTGGGAAGATCCGACAGGTAGGCGAAAAACTCCCGTTGGGTGAGCCACCGAGGATCCTCCGCCCGGGTATGGCGCCAAAACTGAATGAACTCACCTGCGGGATAGGGTTGGTGCCAACCCAACACGTCGAAGACCGGAGGCCCATCCCAGGGGATTCGGGCTCGGGTTTGGGAGAGGAGAAAGACGACCGTATCCCCGGGAGGGACCCATTCGGGTTGATCCCATCCCTCGTCTGCACACCCACATCCCACTGTCCAGGGGACAGCAACGAACCGTTCTTCTCCAGATGCCAAACCCGGGCTGACCTCCCTATCCAGGATCTCGAAAAGCTGCCCTCGAGTATCGTCCGTGGCGTAATAGGGGAGATACTGATAGGTGCCCAGCAGATTGTGTGGATCCGTCGGCACATCAAGCCATTGATCGGTGGCCTCCGCCATCACAACCACTGAATTGGATGGCCTGAACAGGGGAAGGCCTGACCCGGCCGGGTCGAACTCCACCACTCCCTGAGCACCAACACACAGGGGAACCAGTACCATCACCCCTGTAATCAACCATAGTCTCAATCCCGCCACTTACATCTCCCCTCGTGAGTCCCTTTCCGGGCCCGGCCTCCACTTCCAGATAGGGGAAATGACGATCCGGACCGGCTTGTGGCATGCGAAGGTGTGCCGTATACAATAAGGCCTACAACCGGTCCTCGCCTACTGGCTCAGCCCTTGAGGTTCGCAATGCCAAAAGTACTTCTGACCAGCGCTTCCGTTCTCCTCCTGGCCGTTTTCAGCCCCGAGAACCTGGCAGCACAGGCAGGGTATTCCCCGGACGCTGTAAGTGCCGACGACTACGCCAGGGCACAAGGATTCCTCGGAGCCTCCATGAATCCGCTGGTCTACGGGACCGGGGTTCGCCCCAACTGGGTTGAAGGCGGACGGTTCTGGTACCTGAACGCATACCCGGGAGGGAATGAGTTCATTCTGGTGGATCCTGACGACCGGTCCCGGGAGCGGGCTTTCGATCATGAGCGCCTGGCGGATGCCCTTTCTCAGGCCTCCGGGGAGAGCTACAGCGCCTTCGACCTACCCTTTTCTAGCTTCCGGCTCAGCGTTGAAGGACAAGCCATCAGCTTCGAGGTCGGAGGCCGGTTTTTCCGGTGCGACCTCAGTGGCTACAGCTGTACTGGGGCCCGTGGGACTGCGGAGCCAGGCACCGGAGGGCCACAGGCGAGGGGTCGAGGGATGGCACCGGAGGTTCCTTCCCCGGATGGTGGGAAAGCTGCCTTCATCCGGGATTACAACCTCTGGCTAAAGGACACCGGGTCCGGGCTAGAATTCCAACTTACCACCGATGGCATCGAGGACTTCGGTTACGCCACCAACAACGCCGGTTGGACCAAGAGTGACCGACCGGTCCTGCTATGGTCCTCCGACTCCAAAAAGATCGCCACGTTCCAGCATGACGAGCGGGGGGTAGGGATGATGTACCTCGTCTCCACAGGAGTAGGGCACCCTGAGTTGGAGGCCTGGAAATACCCCCTCCCTGAGGACTCGGTGATCTTCCGGATCTCCCGGGTCGTCATCGATGTGGAGGACCCCCAGGCACCCAAAATAGTCCGCCTCGACATGCCCCCGGACCAGCACCGATCCACCATCTGTGATCACATCTACTGTTCCGGGGCCTTTTCCGATGTGGAATGGGCTCCCGACGGATCTCAACTTGCCTTCGTCTCATCCTCCCGGGACCACAAAGAGGCTCAACTCCGGGTGGCTGATCCCGTCACCGGCGCCGTCAGGAATGTCCTCTACGAAAAGGAGGAGACCTACTTCGAGTCCGGGGAAGGCATGGTGAACTGGCACTTCTTCCCGGAATACGATGAGGTGGTCTGGTTCTCCGAGCGCTCAGATTGGGGACATCTCTACCTTCACGACCTGGAGACCGGCGAGCTCAAACATCCAATCACCTCAGGCGATTGGCGGGTTCTCCAACTCCGGCATATCGACAGAGGAAACCGGATGCTCTACTTCACAGGCTCCGGCCGGGAGCCCGGGGATCCCTACTTCGAGTACTTCTACTCTGTCTCCATGGATGGGGGTGAGATCCGCCTCCTCACCCCGGACAGCGCAAACCACGCCGTCACCCTCTCCCCGGACTTCGATTTCTTCATCGACGCCTCCTCGACCCCAGTGGATCCGGGAGCCACGGTGGTCCGGGACATGAGGGGCCGGGAGAGGGTGGCCCTGGAGACCGGAGATATCACACAGCTCCCGGGCGCCGGGTGGCAGCCCCCCATCCCGTTCCAAGCGAAGGCACGGGACGGAGTCACGGATGTCTACGGGATCATGTACAAGCCCTCCCACCTGGATCCGACCCTGAAATATCCTGTCGTCAACTACCTCTATCCCGGGCCTCAGTCGGGGAGCGTAGGCAGCCGAAGTTTCAGCGCCGCCCGCCGGGAACACCAGGCCATGGCCGAGCTCGGCTTTGTGGTGGTCACTCTGGACGCCATGGGAACACCGGGAAGGTCGAAGTCTTTTCACGATGCCTACTATGGGAACATGGGCGACAACGGGCTCCCGGATCAGATCGCGGCCATCAAGCAGTTGGTCGCCCAGAATCCCTGGATGGACCTTGATCGGGTAGGGATCTGGGGGCACTCCGGAGGGGGCTTCGCTTCCACCGCTGGGATTCTCAGGCATCCCGATTTCTACAAGGTGGCCGTAAGCCAGGCGGGGAATCACGAGAACCGGAACTACGAGGACGACTGGGGAGAAAAGTGGCAGGGACTGTTGGAGACCCACGCCGATGGAACCACCAACTATGACAACCAGGCGAATCTGCTCGTCGCCGGGAACCTGAAAGGCAAGCTCCTACTGGCCCATGGGACCATGGACAGCAACGTACCTCCGTCCAATACCATGGTTGTGGTGAATGCCCTCATCGAGGCAAACAAGGACTTCGACTTTATCCTCTTCCCCAATAGACGCCACGGCTTCGGGAATGAGCCCTACATGATGAGGAGACGGTGGGACTACTTCGTAACCCATCTTCTGGGAGCGGAGCCGCCGAAAGAATACCCCATGGGCGGGGAGTAGCTTTCCCTCCCAGCTCCAGAATGGGCCCGGGGGGGGGTGATAGGCACACTGAAGAAGTCCTCCAGGAGATCGAGATCCAGTTCCCTCCGGATGGTCCTTCGATCCATCTACTCGATCTTCGTACGGGTTTCCGCCATCATCACCGCCGACGAGGAGGAAACGCCTTCAAAGGAACCCATAGAATACGGGTAAACGCATTACCGCCTCCTTCCCCCGGTCGGAATCAGGATCGGTTCGAGTTTGGAAAACACCGGTCCTTCTGAAACCGGCTGGTCAACCTGGTTTTTTTTAGGCAACCTGTAAGCCAAAGTGGTGAGCCCTCCTCTTAGCTCGGGGCCCCATCCTCCACCAGCTGGTCGATTTCTTCGATGCGCTCGGAAGCTTCCGGAAACCCCACAAGGAATGCCCCCATTGGTTTCAAAAGGATGAAGAGCATCCGGGCCTTTGCCAGGGAGTCGAGAGCCCGGTCGCCATCCCCAAGTTGGCTCGCATGGAGCCCATCCAGATAGAGCGTTTCAGCAAGGAGCCAGCAGCTCCCCGGCTCGATCTCACCGGTTGGCGCAATCAGCAGCCGGATGGTCTCCGACGACGCCGCCCTGGCCAGGTCCAGAGCCATCCCACCCGTCTGGGAAACACTCTGGAGCCGGCTCTCGACCTCACTCGCCTCCCCCTTCCCCCCTAGAATCATTTTTCGGATCGTGGCGAGGGCAGCGCCTAACATCTCTATCTGACGAAGAATGAAGTCTCTCTGGGGCATCGGCGTCACACCAGCCTTTTCACAGGGTTCTGGATTTGGTCCGAAAGAGGATCACCAGGACATGAAGCAGGGGATCAAACTCACCTGCGTCCCTTCTGTGATCGGCCTTTGACCTTTGCCTCCTCCACCCACTCACGTGCCTTCTCGTGATTTTCAGCCCAAGATTCCCAAACCGACCGTGCCCACTCCTTCACCAGCTTGATGTGCTGTTCGGAATCCTCCGCTGAATGCACATCCACGATGTTCAGGCCCCCGCGGACTCCACCAGGCGGTACCGGTTCAGGTCGGGTCAGCGTGGGCGTCCCATCCAGAAACCGGCTCAGAGCGTTGCTGATGGAAGGATCATCATCCCCCTCCATGGCCCAACACATTCCTGTCAGGTGGGCCACGGCGGACTTTGCGGATTTCATATACCGAGCGGGATGCTGCAGTGAATAGGCGTCCACGGTGAGCCGGTGGACATGAAACAACTCCGGCCGGCTGAACTCTCGCCCTACCACTTCCTGGAATAGGCCGTTGCACTCATCCTCATCGGCCAAACCTCTGGCGCCACATTCAGGGCACCTCATAGGCCCTGGGGCCACCGACACCTCACCACCCACTTCACCGGCCACTAGTCGACGTTCCCAGTGGCTCCGGGGGGGACAGAGAACTTCGGGCATCCAGCAGGTGAAAGCCTATATCGTCAATGGACTGGGTGCCATTGGTGAGGATCACTACGGCATTTTTGCTAGATCGGTCCAGGCCGATGAAGGAATGGAATCCCCCGGTTCCCCCATTGTGCCAAACGATGGGGCGATCCGGGAACCTCTCGCTTACCAACCAGGCCAGCGCCATGGCCAGGTCGTCGGAAATCCTCTGCCGCCGGACGACCTGAGTCCGCTGGAGAAGGAGGGAGATCTCGGAACCCGTGGTTGTCAGATTGGCCGTGGCAAAAACCATCATGTCATACATGGTGGATCGAAGAGCCCCGGCGCCGGCAAAGGTCGGGATATCCCAGTTCCCCACAGGTTGGCCGTTCAGGCCGTGGCCCTGGGCGAATGGAGCGCCCAGAGGCGGGGCGCGCTCGATCCCGGTATTGGCCATTCCCAGGGGGTCCAGGACCCTCTCTCTCACCAACGTTTCATACGTCTTTCCAGCTTTTAGACATAACGCATGGCCTAGGAGCCCCATTCCGAGGTTCGAGTATTCCCAAAGAGTACCGATGGGGCGTTCCAGTTCGTAGCCCGACAAAAACTCATAAAGCTGCCCAACGGTGTAGTCGGCGTAGGGGTTTTCGAAGTCCGCCGGAAAAAAGTTGGAGGGCATCCGAGGCAAACCCGAAAGGTGGGTCGCCAGATCGAGGAGGGTGATCCATCGACCGGACTCGGACGGGACCTTCACGCTCCCCGGGAGCAATCCGGCCACCGGGTCCTCAAATTCGACCTCACCCTTCTCGACCATATCCTCCAGGATCGAGGCCGTAAAAACCTTGGTGATGGACCCGATCTCAAAAACCGTATTCCCATCCAGCGCTATTCCATCCTTCCCGCTGCTCCCCGCTGACACGACCCGGGGTCCATTGGAATCCAGGAGACCCACCACGATGCCCGGGTTCCTGCCCAAAGCCACCCGGTCAAGGAGGATGCTGCGGACCTGGTCATCTGAAGGAAGGTCTTGTGCCCACACGCGGACGGGACCGAACAATGGAATGGAGAACACAAGAAACCCCAGAAGTCCTGCCATCCAACGCTGTCGAGATTTGATCACGAACTCTTCCTCCCCCTACGAGCCAGAATCCTTCTCAGGAATTTCACCGAAATCGGCCAGCCCCTCTGAACCCACTCTTCTCCGGCAAGGTGAGCCCCAACCTTGTCCAACGAATCCTCCAACAACGCATCGTGAAGGGGCCTGATAATCAACGGCCAACTCAGGAGCGCTGATCCGGAAACCTCCATGGCGATGAGATGGACGATCTCCGCACCATTTTTTGCCCGGTTCACCTGAAAGGAATGGGTCCCCAGAAACCCCTTTGGATCGGTGAACCTGAAAACGACCCTCTTCCCCGGCTCATACTCTTCGACAAAGTACCGGATCGGCCCGTGCCCACCCCTGGCACCCACTCCCAGCGGTTGGTTGAAGGTCATTCGGGGCCAAAGCTCATGGGGCCAAAGTTGGTCCTTGGCCGAAGAGAGGGAATCCAAGCACGCCCCCAGGGACTCGACGGATTGGACTACCTGGCGTCGATGCGTGTTCCTGATCCTCACATGTCGGGCTCCTGTCCGGAAAGATCTCCCTGATCATCCGCCTGGCCCTCCGCTGGCCCTGAATCCCCCGCCCTTCCTTCGAGCCGGGCCCGGAGCGTGAGGAGTTCAGCCATCGCCTCGCCCCTTGCCTTACCCTCCGAGCTCGGGAAGAGCCTTCGCCGGAGGGCGTTCTTGAAACGAAAGAGGCCCACGAGGACAAATAGTGAGAGGATCGTCCCAATGCCGATTTTCCAGAGGTCTGCTAGTTCCATTTCCCCTTCGCCAACCAAGAGATTACCGCCACACCGCCTCCAACTCACCTCTCAACGGTAAGAAACGCAAGACTATCCTGGCGCCGCGACAAAAAATAGAACCTCGACAAAGGGCCAGGTAGTGGAGCATGTTCAAGGTAAACCGGCCCCCAAAACAAACACGAACCGGCATCAGAATGATGCCCGAGGAGGTGGATTGAAACACCACCCCGATACTCCCGTTGCAATTGCAGTGGATGACGAGCCTCAAATCCTGGGGTTGATTGTTCGTTAGCCTGGAGACGGAAGCCTTCACGGTTGGGGAGGCAATCTCGCCTTTCCCTTTTCCCCGGAACCCAAAACTATGTCAGACCTGGACAGCCAACGTTTCCCCATCGGCCCCTTCAGCCCCCGGCCAAAACTCACCAAAGAGGACCGGGAACGTCTCATCGAGGAGTTGAGCGCATTCCCCGGAATCTTTCAGACAGCGGTTGGAGGGCTTTCCGACGAGGAGTTGGAAACACCGTATCGGGAAGGCGGATGGACCCTACGACAGGTGGTCCATCATGTCCCGGATAGTCACCTGCAGGGGTACGTGAGGTTCAAGCTGGCTATGACGGAGTCGGTTCCGGAAATCAGGACCTACCAGCAGGCACCCTGGGGTGAAACTGCAGATGCCCGGACGGCTCCGGTGGAGTACTCCATCGAGATTCTGGAGGCCCTGCACAAGCGCTGGGCCTTCTTCCTTCGGTCTCTGTCAGCCGAAGACTTCGCCCGGACCTATCGGCACCCGGAAATGGGGGAGCTTACGCTGGAAAAAACCCTGCAACTATATGTTTGGCACGGGAAACACCATCTGGCCCATCTCCGACTGGTCGCACCCTCAGCTTGAGGCCTTGATGTGCCTCTCGTCCCAATCCTCCCAGGACGGAGACTGGGTTTCAAAGGTGGCGTGTCCGGTGGGGAGAATACGCTATGGCCTGCTCCGGGCTCCTGGGTATCTTGGAAAAGGAATCCGTTCACGAAAGTGTGCCGTTCCCAGTCCCCGGTTCCCTCTGATTGGAGGAAGGGATGAGGTCCCGATCCCGGAGTTCTTGTTTCGCAACCATCCTTCTGTTCGCGACTGCGTGTGAGAGCAGTCCTGCCGATCCGGAAGAGAACATCCCCCCTGATGTGGACCGCCACGCGGCGATTCCTGGGGATGTGGTGAAGATGACCCCGGATCTGGACAGCCACCCCCCCATTCTTCATTCGGACGAATTCGAAGAACCCGTGCCCCTGCCCGTCATCAGCACTGCGGGGGGTGAGGACGCTCCCTTCATACCCATTGACCGGGCGGAGCTCTATTTCTTTTTCGCAGCGGACATCCGTCTGGAGCCGGCGATTCAGGTTCAGAATCCGGTAAATGGCATATGGATGTCCCGACAGGTCGGAGGCGCATGGCAGGAACCCGAGTTGGTCTGGCTCCAGGAGTATGACGAACTCGCTCTGAACGGCTGCCCATGGGTAGGCGGCGATGAGATGATCTTCTGCACTGCCCGTGCTGGGTACACCGGCCTCCACTGGTTCAAGGCAGACCGGGCTACCGATGGTTGGGAGAATTGGGACGTTGTCACCTTCCCCCCCGATCTGAATGTCAGCGAACTTCATGTCCATGGTGATGAGCTGTACTACGGTTCGCCCAGAACCGGTGGCGCCGGTGGAGAGGACATCTGGATGGCCCGGCGGGTCGGCGGCGAGTGGAGGGACCCCACCAACATCGACGCCGTCAATACAGCGGCGGACGAAACCCGCCCCTTCGTCACCGCCGATGGAGGCGAGCTCTGGATCACCCGTTGGCATGAAGGAAGTCCGGCCATCGTTCGATCGAAAAAAGTCGGCGGCGAGTGGCAGGAGGGCGAACTCATCGTGTCACGATTCGCCGGGGAACCCACCCTGGACGCCCAGGGAAATCTCTACTTCGTGCACCATTACTACGATGATGGTGTCATGCTCGAGGTGGACATCTACGTGGCCAATCGGCGCTAGTCGTCTCGCAGGATCCCAGGGGCTCAATCATCACCCGGCCCCTCCGTGTTCCCCCCACCCGGCAACCGGTCCGGATGATCCCCATGGAATTCCAGGAACTCAACCGGCGCCCCGTCCCAAACGATGAAGGCCACCCTCACCCCGGGAGAAGGAGAATTGGGCTCGATCAGAACCTCCCGGTCCTCGAGGGCTAGTTGGAGATCATCAACCTGAAAGGCGATGTGGGGAGTCCTCCTCGAACCGCATCCACTCGATGCGGAAGGGACTATCGGTGTGACTGGTCACATACATCCCGAATTCCGGGAGGAACACCTCGTTCTCCCTTGGCTCTTCGGTCGGGATCCCAAGATGATGGTACTGGAGCTCCGCGGTAGTCATCAGCCAGTCTCCAGAATCCATCCCACGGCCTCGCTGAACCTCTCCCATTGATCATGTTCGGTTCTAAACTGGGCCAGGGTCTTGAGGATGAGGAGATCCAAGGCCCCCTGTATCAGGTCTGCCTGTCGGTCTTTCACGCTCTTCTCCATATCTCTCCTAGACTTTCTACAAGAAGATAAGATTGCCTCCTGTCGAATATCTAGGAGGAGACGCAGCAACTTCTTCCATTTTCCTGACATAAAATAGATATGGATCTTGTAGGGATGATCGAAGGCCGGAAGCATCCCCAGGGGAGGTCAAAGCGCTTCTCGTCGAAACCAGTCGGCCCCTGACGATCCGGGGAATCGTGGAGCAAAACGTGCCCGACGCCCTGGCAGCGGTCTCGCGCGTTCCGAGTTAACCCCTCAAATGATTTGTGCGTGAAGGGATCGAGGCGGGGTTAAATTTGAAGGAGAGTATGCCCCCCCCGGCTAGAGGTGTCTGTGGCAAAAATCCTCATCGTCGATTGGGAGGAAGAAGAGCGGGTTTACTTGTGGTCCGTGTTGGAGGAGGCTGGCCATGATCTTCTGTTCGCAGCCGACGGCGAAGCTGCACTTGAGGTCTGGCGTGACAAGGCTCTGGACCTGGTAATCACCGAGCTCTATCTCCCCGAACTCAATGGCCTTCGGCTCATCAAAGAACTGGTGGCCCGGAATCCTGGCGCCCTGATCCTGGCGATATCCGAGATCAGCGCCGACCAGCTTGACCTGGCCGAGGACTACGGTGCGTGTAAAATTCTCTCAAAGCCCGTTTCCCCTGATGATCTCCTCTCCGCAGTGAAGGGTGCCCTGGAACACCACGTCTCCATCAGGCGATACGACTGGATGTGAGCTGAGGTGCAGGGCCCGAAAACTTGTTCAGCCCCAATGATTTGATATCTTCTCCCTGGCTGGAAGTTCGGTCGTTTTTTCCTGCTCCTCTCGATTGTCCTAGGATAGAATTCGTGTCTGTACGTGCCCCGGACCGGGCCAAGGTGGCCTTCTGGACCCAGACCCTGTCACCATATCTGGGCCCGGAGACCCGGAGGAGTCTGGCTCAACTCATTGTTTCGGCCAGTCTCTTTTTTCTCTTTTGGACCCTGGCTTACGAGGCCCTGAGGGTCGGGTATTGGCTCACGGTTCTGCTCAGCGTACCAACGGCCGGCTTCCTCATGCGCCTGTTCATGATCCAGCACGATTGTGGGCATGGTTCATTTTTCCGTTCCAGGGGGGCCCGGGATACCGTCGGTTTCTGGATTGGGGTGTTGACCCTGACTCCCTACGCTTACTGGCGAAAGACCCACGCCTACCACCACGCACACTCGGGCGACCTTGATCATCGGGGGTTCGGTGATATCGACACTCTCACGGTCGAGGAATATTGGGCCCTCTCTCCGAAGGGTCGGTTGTTGTATCGAATCTATCGGAACCCCCTCTTCCTCTTCGGAATCGGAGCAACCCTCCACTTCGTGTTCATTCACCGGTACCCGTGGACCACTCCCCGGAAATGGAAGGGAGCCTGGAAGAGCGTCTGGCGTACGAACCTGGCTCTTGCTGGAATCGCCTCCGTCATGGCGCTGACGATAGGGCTGAAGAGTTTTCTTTTGGTGCACGTCCCGGTCATCCTCGTCACCTGTTCCACCGGGGTCTGGCTCTTCTACGTCCAGCATCAGTTCGAGGACACCTATTGGCATCGCCAGAAGGATTGGGACTACTACGATGCCGCTTTGGAGGGAAGTTCCTTCCTGGTTCTCCCGAAGCCTCTTCAGTGGCTCACCGCAAACATCGGCATACACCACGTCCATCACCTTAACGCTCGGATTCCCAACTACCGGCTGGAGGAGGCCATGAAAGGCGTCAAGGAACTCCAGAATCCCACGCGGGTGACCCTTCTCGACAGCCTGGCTTTGGTACGACTCGCTCTCTGGGATGAAGAGGGCCAGCGGTTGATCCGGTTCCGCGACTTAAAGCCCCGGTCCAAACCGAAGATGGCCGCATAAGGATCGGGTAGGAGGGGGACTCACGCCCCCCGTCCTCCCACACCACCGGACGTACGGATCTCGTATCCGGCGGTTCTTCTCAGTGTTGTAACGTCAGATACCTCTCGG
>RCNC010000300.1_pt1 | contig 30567 bp, 24 predicted proteins | sample 2041301 | NCBI WGS metagenome assembly RCNC01 (sample SAMN09708231, study PRJNA481090) | Marine sediment metagenome, whole genome shotgun sequencing project. | biome: marine sediment; feature: ocean; material: sediment; isolation source: Sewage treatment plant 13A marine sediment (STP13A) ... | reverse complement strand
GCAGACTGCCCGTTCTGCCATGAGAAGGGATATGACGGCAGCCAGCGTTTTGTCGTATTTATTAACAGGGAAGGTTTTTTTCATGGCTATTTCAGATGTTTGAATCGTTGTGTTCCCGGTGGTTTTCCTCTCTGGTTTACAACGCTTTTAAAGAGTGACCCAACCGAAACACCTGGTTTTGACCCCGACAGAGAGCCACTTTTACTGCAGGCAGATTTACCGACCCATACAATAAACCAGGAGGTTAAAAAATATCAGGACAGCCTCACTGACGATGTCGTCGGCCGTTTTAAGGAAGCCACGATTTCAAGATCTGTACTTGAAGAAATGAGTGTTGGCTATAATGGCCGTTACATCGTCTACCCTTATTTTCAGGAAGATGGAAATTGTTATACTGCCCGCTGTGTCTTTCCCAACCGTCCCGAGGACTCCTTCTGGCATGGTGATGAATCGGTGTGCACTGAACAGTTTCAATTATACAATGTCCAGGATATCGCCCGCTGTGAAAATGGTGCGCTGGTAATCTGTGAAGGGGAAGATGATCTCCTTGCCCTTAAACAAATGGGGTTACCGGGGATTGCTGTTCCGGACAGCCAGATTTTCGAATCAGTAGATGCCGAGCGCTTTGCTCATATCAGGACGATTTTTATCTCTACGATCAACAGTATGGAGTCTGAAGTAAGAGCACGGGCACTGGCATCACGGCTCGGGTATAAAGCACGTATACTCAATTGGTCTCCTGGGCAAAAGCGAAATTATTCTCTCTGGCAGCTGGCAAAGGACAAGGGTCGCGCATTTCGGACAGAAATTACCGGTATGGCACGAAAGTCAAAGGCCTTCTCTCCTTTTGCCACACCAAAACGGGAACATGACCGGTTTTTTGACGTGATGAATAAACAGACGTCCACGGATTATGTAAATCTAAACTCTGGCTTTGATTTTCTCGACCAGGCAATAGGAGGAGTTCACGGCATCAACGTAATTGGAGGTGCTCCAAAGGTCGGGAAATCCTCTTTTGTAATCCAGATAGGTACAGAAATGGCCCTCAGGGGGATTCCCGTTCTCTATTATGATTTCGAAAATGGTCGCCAGAAAATTTATCAGCGAACGCTCACCCGCATGAGCAGGATTTCCACTGACAGAGTCCTTGCTAAAGATGTTGAGGATGGAAAAGACCGATATGACAGGGCATGCAGTGATTTCAGAAAAATGTTGAAGTGGTTTCGTGTCGTTAATGACCGCAAGGTGAGTCCTGAGATCATGCGCCGGCATATCGATTTTATTCGTCATGAAACCCAGAGTGACTATACGGTCGTCATTATAGACAGTCTCCACAAACTACCGTTCAAAAATTTCAGTGAGAGAAGAACCGGTATTGATGCCTGGTTAAGACAGCTCGAGTCTATCAGGGATGAGATGCAGGTATCGTTCCTGGTAATTTCAGAGCTATCCCGCGGTGATAAGGGATCTTACACGGATACACCGCACATGGGCATTTTTAAGGGATCAGGAGATATTGAGTACAGTGCGGATAATGCGCTTGTCTTGTTCCCAGACTGGGACCAGCAGGATAATAATGCAGTTGAGAGAAATAATAACCTCTGGTTGGTTGCCAGTCGTGAGCACAGCCCTGGACTTGTCGCTTCCTACCGGCTCGATTATCCATTTTGGGGGTTTGTCGAGACACCTGCAGAGTAAGGAATGTCCTTGCCTTAAACGGTCCCTTTCAACTGTTTGATCCAAATATTACGGCTCGCCAGCGAGCGTTCTGCCCGCACCTGCCCTCTCAAGCGTTTCGGCACTTTTTTTTCCCAGGCGGGGAACAGTCCGAAGTTGACATTCGAAGGTTGAAAATGTTTCGGGTTGGTATCCGTCAGGTGGTGCAGCAGAGCGCCCAAGGCGGTATCTGCAGGCGGCGCAAGCGCTTTCTGGTTTTTTATCAGCTGAAAACAGTTCAAACCGGCCATCAAGCCCATGGCAGTTGACTCAACATAGCCCTCAACGCCTGAAAGCTGACCGGCAATCAGAAGATCTGGCCGCATTCTGGTTTGCAGTGTCTGCAGCAGGATTTCAGGCGCACAGATAAAGGTGTTGCGGTGAATTGAGCCCAATCTGGCAAATCGGGCCTGCTGGAGACCGGGTATCATTTTGAAAATTCTTTGCTGCTCCCCATAGGTCAATTTGGTCTGAAATCCGACCATGTTGTAGAGCGTTCCCTGACGGTTCTCTTTTCTCAGCTGTACTACTGCATAAGGCCTCAAGCCTGTATGGGGGTTTTCAAGGCCGACTGGTTTCATGGGGCCAAATCGAAGGGTATCATTGCCCCTGGAGCAAATGACCTCTATCGGCAGACACCCTTCAAAATATTTTACTTTTTCAAAATCGTGGAGCGGAGCATATCTGGCGTTGCTCAATTCAGTTATAAAGGTTTCATAGGATTGCTGATCAAGTGGGCAGTTGAGGTAATCCCCCGGTCCATCGTCATATCGGGATTTTTGATAGATTACATCCATATCAAGAGATTCCGAATAGATGATCGGAGCAATCGCATCGTAAAAATAGAGACGATCTTTACCGGTAAGTTCGGCCAATGAATGGGCAAGGGAATCCGAAGACAGCGGACCTGAGGCCAGAATCGTGTAACTGTCTGAGCTCTCCGGTATTTTGGTAACTTCTTCCCGGGTAACGTTGATAAGAGGATGTTCTGTTATCTGTTTTGTTATGGCTGCTGAGAACTGATCACGATCCACGGCAAGTGCCTTGCCTGCCGGAACTGCTGTCTCGTCAGCAGTTTTGATAATGAGGGAGTCCAGTTGACGCATTTCATCTTTTAACAGGCCGACAGCTGAGAATGGATCGTTAGAGCGCAGCGAATTGGAACAGACCAGTTCAGCAAGATCTTCAGATTTGTGAGCCGGGCTGAAGATTGCAGGTTTCATGTCGTACAGCTGTACCCCAATATTCCTCGTCGCCAGCTGCCAGGCAGCTTCACAGCCGGCGAGCCCGCCGCCAATTATGGACACTGATGGCTGTTTGATCGTGTTTGACATGTTAAGAAGTTACCTTGAAAATATTAGGGAAGCTCAACAATGACCCTGACTCTTTTCCGCCCCCACTGCAGGGCTTCTGCGTGGGAATTGTAAAAGATGTCAAGCCGGTCGCGCCCTTTTATGGCCCCGCCCCGGTCTTCAACAATGCCCCAGCCATAGCCGGGGATGTACATTCGGGTGCCGAAAGGATAATATCTGGTATCTGCTGCTATGGTGCCGTCCTGGGAAACCAGGTACCAGGGGAAAAGGATAGTTCTCACCGGTATCATCCATGGCCGACTGATACTGTCCAGGGAAAACAGCCCTTCTTCCGGTTCACCTGGTTCTGTACCGCCTGCGGTCAAACCTGAATAAATTTGTCCTTCCTGCGGGCCATTGCTCACGTAACGGTTCCAGAAATCGAGTTTAAGGTAGGTCCAGCTGCCGCGTTCCCATTCACAACATGACGAGCATCCGCAATACGCGGTAACCTCCATGATTCTCCCTGACTGCTGTCGTGCACAACCGCCCAGCAGCAATAGCGGGAGGCAGAATAAAAGGGCTATTCTGGTTAAAACGGCAAACGCTCGGGGTGGGAACAGAGGTCTCATGTGCGGTGAAACCATTTTTTGATATCTGAGCCCTCGAGAATCTTCACAACCGGTCTGCCGTGCGGACAGTGTGAAAAAAGGTCAGCCTTCACCATTTTTTCAAGAAGGCCTCTAATCTCAGGGTCTGAAAGTTTATCACCCGACTTGACCGCAGCCTTGCAGGCCATGGTTGCCAGGACATCCACAAATTTATTACCACCGCCTGCTTGTCGTTCGCTTCCGAATTGTTCGAGCAGGTCAAGAAAGAGGTCCTGCGGGTTGCCGCCGCTGACCAGAGCAGGAACGGCGCCAAGTATCCAGGTATTACCGCCAAAATCCCTTGTGGAAAATCCCATTGTTTCCAACTGCTCCAGGTTTTTCTCCACAAGTCCAGATTGAAATACGGAAAGCTCAAGAGTAATCGGGAACATCAGTTGCTGGGAAGCAATCCTGCCAGCGGTGTACTGGGCTTGTAAATCCTCAAACAATAAACGCTCATGGGCAGCATGCTGATCTATTACAATGAGTTTGTCCCCGTTCCTGCAGAAAATGTAGAGATCTTTGAAACTGCCGATGACCAGTAAATCTTCTATCCGTACGGGCTCATCTTTGGATTCTTCTTCTGCTGAAGGTGTTGAGGAAATTCTCGTATTGTATGGTGATGCATCTTCAGAGGACTGGACTGGCTGAGTGACTGGTGAGGGGATATCGAATTGTTCAGTCGTATTGAACAGACCAGGCAGTGAGGACGGCTGGGTCCTTTCAGGTCCTGTTATATGCTCAGGGTTATGGGTAGCTCTGCGATCCTCTTCAAACAGAGACTCAGTTTCCTGCACCGATTTTACGGAGAAGATCTCTCTGCGGACACGCTGCTGGTGGTCGATCATTGCATTTCTAACAGCCTCGCTGACTCTCGTGTGGACAATGCGGCTGTCATGAAATCTGATTTCATGTTTTGCCGGATGAACATTAACATCAATACTCTCCGGGGGGACATCAATTGTGATCATACCTGCAGGGCTTTTCCCTTTCATCAGAAAAGAACGCATACCCTCATTTACCGCATGCACAATCATACGATCTCTGATCGCTCTGCCGTTTACAAAAACACGTAAACGTGCGGCAGCAGGTGAGGAAGATTCAGGGGAAACAAGCAGACCAGATATCTTAATTCCGCCGTCAGTTGGAGCAGTGCTGCTTATGGTAATAAACTCGCCGCTATAATTAATCAGTGTCGCGAGGCGGTTTTGTCTATCGGTGTCGGAATCGAGTCGGATGATTTCACGTCCATCAATACGAAATAAAAAGGCAACGTCAGGTCTTGCCAGGCTGTAATTTCTTACCGTGTCGTCAATATGGGAAAGTTCGGTTCTTCTGGTTCTTAAAAATTTTCTCCGTGCCGGTGTATTACCAAATAGATTAGTGATCTCCATGGTAGTACCAGTCTGAGTTCCGGACTCATGCACTTTCTTGATACTGCCATAATGGCAGATAAGTGTTGTGCCAAGGTCATTTTCCTTTCGGCGGGAGGTGATAACCATTTTGGACACGGAAGAAATCGATGGAATCGCCTCCCCGCGGAAGCCGAGCGTTTTAATAGCGCTCAAGTCTCTTCCATCACTGATCTTTGAAGTACCGTGCCGTTCGAGGCAGAGTAAAACATCGTCTTCATCCATTCCTTCGCCGTTGTCAACAATCCTGATCAGCCTGGTCCCGCCACCTTCAATCTCAACTTCGATATGGCTGGCCCCGGCGTCCAGGCTGTTCTCCAATAGTTCTTTAACGACCGATGCAGGACGTTCAACAACCTCTCCTGCGGCTATTTGATTGGCCAGTTGGTCGGGAAGAATTCGTATTTTAGACATTAGTTGAAGTCAAAAGTTTCATTATAAGAAGAGGTTACCATTGGCAAATTGAAGTATTTTTAACTTTTTTACCCCTCCACCTGAAAATTTAATTATTTCTCATAATTTACTGTTTTGAAGATCACCATTAAAGCATAAATAATTCATAAAAACAGTGTTCTCATTTACCTCAGATGATCGAGGGTAATCTTGAGCATCCTGCGCAGTGGTTCTGCAGCTCCCCAGAGCAACTGATCTCCAACGGTAAAGGCGGTAAGATATTTCGGTCCAATATTTAATTTATGAATTCGCCCTACAGGTACATTGAGTGTCCCTGACACTTTTACCGGTGTTAGTTCTTCGGAGGTAAGCTGTCTGTCGTTTGCTATGACCTTCACCCATTCATTATGTGTTTCAATAATTGATTCGATTTCCTCGATATTTACATCTTCAGTCAGCTTGATGGTAAAGGCCTGAGAGTGACAGCGCATTGCTCCAATCCTTACGCAGAGTCCGTCAATGGGAATCATTTGATCCTGGCGGTTGCCGAGTATCTTGTTTGTTTCAGAATTGCCCTTCCACTCTTCTTTGGTTTGTCCACCATCCACCGGTACATCGATCCAGGGTATGAGGCTGCCCGCCAGGGGAACCGACCAGTTATCCATGGTGAGCGATCCATCAGCAAGCTTCTCTGTTATTTTCTTGTCAATATCGAGAATAGCTGAAGATGGATCAGTGAGCAGTTCCTGAACGTTTGCCTCGATTTCTCCCATCTGGGTAATCAGCTCCCGCATGTTTTTTGCGCCGGCGCCACTCGCTGCCTGATAGGTCATCGAACTCACCCATTCAATCAGCCCTTTTTGAAATAACCCGCCAAGTGCCATCAGCATCAGCGACACGGTACAGTTTCCGCCTATATAATTTTTAATCCCCGCTGACAGAGCATTGTCGATTACTGATCTATTGACCGGGTCAAGGACGATTACGGCATTATCTTTCATCCTCAGGGTAGATGCTGCATCTATCCAGTAGCCAGCCCACTGTTTCCTTAAGGTTTCAAAGATAGCGGTGGTATAACTACCTCCCTGACAGGAAACGATGATATCCATTTCAGCAAGATTCCCGATATTTGCGGCATCGCCAAGTGGCTTTGAGCCATTGCCGACGTCGGGGCCGTTCTGATTGACCTGAGAGGTGGTGAAAAAAAACGGTTCAATTCCCTGAAAGTCATTCTCCTGGTTCATCCGTTCCATCAATACAGAACCAACCATTCCCCTCCAGCCGACAAATCCAACTTTACGCATCTCGTTCTCCACCTATTTTCAAATGATTATTAATCCGATTATTTATAAAGCCTGATAGTACATTTGATGCAGTACCTGCTGCTACATTAAGCTGAATTGATAGACCGTACTCCAATTTTCTCCGTCCCGCCAGGATGGTCTATAATTCAATGATGGTCCGAAAACAGTTGTCCCCAAATTGTACCGATAGTCGCCTAGAAACATTTCTTTACCTCTTCCTTGAGCACTTTGCCCATAGTATTGCGGGGTATCACACTTACAAATAGTACTTTTTTAGGACATTTCCAGGAATGAAGGTGCTGTTTACAGAAAGTTTTTACCTCTACGTTTGTAAGCTGAACATCTGGCTTTGTTTTGATGGCCGCAACGACCACTTCCCCCCATTTTTCATCAGGTTTCCCTACTACCACAGATTCGTCCACACCCTGGAGTTTATCGATGACTGTTTCGACCTCCTTTGCTGATACATTTTCTCCACCACTGATGATGATGTGTTTAATCCGATCGGTGAGATAGTAGTAACCGTCCTGGTCAACCCTGGATTTAACGGAACTGAAATTGCACCAATTGTCTGAATCGCAAAATGGGCGATAATAGCAAAAACTGACTTGGGGATGAAGATAACAACTCGGTCGCCCTGGTTTACGCCAAGGTCTTTAAACTCTGAAGCGAGCTGATTTATATCAACCTGCAGCTGCCTGAAGGTCAATTCAGTTTCTACTTTGCCATTACGTAAAAACGATAAGGCAACCGAGTTGTTATGTTCTTTTGCGGTCAGGGCCAGTCGATATGTGATGTTTTTGGTATTCATCGTTCACACTGATTTCAAACAAGAAATGAGGTAGTCGTGCGAATAATATATACAATCATTGCTGTAACCTTCAAAGTTTTTAAAAATCATCAGAAAAAGGGAAGTGTTGATAATTCAACGCCGGCTGCATATTGTTCGAAATTGAGTCTGATATTCTTAAAGGAAGCAATGCAGAGCACCCATACTGCAGCGATTTTATGCATAACGAGAAGGAAGATCATTTGTCAATATATCTTTGTTGAAGCACAAGGCTGACAATTCACGGATGAATCATCTTTTTCTATCTGGTCGCTTGATTTTAGTATGAAGGGGTCAAAGATAAATTTCCTTGGTATTTCGTTACATTTCGATTTTATTCCACCACATTGATGTGCAGCCATCGGTTTGGCGAACGGTGCTGATCGATCTAAATTTAAAATCATGTGCAATTCGTGACAGTTACAAGAAAAAAAAACAGTAAGACTCAGGTCCGGCGAAGAAAACCGTTCAATGATAAGCATATTATCGGTTTTCTTTTTTCCATATCTCTTGTTTTGTCGGTATTTCTCGGGGTACTGCTCTTAACACTCTATCAGTTAAAAATTCCAGATATCAGATCTGTGGCACACTATCAGCCTGCTCAGGCAAGTCTGATTTATGACAGAAATGGTGTCATTATTGATCGGATATTTATCGAGAACCGTGTTGTTGTACCACTGAACAAGATGAATCCATTGCTGCCAAAAGCCTTCGTTGCAGCAGAGGATGGGCGTTTCTTTGAACATCCCGGCCTTGACTCATATTCTGTATTGCGGGCATTTTTTAACAATCTCAGGGATGGGAGAAAAAGCCAGGGGGGCTCAACCATTACCCAGCAGGTTGCCAAGGGGCTGCTGCTGAGCCCCGAGAAGACCTATTTAAGAAAGTTTAAAGAAGCAATCCTGGCATGGCGCATTGATACTATGCTTACAAAGGATGAAATCATCTACATTTATCTAAACCAGATTTATCTCGGCTCTGGTGCATACGGCGTTGAAGCTGCGTCTATGACCTACTTTAACAAACATGCATCTGGGTTAAGTCTGGCGGAAACAGCAATTCTCGCCGGTCTTCCCCAGGCACCGAGTCGCTACTCGCCTCTGGAGCATTGGGATCGGGCTCATGCCCGTCAGCGATATGTTTTGAACCGGATGGCTGCCGATGACTATATCACAGAGAAACAGGCCAGAGAGGCATATTCTGATCAGCCTCAGCTGGCACATTCGAACCGGAGAAATCGCCAGGCAAACGGATATTATATGCAGGAGGTCAGAAAAAGAGCAGAACAAATGCTGGGCGTCCCTCTAGAGTCCGCCAGAGTAAAAATATTTACCAATCTTGATCAGCGTCTTCAGTCAACGGCAGCCACTGCTCTGGTGGACGGCGTTAATAGAATAACGCAGCGAACAAGGAAAGACGGCAAAGATGGTGGGAGCAAACCTGAAGGTGCGATAGTATGCATTGAGTCCTGCAGCGGGCAGGTGCGGGCATTGGTTGGTGGTACAAATTATAACAGAACCCAGTTTAATCGGGCTGTTCAGGCCAGACGGCCCGCCGGGTCCGTCTTTAAACCACTGGTATACAGTGTCGCACTGGATCGTGGCTGGTCACCGGCATCTATTATAGCTGACGAGCCATTTTCAATTCGGGGAGGAGACGGAAAAATGTGGCAGCCGAAAAATTTTGATAACCGTTACCACGGAAAGACAACCTTGCGGGAGGCACTTGTCTATTCATATAACATACCGGCAATTAAAGTACTGCAGAAGGTGGGAATTAAACCGGTTCATGAACGGGCCAAAGCCTCAGGAATAATTTCTTCCCTGCCACATGACCTGAGTCTTGCCCTTGGCGCTGCTGATGTTTCTCCTCTTGAGATGACCGGCTCCTATTTGCCATATTTATGTGACGGCATGTTTATACAGCCTACAATGATAGATCGGATTTTAACAGTAAGCGGCAGGGAAATCTACCGGCACAGTAAAAAACCACTCAGAGTGATGAGCAAAGACAGTGCTGGTAAAATGAAAACAATGCTGACACAGGTTGTCTCAGAAGGTACCGGTAAGAAAGCCAGAGGCCTGCCTGGGCTGAACGGGGGGAAAACCGGGACATCTGATAAGAACCGTGATGCCTGGTTCATCGGTTTCCATAACCGTATGATCGGAGGAGTCTGGGTGGGGCATGATCGGAATCAAAGTCTTGGAAATAAAGAGAATGGCGGGTATACCGCTGCGCCAATATGGTACTCGTTCATGAAGGGAATGGAAAAATAGACGGAGTATCTCGCATACAAAACAAAAGCAGGAACAGCCTGAGGATGACAAACTGTTCCTGCTTTTTATTCTAGAAGTTAAACCCTGGTTCTTCCAACCCGGTTATTTACACCGGATTAACTGAATATTCCTTTTAGTGTGAAGAAAAACAGCATTGCCATGATCGCCCCTGCCGGTAATGTGACGAGCCAGCTGATGATAATATTGAAGACAACCCTGAGGTCAAGGGCACCGATGCCCCGTGCCAGGCCGACGCCGAGGACTGAGCCGACAAGTATATGAGTGGTAGAGACAGGTAGCCCGGTTCTGCTGGCCAGTACAACTGTAGTGGCTGCCGCCAATTCAGCACAGAAGCCGCGAGACGGAGTGAGTTCGGTTATCTTGCGTCCGACGGTGAGCATTACCCGATACCCCAGGGTAATAAGTCCAAGCACAATACCCCCTCCACCGAGAAGAAGAACCCATAATGGAAGTGCGGATTCCTGCATTACCTCGCCGCCGCTGCTGACAATGCTGACGACCGCTGCAAGGGGGCCAATGCCATTGGCCACATCGTTTGAGCCATGGGCAAAGGCCATTGCACAGGCGGTAAAAAGCATCATCGGCGCGAAAACTTTTTCAACACTGGCAAAGTGGAAATCGCGGTCAGCTTCAGGATCCTCTTTGATTTTACGGATAAAATACCATCCAATTCCAGCTGTTAGCAGACCAAAACAAAATGCAGCGCCAAAACTTTGTCCGACATTGAGATCTATATTCAGGTGTTTCAACCCCTTGAACATGGTTACCAGAGAAATAATAAATCCCACGAGAAAAACATAAAGAGGCGCATAGCGTTTGGCGTTCTGAAGGGGGTTACTGGTATCAAAGATCAACTTACGGGTGCTTATAACCAGCAGAAAAGAGATTGTTCCGCCAACAGCAGGGCTGATAAGCCAACTGGCAACAACACTGCCGACTTTCCCCCATTTAACGGCTTCGGGGCCGATACCAACGATAGCAAAACCAATCAAGGCACCGACAATCGAGTGAGTGGTGGATACCGGCCAGCCCTTCCATGAAGCAATCATGAGCCAGAAGGCCGCAGCGAGAAGGGAGGCAAGCATCCCGTAGACAAGGATCTCCGGTGAGTTGATAATAGCTGATGGATCAATAATACCTTTCCTGATTGTACTGGTGACATGACCTCCAGCAATTACAGCTCCTGCAAATTCAAAAATGATGGCAATACAGATGGCCTGCTTGATGGTAACCGCACCAGCGCCAACAGAAGTTCCCATGGCATTGGCAAGATCATTTGCGCCAATACCCCAGGTCATAAAAAGACCGAAAATAACAGCAAGAATCAAAAAAACGGTACCGTAGGTAGCAATGATGTCCATTATTTGTCTTTATAATAGTTATTTAGAGATAAAAAGTAATAGACGGTCGGCTACATTTTCGGCCTGGTCAGATATGCTTCCCAACAGGTCAATGAGCTGGTACCAGAAAACGGTAGAAACAGGGTCCAGTTGTTGCTCGTTTTCAAACAACGCTCTTCTGGTTCGGTGCATGATGCTGTCGATGTTATGCTCTTTACGCCGCACACCGGCTATCATTTCCTCAACTTTTTTCTGCTCACGCCCCCTGAAGCCGACCTGCAGCAGCTCGTCAAGCTCTTCGATCATGTCTTTTGCCGAAGCACTTATCTCCATGGTTCCTTCGAGGAGCTCGTCGATATGTTCTTTTATGGCATCAGGCACTGTCATGTCACGGTAAAGGACAATTTTGGCAATCTCTTCTGTAATATCTGCCAGATTATCCTGATCGCTCATTAATCTCAGGAGATCTTCACGATCTACTGGCAATAAAAGGGTATTTGGCATCTTGAGCCGGAAGATGTTTTTAATCTCATCAGCTTCACTCTCTAATCGAATAATTTCAGCGGCATACTCTGAAAGCTGCGCTTTATCTTTTCGATAGAGTGCCTCCAGCAGCGGTGGAAGGAGACAGATACAGGAAAATACCATCCTCATGTGTTGCTGAATTGGTTTAAACGGAGAGGTTCTGAAAAGTCCTGAAAATGGCGTGGTTGACTTAATATCCATGAGCGTGATCCTTAGCTGAAAGGTGGGGGCAGTTTAAAGAGTCAGTAATTGCCCGTTACAAAGTTATGGCTTTATTAGCAAACCATGAGGGTATAATTCAAGTAGTTAAATAAGAATTCAAGAAATAAACGACATGTCGATATTATTTTTAAATGATTGATGTACGATTAGGTCAGAAAAACAGTTGTTTGAGTCAATTGTTAAGATTTGATTAGGAAATGAGGCTGAATGTTATCGTGACCGTTTCATTTTACTTATCAGTTTGCTGAGCGGTTCTGCAGGGTAGGTTAACGGAACAATATTTTTCTTTATTCTTATGAATAGTGCAGGACCTTCCTGGTGCGAACTGCAGATGATATGATGATTTTTTATGGAGCCGACGTTCTGCCAGATGCTGCCAAACGGGTCTAGTGGTGTGTGGCCGACGATCACCGGAACCGACTTTGGTTTATCGAGTGCTGTTCGCAGTGCCTTGATATCAGATTTACCATAACCGGAAAGGTAATGGGGGCGTTTGACTCGGTTTGTGGTCAGTGCCATGGAAATCTCGGGGAAATTTCTGATATTGATCAATTGTTTCCTTGAAGTTCCGGCTCGCGGAGGGCCAGCATGGCAGGCAATAAAGGAATCTGATGAAATTATATATGGAAGGCGATCATAAAAGGTCTGCATGGCTTCCACATAGGCCGTTCCCCTTGTATCTTTGAGGTGCCTTTTCATCAGCAGGCCCTGAGGAATACCGTTCTTGGCAAGCTCTGGATCAAAATCGTCATGGTTACCCCGAATATAGAAAACATTTCTGGGAAATGTCCGTTTAAGGGATAGGATCAAATCCATGATTACTACTGAACTCTCCATGTTGTTCATTTCCCGGGCAATTTCAGAGTGAACTGCATCACCCAGGATACAGAGAATAGCATTATCGGAGCGCAATGATTGCAGGAGGCAGTTTTCTGTTAGAATTTTCAGAAGATTGTTAACCTGCCCATGAAGATCCCCAACAATGATCGGGATCTGGGTGTCAGGAATCTCCAGCAGCCCACCGGGTATTTCGTCATCATCAAGTGGTCGAAATGATTCAGATGCCAATATCTCATTAACTTCAAGAATCAGTGACAGGCTGCTCCGTTTTTCAAGCGTGTCGATTTTACCCCCGAGCAGTGAGCGGGCATCAAACATTGCGGCAACCCTGTTTGACGATATCTCTTCACGATTGTCTTGTTCGTCAAGCCTGACAACCTTTATCTTTTTTTCAGTATCAAGGGGATTTATCAGCAGGTCACCGTTGGTATTTGTTATGCTAACATGTCGTTTGGCAACATCTTTTTTGAAGTGGAACAGATCGTCGTAATCCTTGTTGGCCCTGCCAAGAATGACGGTTTCACCTTGTTTAATGCGGGCGAAACCGCGCACCGTTTTGACCGAGCAACTGTCTGGGCGCTTGATAATCCAGTTCTTATTTAATCGCAGATACCGTTTATTGGCCCCCAGCGGAATTTCAGGAGAAACTTTCAGGTGTGTTCTGCCGATTACCATGTCAAAGTTTTTGCCGTCATGAGGTATCCGGCTGGCTGTTTCCAAATTCTGCAGTTCATCCGTAATGGTGAACCACGGAATTGGGCTCTGCCTGAAGACAATCTGCTTCCAGCCGTCGAAAGTTTTCAGGCTGGGTTTTTGCACCGCATCTGCTACGGCCCATGGTGGCAGGGCCACGTCTCCTTTTTCAGAAATAAGCATTGGTGGCTCGCTAATGTCTCTACGGATATAGACGTTTAATCCGGCACGATGCAGATACAGTGCAATATCGCTGTATGCTTGAATTTGCCGGTCAACCATTTTAAGCGTAAGGTTGGCATCGATAGGGAAATAACCGTCTTTTTGCCTGTTGAGTCGTTGTTTGTAGACACGTTTGGCTTCAGGGAGAATAAATTCAAATATATAGCGGTCGATCCAGTTGCTACTGAGTTTTGAATAGGAGCGTGGAGGAATTTTAATCCGGGGAAAATCGATGTTCAGCTTGTCATAGGGACTGTCCAGCCATTCCTGGTCAAAGACACTCAGAGATTCGCGGTAGCCAGCATAAGGAATACCAAGATGAATTTCACGAGGCCGATAGACCAGGCTCCGGTCTTTCCACCAGCCTTTTCTCTTGAGGTCAAGATACCCTTCATTGGGCCAACCCCGGATCTGGTTAATATAGTAAGATTTGCCGGCACCGGGGGGGCCGGTTACAACGAGTTGCCTGAACTCGAGACCAACGGGAAGCTCAATCCCCCTGATGAGTTGAACTTCTTTTATGGGTTTGAGTATTTTGAGAAGTGGGTTTTTCATGAGAGAAGCATAAAAAACATTTGAATGATAGTATCTATGGAGTGAGGATGAATCATTTCACTGACTATAGATTTTGAAAATTGATTTATATCGTTTTTTTTTATTAACGCCCGTTTTCAGCCAGGAGTTATTGATAAAAAACAGGGATCGGTTCAGTCGGGCTGCAAGGGATCCGTGATTCATTCTCGGTGATCCGGGTTCATCTGCACAGATTGCTTGGTTGAACTTCTATAGTCATCAATATTTTATAAAATTTGTTCAGATGATATCATAGGATAAAGCATTCTTTAAATCACTACATATTCTTTTGATTTCATCTTTTTGGGATGAACTCTTTATGTACTTTTAGTGATGTCTATCAATGCAGCAAACTACTGGATTGAGAGTATTTAGGGCCAGTTTATCATTCTCAGAGGGTGACGAATCGTGGAAATAATCATAGGCTCATCGCCGCAAATCAGTCAGGGAATGCCTGCGAAAAAGCAGCCAGAGGTAGTCGGGATGGTTGAGGCAAAGCTGCTTCACGTCAGAAAACCAAGAAAAGGTATCGCCGGACCATCGGGTATGGAGCGACGCCAGAAAAAGACTCAGGACCCTCTCAAGGGTAGGGTGTTGACCATGCTGGTTCCTGATGCAGATCTTTTACCAAAAGACATAGAAGACTGCGAGTATAAGGTGGTGCTGCGTTTCAGTAAAAAGTAGCAGGTACCATTATATCCGGGAATTGTCCGCTTCGTTCAAATGAAAGTCCCGTGGTGCTCTAATAACAATACGGGGCTTTTGCAGAGAGCAGTAATGGGCGCCTATTTAGAATGGAGTCATCTGCCAGATGCCACAAGGACAGGTATCAGCACAGAATCCGCAGCCGATACATTTCTGATCATCGGATACATATTCAAATGTCACCTCGGCACCAAACTGTATTTCATTCCTTGAGATCGCTCCGGTCGGACAGATAGTCTCACACAAATAACAGTCTCGACAGGTTGCACAGGAGAGACAGCGCCCGGCCTGGTCCTCTTCCGTCAAGCCCAACTGATCTGGATTATAATGGGTGATGGTAAGTGCCTGCTGAGGGATAAGTTTTTTATTGAATGGCTTCCACTCTTCTCCGTTGATTTCTGCTATGATACATTCGGCGGCAGTTTTTCCAGCGCCCAGTGCGTCGGTGGCAAGCCCTGGTCGCTCAACGTCGCCAACGGCAAGTACACGACCATTGGAAGTCCTGTGACCAGGTTCAGTTCTGATCCAGTTTGCCCCCCCGACATCGACGGTTTCAATCTCATCGGGAAGAAACGGCAGAGCGGGGACATCGCCGATAGATATAAAAACGGTCTGGGCGGGGATCAGGTCGCCTGAATCGGTGATAAGTCCTTCCGGGGTAACCTCACTGGTCACTACCGGCCAGAGAAATTGTGCACCGAGAGCTTCGGCTGCTTCTTTTTCCTTACCAGAAGCAAGGGGCTTCTGAATATCTACAAGTGTTACTTTGGTAGCTCCCAGTCGGTATGCCTCGCAGGCGACGTCACACCCTACATTTCCGGCACCAATGACCACAACCTCGGAGCCAAGATCCATGGACTCAACCCCCTTTGCCTCTTTAAGGAAATCAAGAGCTGGCTGCACACGCTCATGACCGGGGAAGCTTATGCGACGTGGTTCGTGGGTACCTACTGCAATAATTACATAATCAAATTCCTGCTGCAGCGCAGTAAATCTGTCACCGTCCATATCATGATCGAGATGAACGTTTATGTTCTCAACAGACATGAAACGTTTGATCTCTTCATCCCAGATAGCACGAGGCAGACGTTCCCATGGAACAACCTGAGCAAGCTTACCGCCAAGTACAGGGCCTCTCTCGAAAATGTGTGTTTCCACACCTGCGATTGCCAATTGCCAGGCAGCATTCATCCCCCCGGGACCGCCGCCAATAATAGCGACTTTTTTCCCTGTTGGGTCTGCCTGTTCTGGAGCTGGAAAATGAGAAACAGCGCGGCCGAGAACCTGCATTTCGATAGAACCGTCTATGCCGGATCGTGTACAATTTTCCATGCAGAGGTTCGGGCAGACAGCGCCGCAGACCGATGCCGGCAGTGGGGTATAGCTCAGGATCATCTGGTATGCTTCATCAATTTTTCCTTCCCTGATTAATCTCAGCCTCTCGACAGTAGGTATATGGATCGGGCAGTAGTAGGTACAGGGTGCTGCAGATTCGCTGTTTGCCCACCAGGGTTTTCGACGACGAAAATCACCGGTTACAATGGCGCCGATCTGTGATCGATCAAGGCCGGGAGAAAGATCGCGGAGCGGGTCCCCACCTCCAAAGGCCTTGTTCCAGAATTGATTGCGAAACTCGGCCATTGGCATGGGGCCTGACCACATCAGGGCACGTTCCTGAGGAGAAATAGAAGTGAGGATCTGCCATTCCTCCCTGATTGTTAACTCGTCTAGCAGTTCAGTCCGACCGATTTTATTCAGATAGTCGGGAATATTGTCAAGCAGCCATTGCCATTGTTGATCATCCGGTTCAGACAGTCGGGCATTTGTTTTTGAATATGAGCCATCAGCTTTGCCTCGAAAAAATATCAGGCCGCCAACCATACCCACACAGGGCCGATACCCCACGATGTTATCTGGAGTTTTGGGATCAATCCCGCAGATGACGGCGGTACCGCCGCAGTTAAACTCTGCAAATGAGTCTCCGGTCGAGCCCAGGACCCAGAGTTCAGGTTTGTCGTGGTCAGGGTTCCACTTGGTCATGGTCAGCCCTCTGGCGCCAATCGACCCGCCAACAAACACCTTGCCGGCAGCCATTGCATTGCAGGCACCGTTGGTTGCATCCCCGAGTACCGTTATCTCGGCCCCTATATTGAGGTAACCGACATCATCGGAAACTGCACCATGACAGAGTATCGTGGTTCCTGGCTGTCCCATTGACCCGAGCCTCTGGCCGCATGGGCCATTGACTTCAATACGAAGCCCGTCCTGTCGCTGCAGTCTGATCCCGATGTTATGCTGTCCGTAAGTCTCGAGCATGATGTCCGGGGACTCAGCAGCAGCTTCCCGTACCATCAGCTCATATTTCATGGAGCTTATTCGCTGGCCGTTTTCGTCAAGGCCTTTGACAACCTTTTTATTCACAGAAGAACTCCTTGGTAAAACCGTATCTCTTTGTGTTCATTGTTGAATAGACCAATGTTAACAGACATATTTGATCTGCAACCGTTCCGCTGCATCCTTGTCATTGACGCCAAGGGCATCAGACATGCCAATTGGCAGGCTCTGAGATCTTCCCAGCGGGGCCATTATTTTCTTAACTTCGGTCCGTATTGCCATGTAGGTGTCGGCAACACGTTCGGCAACAGTATCAGGGTTAAGCCTCCGGTATAGCTTGGGATTCTGGCTGGTTATCCCTTTCGGGCAGATGCCGAGGTTACAGACGTTACAACGGTTTTGCTCATTACCCAGACAACCGGCAGTGGCCTGCATGATGTACTTTCCGATATGAACGGCACTGGCACCGAGCATAATGAGCGCCATACCGTTCTGGGCGACGTTTCCATTTTTACCGATACCGCCTGCTGCGTAGATGGGGATCTCGTTCTGCTTGCCCTGGGCAACAAGGTCAAGGTAACACTCACGCACATTGGAGGCGACCGGGTGTCCGGTTGCATCCATTGATACGTTATAGGCCGCGCCGGTACCACCGTCTATGCCGTCGATCAATATCCCGCCAGCATAAGGGTTGCGAACCAGATTATTGAGAACTGCTTTCGCTGAGGTGGAAGCAGAAATCTTTGGATATACAGGAACTTTATGGTCAAAGGCCATTGACAGCGTCTGTATCATTTTCATGACACTTTCTTCGATTGAGTAGAGTGTCTGATGTACCGGTGGTGATGGAAGATCGACACCTTCAGGAACACCGCGAAGCTTGGCAATGAGTTTGGAGACCTTGTACCACATGAGCAGGCCGCCATCACCAGGTTTTGCACCCTGGCCATATTTGATTTCGATAGCGGCCGGTGGACTCTGCATTTCAGGGATAGCTCTGATAATTTCATCCCAGCCAAAATAACCGGATGCTATTTGCAGAATAATGTATTTCAGGTATGGGCTTTTGAGAACCCATGGCGGACAACCGCCTTCGCCGGTACACATAACGACAGGAATCCCAAGAACCTCGTTACAATAGGCAACGCCTTGGAGCAGCCCGAGCCACATGTTGGGAGATAGTGCTCCGAAGGACATGGATCCGATTATAAATGGAAAGACTTCCCTGGTTGGCGGAATCCAATCACCCGACATCTTTTTCTTGAGGTAGTCTTCTGGTGAAAGAATACGGCCAATGGTCGTTGTCAGACTGAATTCGTGACGTCCCGCATCAAGCGCAGGGTCGGTAAGCATCGAAATTCTGTCAAATATAATCCGATCCAGAAGGGTCGCTCCGGGTTTATTCCTTCGGCCGCCTCTTTTAAATGCGTCTCCTTTCTGGTTGTTGAAAAACAGTGTCCTGTTTTCGACATCATTTGGTACCGGTGTAATCGCCTCATTGGGACAAACCATTGCACACATGCCGCAGCCAATACAAGCGTGCTGCATTGAGGGTCTTTGCCTGATACCCACAAAGGTCCGATAGTCGCTCCCTCTTTTTTTACTGAGGACGTCTAACTTTGGCATCCGCTGTCTTCGATAAGCAAGATACAGACACTCTTTCGGGCATACAGTTGTACAGTTACCGCACAGGGTGCAGCGGTCCTCTCTGTGCTGAATGACCCAGGGGAGATCCGGGTATGTCAGGCTGCCTGGTTCAACGGGAATTGATCGTACTGGGACCATATCGTTAGTTCCTTTCTGTCTGGTGGAATAATTATCGTGTGTTCTCTCATCGGCTGAAAATCAAAAGCCGGATCTCTATCCGGTATCATTGCATCTACCCCGCACATTTCAGAGGCAATTGCCCAGACACCTTCTCTCCCTCCAACTGTCGCAGGGCGAAGCTTTTTCTGGTCCATAACCAGCAGGCAGGTCTCGTCGGGCAGGGTACCGATTACCGCATTGGGGCCATCGATAATAAGCCTCCTGCATACTGAGCGTAGTCCTTTCAAAAATTCGCCTTGCGGGTGGTTGTCGAGCTCATCAGGTCGCAGCGGAGTAATGATATGTTTATAGGCCTGAAGCGGCAGATTCAATTTTTTGAGGGTATAGTGAAGAATGTGGGTGAAAACCTCCGAGTCGCTCTGATAACCGATATAGCCAGGAAACTTTCTACCGGTCAGCCAGTCTCGAATCGGCACAAAAGCAGTATTTTCGCCGTTGGTCATCGTCGAGATTCCCTGAAGAAAAAATGGGTGACAGGCGTACAGGTTGATGCCGTAATTGGTGTTCTGGCGACCCTGGGCCATGCAGACGCGTGATTTGATCTGGCCATCGTGAAGACTGAGCAGGTCACCTACCTGCAGCGGCCAGCCGACCTCTTTGATCATTACCACATCGGGATAAAAAGAATAAGCAATCAGGTCGAACCCATGTTCTTCTCCGTTGTTACGTATCGCCAGACGGGTTTCTAAAAGCTCAAGTTCGCGTTCTTCCTCGGATACACCGCTAAACTGTTCGGGCATTCGATAGGCACGGATAAAATAACGAAAGCGTTCAATCTCATCCAGCTGTGAATGATCCATATGAAATTTATGGTCATACTTGAGTTCATAACCGCGATCTTCCATAAAGTCATCGAGTCGCCGCCAGGCTTCTTTGGTTTTTGCAACACCTGAAAGGATTGGAAATCTAGACTTATACTTAAAATCTTCAAATTCAATGCCTCGCAGCAGCAGGCCAAGGCCAGATCCGTCGTAGCCTTCCTGCATCGCCTCCATAGCCTGGAGGACTTCATACGGTGAGAATGGCTCAGTTGCTGTTTTCAGGGCTAAGCGACACATCTATCTGTCTCCTGGGAATGTATTGATCTGGTTTTAAAGGGGTTATGTCGTGGTAGAACGTGAACCGCGGGTGAACTACTTCTAGCCAGATGACGTTGCTAAATGAATGGGAGCCTCGAAATTTACACAAAAAGAGCGATGAAGTCAAGTTTCGGGAAGCTCTATGATTGGTGAGTATGGGAGCTCCATGTTGGATGTCAATATCCTGAAATAGTTCCCAGGAATATGGCAGCACCAGAAAATCAGAGCCCAAATTGTGTTGAAAAGGTTAAAGTCGCCGGAGTACGATAAAGGTTTTACTTTTGTCCGGGGCAATGCCCGTTTTATCCGGAAAGAGTGGATTTCTGGTTTTAATGAAATTAATGATGAGGTCGAAACGATTCTTATTTGATAATATTGCCGAGGTTTTTTACCTTGTCTACTTTTTCCTTAACCTCTGCTACTTCCTTGACACCGGGGATGTCGTTAAGAAGACCCTTGCCTCCGTCTTCTACATCACCAATGCCTTTTTTAAATGAAGAGATCGCTTTTCCGAGTCCTGAACCGATCTCAGGCAGCTTTTTCCCACCAAAGACAAGAAACGCTATAGCAAGAATGACGATAAGTTCCGGGGTGCCTAGTCCAAACATGTGAGCTCCTGATGTAATTGAGTAGTATAAGGTTAAGTGGCCGTATTGTCGTCTTTATTTTCAGGCTTGTCCTCGTCAAGTTTTTTTGCGTCTTCCTTAGACGTGGCCTCTTTAAAATTTTTGATCCCCTTGCCGATTCCAGAGCCAATCTCAGGCAACTTTCCCGCCCCAAAAATAATTACTATTATTACCAGTATTACGATGAGCTCAGGCATTCCAAGTCCGAACATATCCTACCTCTGTTAAATGCTGTATTATTGAGGCCACTGGTATAAACGTGTGGCCTGTTTATCTCTTTTAAGGCTGAATGTAGAGTAGTCTGTCGAGAATGTCAAGCTGCAGAGTGACCAATGTGAAAGATCATTTTATGGGCCTAGAGACCACCTGCGAACCTGTTATTGTTATGCTGCAGTTTTCGCCTCTCTCAGAGCTACAATTTTTCTGCCGATCTCCTGCATCCGAGATAAGATGGCTGATTCATCCACTGTTTTCATCACTCGGTTTTCCATGATTATTCTGCCGTTTATTATGGAATGGATGACATCGGCACCCCGTGCTGCATACACCAGGTGCGATGGGATGTTATAAATGGGGATAAGGTGGGGCTGATTCAGGTCTAAAACAATAAAATCGGCTTTCTTGCCAGGAGTAAGGGTTCCGATCCTGTTTTGCGCATTAAGTGCAGCTGCACCGCCAAGCGTTGCAGCATGGAGTGTTGTTTCCGCATCCATGGTTGTTGGATCCATGAGAATTGCCTTATGGATCTTGGCAACACTGTTCATCTCAGAGAACATATCGACATCGTTATTGCTGGCGCTTCCATCAGTACCAATTGAAACGAGGACGCCCTGTTCGAGGAGTTTTGGGACAGGCGCAATGCCCGATGCGAGTTTCATGTTCGACTCTGCACAATGACTCACGCGCACATGTCTTTGAGAGAGAAGAGAAATTTCTTCACTGTCCAGTTTTACACAATGTGCAGCCAGTGTTCGATTATTGAGAACACCGAGGCTATCAAGATGCCGAACCGGTGATTTCCCATATTGCTGGAGACAGTTAGCCACTTCATCATGACTTTCAGAGAGATGGATGACATACAGGCTTCCATGTTTTTCAGCCAGCTGGTGGCATTGTTTCAACAGTGATGGAGAACAGGTGTAAACACTATGAGGATCAACAGTCACCGATACCAGTGGATGGTTCTTATAGGTTGCGAACATCTCCTCGACATACTTGAATCCATCCTGCAATTCTCCATAGGACGGAGACGGGAAATTATACAATACCTCCCCGACCCAGCACCTGATACCTGATTTTTCAGCGGCCTCGGCCACGCTCTTGGCGAACAGGTACATATCACAGAAACTGGTGGTACCTGATTTGATCATTTCGATAATCGAAAGCAGTGTAGAGTCGTAAACAATCTCGCTGGTCAATTGCGCTTCAACAGGGAAAATATGGTCCTGGAGCCAGGTCATCAGTGGAAGATCATCTGCGAATCCCCGAAAGCATGCCATAGGCGCATGGGTGTGGGTATTGATCAGCCCCGGCATTATCAGGCCGTGCGGTTCATATATTTCTCGAGCGTGAGGGAAGCGGGTGCGAAGATCGTTACGATTGCCAGTTTCAACAATGGTATCACCTGATACTGCAATAGCGCCATCGATGGTAACATCCTTCTGACGCCATGTCGGCATCAGGTATTGTCCGGAGACAATGAGTTCTCTGGAGAGCCTTGAGGTTTCCATAATATCGGTCTTATGCAGGAGTAATTCTGCTTATGATTTCAACAATGAGTTGTTCCAGTTGAGGCTCTACTGTTGAGGCCGTTTGAATGATATCTTCGAGAATAATCGGCTGCATGTCGTCAGGGTTGTTAACATTTGCGACAACAGAGAGACCCAGAACCTTCATGCCGCCGTGAATGGCAACGATCACCTCAGGTACCGATGACATGCCAACGGCATCCACGCCCGCACCCCTGAGCCAACGTGTTTCTGCCGGGGTCTCAAGGCTCGGCCCAGCAATACAGGCGTATATTCCGGTTACAACTTTTTTAATAGAACAGGTATCAGCACTGTCCAGTGCTGTTTTAACCAGTTCCGGAGCATAGGGCTCGGAAAGATCAGGGAATCGGGGACCCCATTCATCAACATTGGGACCTCTGAGAGGATTTTCGCCGAGAAAATTCAGGTGATCCCGTATCACCATGATCGTTCCAGGAAGAAATAATGGATTAAGTCCTCCAGCAGCGTTGGTTATGATGACTGTCTGGACCCCAAGGGCACGCAAAACTCTGATTGGAAAGGTAACTTCCTTGGTGGAATATCCTTCATAATAGTGGAATCTGCCAGATAGAATGATGACAGGTGCATCATTGAGCAAGCCAATGATTAATTTACCATGATGACTTGAAACCGTCGATCGAGGGAAAAACGGTATATCAGAATAATCAAGCGTGTGCTCTGCGTCCACCTTCCCTACCAGTCCTCCTAACCCGGTACCAAGCTGGATAGCGACCTGTGGCGTGGATGAAATAAAACCGTTTAAAAACAAGGCGGCCTGGTTGACCTGATCAACATATTCTGCGATTCCAGTTGCCATTATCGCTTGATACCATGTTCCTCGATGTATGCCTTGATCTTCTTGGCGCTGGCATCCAGATACTCGCATCGGGAATCCTTGTCCATTATGTCCGCAAGTGCAGACGGGAGCTGGATGGAGTCCTCAATGGCTTTTTCGACTGTATCCCCGAATTTGGCAGGATGGGCAGTCGCCAGGCAGACAACAGGGATTCCCGGTCTGCGAACGTCAAGTGCAGCCCGCACACCAACTGCGGTATGGGGGTCGAGTATGTAGTCATGGTTTTTGTAATAATGCGCTATGGTCTCAAGGACGTCTTGTTCTGAGACCGCGGATGCCATGAAATCCCTGCGAATATGTTCAAGATCACTTTCCAGTTCAAGGACGCCTTCCTTCTGGAATCGAATCATAGCTTCTTTTACCCGGGCCGGTTCTCTGTCATAGAGATAAAAGAGGTAGCGTTCAAAATTAGAAGCCGCCTGGATATCCATGGACGGGCTGGTGGTTGTCGTGACATCCTTGAGAGAGTATTCACCGCTGTTGACAAAGCGGGATAGAATATCATTCTCGTTGGTGGCAAGTATGAGCTTATTGATGACACCTTCCGGTAGCATTTTCTTAGCGATATAACCTGCAAAGATGTCACCAAAATTTCCTGTTGGTACCGAGAATGAGCAGGTGCGAACGTTCTCATGGGAGGTGATATGCAGGCAACTGTAGATATAATAAACAACCTGGGCTAATACCCGGGCCCAGTTGATTGAGTTTATGGCGCCGAGCTGCATCTTTGATTTAAACTCAATGTCGCTGAAAATACTTTTTATAATTGCCTGGGCGGTATCAAATGTCCCGTCAATAGCAATGTTATAGACATTGGCATCTGTCACCGTGGTCATCTGTTTTTCCTGAATAGGGCTGATGCGATTATGTGGGTGCAGAATAAAAATATTGATCCTGTTTCGCCCACGAACCCCGTAAATTGCGGCACTGCCGGTATCACCTGAGGTTGCGCCTATGATATTCATGGCGCCATTGTTACGTTCCAGGAGGTATTCAAAAAGATTGCCAAGAAACTGAAGAGCAATGTCTTTGAATGCGAGCGTCGGCCCGTGAAAGAGTTCTAATACGTGCAGGTCTTCAAGATGGACGAGAGGGGTGATCGAATCGTGACTGAAATTTGAGTAACTGCGCCCTATGAGGCCTTTAAGGTCTAAGGCAGGTATGTCATCGATAAACCGGGACATAACTTCAAAGGCGAGATCCTGGTAAGAGAGCTCCTGCCAGGACTCAAATGTTTCAGTATCGATACGGGGGATGGCCCTTGGTAACAGCAGGCCGCCATCTTCTGCAAGCCCCATCATTACCGCTTCTGTAAAGCTTAGAGAGGAGACTCCTCCTCGTGTGCTGAGATATTGCATAGCCGTGTCTGGTATGATTTACGATCTTTTGTCGGTTGAAAAGCGGCTTCAGTTACCATCTTAACTGGTATTGGTATTTTCTGCCTGTTGATCAAATCGTATCTACACGAGGCGCGTCGTGCCAGAGTCCTTCAAGATCATAAAAATCTCTTTGTTCATGGTAGAATACATGGACAATGACGTCACCAAAATCAAGAAGAACCCAATGACCTTCCTGCAAACCTTCTGCACGTGAAGTCTTTATTCGTTTTGAGCGCAATTCATTTTCAAGACCTTCGGCAAGTGCCTGAACATGCCTGGTAGACCGTCCACTCATGATGACAAAATAGTCACTGAAAGAGGACATTTTACGAACATCAAGAGCTACAACATCTTCTGCTTTGTTGTCTATTGCAATGCGGGAACAGATACGGGCGAGTTCCATTCCTTCAAGGTCCTGGTACTCTTTTCTCAATTGTTTCATATTTACTTTGTGCCGTTTTATAACGTAAGTGTCAATTCTTTTTGTTGTTCTTCGCAGACTTTCGCGGTGGAAATTCAAAACTTATTTTGCCATTTTTCCCCATGATCAGGTAGGCGTCAAATGGTCTTTTTTTCTTGGAGATAAACCCCTTGATCAGGGATGTTTTCCCATTGCTGAGCATTTGTTTTATATGGTCTGCTGAAATCTCTTTTGAGAGTATTATTTTGCTGATTTTAAGACCGTTCTTGAGGTCGTTTTCAAGTGCCGAAGCTGACATGTACCCCGTCTGGGTTTCATATACCTCTGTGTTGTCAACAGGTGATGTCCCGAGTGACCCGGATCTCTTTATCGAATCGATATCGAGGTCGACAGTTGAGTCGGCAAACATGAAATCAACTTTGTTGTTTTTTAACCTGATAGAGGCAGTAAATGATTTACCTTTTTTAGAGCGAAAGTCAGCAAACGGGCCAATTGTATCGCCTTTGATCAAGGCTATGACTTCGTCCATTTTCATTAATCTTCCACCCAAAATCTTGCGTATGATGATTGTATCCTTCTCGCTTATATAAGAGGTCGGTGTTTCATAAAAAATTGTATTGTTGACCGGGCTGAACGGAGCCGTTTTACGGTCTTTGGTGTCATCGAAGTTTTTAATCCGGCCGGTGACCTGTGCGGTCAGATCCCTGATTTCCTTCATAAATTTGCTCCTGGTGAAGGAGCCTTTCAAGATCTGGCTGAGTTTGTACTCCCATTCCCCGGTCATCTCTGGCGATGCCAGGACATCAATTTTCATCGCCGTGAGAAGGCTGAGTAATTCAAATGCTTTTCCGGTTGGCGCCAGTTCCTTGCCTTCCCTGACCAGGTATTTTTCTTTGATTAACTTTTCTATAATTGCAGCTCGTGTTGCCGGCGTACCAAGTCCTCGCTCTTTCATGGCTTCTGCCAGTTCCTCATCGTCCAACAGTTTTCCCGAGTTTTCCATGGCAGATAAAAGTGTGGCTTCTGAATATCGGGGGGGAGGTTTAGTCTCCAACTTTTCCTGCTTTATGGATGTACAGTTTACCTTGCTTGTCTCAGGGATCGGCTTGAGTATTCCTGCACCTTTCTCAGGTTTTCCTTGAAGGTAGACTGCCTTCCAGCCGGCTTCCTTGAGAATCTTCCCTTCAGTAAGGAATGTTTGTTTTTCGACAGTTGAAATTCGTCTAGTATTCAGGTAACGGGCGGGCGGGAAAAAGATGGCCAGGAAACGCTGGACGACCATGCGGTAAATCTTCATCTCAGCATCACTGAGCTCAGCAGGTATTTTGTTCGTCGGAATTATGGCGTGGTGGTCTGAAACTTTTGCATTGTTGAATACCCGTTTATCTGTCCTGATATAATTTTTATCAAGAATTATCTGGGCGTACTGACCATATTGCCATGATTTTTGGGTGGAAACAACTGATGAAACCGTTTTCTTGTAATCTTCAGGCAGGTGTCGTGAGTCAGTTCTCGGGTAGGTGAGCGCTTTGTGTCTTTCATAGAGTGCCTGGGCAATGGTGAGCGTGTTTTTTGCAGAGAATCCAAAACGGGAATTGGCTTCTCTTTGTAATGATGTCAAGTCATAGAGCTGTGGCGCAACCTGGCTGGTTTCCTTGCTGCTGTCTTTTACATCAGCTCTCTTGTTCAGGCAATGCCGGGCAATCTCCTGGGCCTTTTGGGGATCCCAGATTCTGTCAGCCTTTTTTTCCGGCGAGCTTTTGTCTTTCTTGAAGGTTAGATCAACCCACTTACCGGTGTACTGTTCCTGGTCAAAAGAGAACGTGGCCAGAAGATTTGTGTATGGCTGCGATTTAAAACTTAAACGCTCCTGCTCCCGGCTTACCAGAAGGGACAAAGTTGGCGTCTGCACCCGACCGCAGGGAGTCAGAAAAAATCCGCCAAACCTGGAGTTGTAGGCCGTAAGGGCGCGGGTAGCGTTAATACCAATAAGCCAGTCAGATTCAGAGCGACACAATGCAGTATCTTCCAAGGTCAGCATTTCGGCATTATCCCGAAGCTTTGAAAACCCGGTTTTGATAGCCTCATCGGTCATGGACTGCAGCCATAATCTCTTAATCTGTTTGGCAGCGACAGATTTGTTCCATACATAGTTGAGAATATACTTGAAGATAAGTTCGCCTTCACGTCCTGCGTCACAGGCATTGATTATGGTGGTGACATCTTTTCGCCTGATCAGTTTCTGTAGCGCATTGAGCTGTGATTTCGTGGAGTCAAGCCCTTTGAGTGGAAAGGTTTCCGGTAGTATCGGCAGGTCTTCCATGTTCCATTTTTGAAACCGTGAATTAATCTCTTCAGGATAGCATATTGATACAAGGTGACCGACGGCATAAGATACGATGTAACTGCTGCCTTCGTAGTGTGTCCTGCTCTTTTTGAAAGACCCCGGGAGAACTTTGACCAGGTCTCCAGCCACACTTGGTTTTTCTGCAATTATTAAGGTTTTTGTACTCATCTAGTAGCCACTATAATTATTTTTAAGAGCATGGTGTAAGACACCACCCTGATTTAATTTCATACCTTAGTTATATATGGAGAAGGACACATCCGCAGCAAAACTCATTACGATGAAGAAAATAGAAATGTCCGACCGGGCGGGTGTTTTTCGTAAATTTGACAGACGTTGTATTAACCGTTAGACCATTTGTCAATCTTAAATTCGACTTCATTTCTTCTGATATGTTCTTTTCTTTATGTGATAACAATATGATATCCAAGATGTCCTACGGTGTCACAAATTGCCTCCTGCGATTACCTTCCAGATTGTTTGGTCAGCTAGCATGAAAGATTCTTGCTTTTCAGCCAGGTCGGAAGGCCTCTTCGCTGTCGAGGTACTGGTCCTTGACAAGATTTGATTATTGTGGTTAATTGCCTTGGTTCTGGATGGATAAAATAGAATAACGCGGGTATAGCTCAGTTGGCAGAGCGCAAGCTTCCCAAGCTTGAGGTCGCGAGTTCGACCCTCGTTGCCCGCTCCATTTGCGGGTGCGAGACGTTTTGACCGAACCCGTCCCATAAGTCCAGAGAGGTTATACCTGGAGTATGTTACGTACAGCCAGGCGATTGAAAGTGGGCTCTGCCCGCTTTTTTTTATGGTTAAATTACTATTGTAGATGTTGTTGTCAGGAAAATGATTTATTCCTTTCGGACCGACAGATTATGACCGATTTTGTAACAGAAAGAATAAGAGAATTTGCCGAGTCACTCTTGCCCTCCATGGGACTTGAATTATACGATATTCAATACCGAAGAGAAGGACATGGGTGGGTTTTACGGTTGCTCATAGACAGACAGGAAGGGATTACTCTTGATGACTGTTCAAAGGTGAGCAGGGAAACGAGTGACTTCCTGGATGTTGAGGATCTTATTAACCATGCCTATAATCTAGAAGTATCATCGCCTGGCGCTGAAAGGGTATTGCGGAATCCGGCTGAATGTGAACGTTTTGTCGGAGAGAGGGTACGCTTGAAAATGAAGGAAGAGATTGAAGGGCAACGTGTGTTTATTGGCGAGTTGGCAAGTATAGTGGAAGAAACATTGACAGTCGTCACTGAAGCTGGGGGGGATTTCAGTTTTTCCTGGGAGCAGATAAAAAAAGCTCGTTTGACGCTGTAACGGCAGTTCGTATAAAGCTCAGACAAGAGAAAAGCAGGACCATAATTGGGACCGGAAGCGCTTATTTCGAGGTAAAATAAATGATATCGGATTTAAAACGTATCATCGATCAGATTAGCAGGGATCGCGGGTTTGATAAAAATCTTCTTGTGGAAGCTATTGAAGAAGCAGTTGCTTCTGCGGCAAGAAAGAAACTCGGCAGCAGGCGAGACATAGAAGTGCGCTATAATGAGGAGTTTGGTGAAGTTGAAGTGTTCCAATTTCGCAGTGTTGTTGAGAATGCGGAGGATGAACAGACAGAAATCAGCCTGGAACAGGCCCAGATCCTCGACCCTGAAGTCCAGCTCGGTGATGAGCTTGGCGAAAAAATGGAGAATATCACTGATCTGGGGCGAATCGCCGCTCAATCAGCAAAACAGGTCATTATTCACCGGATGAAAGATGCCGAGCGCGATGTCATTTTTGATATGTTTAAAGATCGCCAAGGTGAAGTTGTCAGCGGTATTGTTCAGCGCTTTGAGCGGGGCAATATGATCATAAACCTCGGCCGCACAGATGCTATTCTGCCCAAAGATCACCAGATTCCCAAACGTTCATTCAAACAGGGTGACAGGATACGGGCCTACCTGCTGGAAGTACGGCAGAACAGTCGAGACTCTCAGCTTGTATTGTCTCGAAATGTTGATGAGTTTCTTGCAAAACTTTTTCAGATGGAAGTTCCTGAGATCTCAGAAGGTATCGTCAGAATTATGGGTGTCAGCAGGGAACCTGGGTTCCGAGCAAAAATTGCTGTCAGTTCAAGTGAATCAGACGTCGACCCGGTTGGTGCCTGTGTCGGTATGAAAGGTTCTCGTGTGCAGAATGTTGTACAGGAGCTTCAAGGCGAGCGGATTGATATTGTCACCTGGAGCCCGGATCCAGCTAAATATGTCTACAACGCCCTTGCACCAGCCCATGTGAGCATGGTCAGAGTCGACGAGGACGCAAATTCACTGCTGGTCGTGGTTCCCAATGATCAATTGTCTCTGGCAATCGGCCGACAGGGTCAGAATGTCCGCCTTGCATCACGACTGATGGGATGGCGTATCGATGTGAAGAGTGAGCAGCGATATGCTAATCTTGAAGATGCCGGGTATCAGAGCCTGTTGAAAATCTCTGGTATTGACGAATCGCTTGCAGATCAGTTCATGGCCAAAGAAATTAAATCTGCCGCAGATCTGTCGAATGCTTCTGTTGAAGATCTGATAATCATAAGGGCCATCGATGATGACTTTGCTCAACAGTTAATAGACGCTGCAGCCACAGTAGCTGCCGAGGAAAGCGTTGAGGAAGGCGTTGAGGAAAGCGTCGAGGAAAGCCTTGAGGAAAGCGTCGAGGAAAGCGTCGAGGAAAGCGTTGAGGAAGGCGTTGAGGAAGGCGTTGAGGAAAGCGTCGAGGAAGACGTTGAGGAAAGCGTTGAGGAAAGCGTTGAGGAAAGCGTCGAGGAAGGCGTTGAGGAAAGCGTTGAGGAAAGCGTCGAGGAAGACGTTGAGGAAAGCGTTGAGGAAGGCGTTGAGGAAGGCGTTGAGGAAAGCGTCGAGGAAGACGT
>RCNC010000480.1_pt1 | contig 30603 bp, 30 predicted proteins | sample 2041301 | NCBI WGS metagenome assembly RCNC01 (sample SAMN09708231, study PRJNA481090) | Marine sediment metagenome, whole genome shotgun sequencing project. | biome: marine sediment; feature: ocean; material: sediment; isolation source: Sewage treatment plant 13A marine sediment (STP13A) ... | reverse complement strand
GCGCGTTGTATTTTTCATTCAGGCGCGGTTATTGGTTCTGATGGATTCGGCAATGCGATGACCGCCGAAGGCTGGGTGAAAGTGCCGCAGCTCGGCGGTGTGCAGATTGGCAATGATGTGGAGGTCGGTGCAAATACGACCATCGACTGTGGCACCAACGGTGATACGGTTATCGGGAACGGCGTACGCATCGACAATCTTTGTCAGATCGCGCACAACGTTCGTATTGGCGAGCACACGGCACTTGCGGGGTTAACCGGTATTGCGGGAAGCACTGTCATTGGCAAGCGTTGCCTGTTTGCAGGTGCCTCGGGTGCCGTCGGCCATATTCATGTTTGCGATGATGTGATCGTAATGGCGAAAACCTTTCTTAGCAAAGACATAAAGGAAGCGGGCACGTATGCTGCCAGTTTTCCCGCCGACAAGAGCAAGTCCTGGATGCGACAAGTTGCGCGCTTCCGGCGCCTCGACAATCTGGTAGAGCGTGTGAAGAAACTCGAAAAATGATTCATTCGACGGTCATTATTTCTGATGTCGCAAAGATCGCCGATGATGTAGAAATCGGCCCTTACTCCGTGATCGGCGATCACGTTGAGATCGGGAGCGGCACGCGTATCGACAGTCACGTTGTCATCAATGGCCCGACGACTATCGGCGAGGACAATCACATCTACCAGTTCGCTTCTATTGGCGATGATCCGCAGGACAAGAAGTATGCGGATGAGCCGACAAAGCTGTCGATCGGGGACCGCAACACCATCCGCGAGTTTTGCACGATTAGTCGAGGCACGACGCAGGATGCTGGCGAGACTATTGTCGGTGACGACAACTGGATCATGGCCTATTGCCATATCGCGCATGATTGCGTTGTTGGCAGTCAAACGATCATGGCGAACAATACGACGCTCGCAGGCCACGTTCATCTGGGTGATTGGGTCATTTGCGGCGGATTCTCTGGCGTCCACCAGTTCTGCAAGATCGGCGAACATGCTTTTCTCGGCATGTATACCGGCGTGAATCGTAATGTGCCTGCTTACACGCTGGCTTCAGGGCAGCCCGCTGTTCCCAAAGGCATCAACAGCGAAGGTCTCAAGCGCCGCGATTTTTCCGTCGAGCAAATTCGTAATATCAAGAACGCCTACCGCCTGGTCTATCGAAAGGGCCTCAAGCTCAGCGAAGCGATGGACGCGATAGCGGCTGTCGTCGATGAGCAGCAAGAATTGCGGCCGTTTCTTGAGTCACTGCGTTCGTCTGAACGCGGCATTATCCGCTAGTTATCACGCCGATGAAGATTGGTCTGGTCGCTGGTGAGTCATCCGGCGATCTCTTGGGCGCAGGACTCATACACGCGATTAAGACACGGTATCCGGACGCGATTTTTGAAGGAGTCGCGGGCCCCGAAATGGTCGCAGCGGGTTGCGAACAATGGGAGCCAGCCGAGTCCTTGGCGGTGTTTGGATTGATCGAACCACTGGCGCACCTGCCGCGTCTGTTACGTTTGCGAAAAAGTTTGCTTGACCGCTGGCGGGCGTCGCCGCCCGATGTGTTTGTCGGAATCGACGCGCCGGATTTCAATCTCGCCCTTGAGAAAAAGCTGCGCGCCGCTGGCATCAAAACCGCGCATTATGTGAGTCCGTCGATCTGGGCCTGGCGGGCGGGCCGCATCAAGACCGTCAAAGCGGCTGCTGACAAAGTTCTTTGCCTGTTGCCGTTTGAAAAGCCGCTATACGATGCCGTTGACGTTGACGCGGTTTTTGTTGGTCATCCGAAGGCCGATGCAGCTCCGGCCATCGTCGACAAGGCGGCGGCCAGAGCGTCGCTGGGCGTAACGGCGCACGAGCTTGTCGCGATTCTTCCTGGTAGCCGTAGCAGCGAGATTGAGAGGCTCGGTGAGATATTTGTCGCCGCCGCCGCACTGCTTGCGCAATCAAGGGAAAATATTCAGTTCGTTACGCCCATCGCGACGCCGGCGCTCAAGTCAGCAATCGAGGCAATTGTCGCCGCAGCGGGCCTCAGCGACCAGTTCATCCTGCTCGATGGTGACTCGGAACTGGCCATGATTGCGGCCGATGTCGTGATGCTCGCGTCAGGGACAGCGGCTCTGGAGTCCGCGTTGTTAGGCAAACCTACCGTCGCCGCCTATCGCCTTGGCAAGATTTCGTACGCCATCGTCGTTGGAATGGGAATGTTGAAACTGACGCATGTCACGCTTCCAAATCTATTGACTGATACGCCGCTGATCCCCGAGTTCACCCAGGACGAAGCGCAGCCGGAGGGTATCGCTGCCGCCGTCATTGAATTGCTGGATGACCCGGATCAGAGGCAAATCATTAGCGACAGATTTGCTAGACTGCGAGTCGAGCTGGCGCAAAATACAGACCAGCGTGCAGCCGACGCAGTGATCGAGCTCGCAAAAACATAGTCAGGAAATGCAGCAGGCGAAACTATTCGAATTGGACGGGCTTATGGCCGGCGTCGACGAGGCGGGTCGTGGCCCACTTGCGGGCCCGGTGGTTGCATCGGCTGTCATTCTGAATCCCGACGCGCCCATCGATGGCTTGGCAGACTCGAAGAAATTGACGGCGAAGCGTCGCGAGGAGCTCGCAGAGATGATCAAGGCGCATTCGCTGGCCTGGTCCGTAGCGTGGGCGGATCCCGCAGAAATCGACGAGATCAACATTCTTGCAGCGACAATGCTCGCGATGCGGCGGGCTATTGGCAAGCTTTCGGTGACGCCGTCCCGCGTTCAAATTGATGGCAATCGTCTGCCGGATCTGGAATTTGATGGCCAGCGAATGGTCGGTGAGGCGATTGTGGGTGGTGACGATCTCGTGCCTGAAATCAGCGCTGCCTCAATTATCGCCAAGACAACGCGTGATCGGATGATGGTAGCGCTCGACAAGATATACCCATGCTATGAGTTCGCCCGTCATAAAGGCTATGGCACCGAATTACACCGTGAGAGGCTGCGTGAATTCGGGCCTTGTCGGGAGCACCGGCAAACATTTGCGCCGGTAAAGGCCGCGTCCCGATGAGCGCCGAGTTCGTACATCTTCACGTGCACACCGAATACTCGATGGTGGACAGCACGGTTCGAATTCCCGGTTTGGTTGCCCGTTGTTGTAGCGAAGCCATGCCGGCTGTTGCACTGACCGATCAAAACAATCTGTTCGGTCTCGTGAAGTTCTATCGCAAGGCGATTGCGGCAGGCGTCAAGCCGATTATCGGACTCGATCTTCGTATCGCCAATGACGAAGATCCCGACCATCCATTCACGCTGCTGTTGCTCGTGCAGAACAATGACGGCTATCGAAATCTTTCCGAGCTGGTCACGCGCACCTACCTGGAAGGCCAGGTTCGCGGTGAGCCGATGGCGAGGCGCGAGTGGCTTACGCCAGATTCCTGCAGCGGCCTGCTGGCCTTGTCGGGCGGTCGAGAAGGTGATGTGGGTCGAGCGATGGTCAGCGGAAATGACGCACTGGCAAGCGATTCGCTGGATAATTGGCTGCGAGTCTTTGGCGATCGCTTCTATCTGGAGTTGATTCGGACGGGACGCGCGGGCGAGGAAGATGTTGTTCAGCGCAGCCTCGAGATGGCGGCCGAGAAAGACGTGGCTGTCGTCGCAAGTAACGACGTTCGTTTTCTTGAACGCGATGGATACAACTCCCATGAAGCCCGAGTGTGTATTCACGACGGGCGCGGATTAGCCGACGTCGATCGGCCGAGAAACTACAGCGAGCATCAGTATTTGCGGTCACCGCGAGAAATGCACGAATTGTTCGCGGATATTCCGTCTGCGTTACAAAACACGGTGGAAATCGCGCGTCGCTGCAGTCTTGATTTACAACTTGGCGAAAGCGTGTTGCCAGCCTTTCCGGTCCCTGATGGACAGACAGAAGCGGCATTTCTGACGTCGGAAGCGGAGAAGGGCCTGGAAGCGGCACTTGCATTGAAATTCGACGTCGAGGAGGTAGCGCAGAAAGAACGCGCGGCTTATTCAGCTCCCTATTTTGAGCGGCTCAAAACCGAGCTCGGCGTTATCCAGACAATGGGATTTCCCGGCTATTTTCTGATCGTCGCAGATTTCATACGCTGGGCCCGCGAAAACGATATTCCTGTGGGGCCGGGTCGAGGGTCTGGCGCGGGGTCTCTGGTCGCCTGGGTGCTGGGCATTACCGATCTGGATCCGCTGCAGCACATACTGCTGTTTGAGCGTTTCCTGAATCCCGAGCGTGTATCGATGCCTGACTTTGATATCGATTTCTGTACGGAAGGTCGCGATCGGGTTATCGACTATGTTGCCGAACGTTACGGTCGCGAACGCGTTTCCCAGATTATTACCTTCGGCACGATGGCGGCGAAAGCAGTTATCCGGGATACGGGTCGAGTGCTGGGACAGCCCTACGGATTCGTTGATCGAATCGCCAAGCTCGTACCTTTTGAGATTGGCATTACGCTCGAGAAAGCGCTTGAGGACTCCGACGAACTAGCAACGATGTATCGCGACGATGAAGAGGTCACCGCGATCATCGATCTTGCGAGATCGTTGGAAGGCCTCGTTCGCAACGCTGGCAAACATGCCGGTGGCGTCGTCATTTCGCCGGGACCGCTGACGGACTTCGCACCGCTTTATTGTGAAGAGGGCGGCGCCAACGTTGTTACGCAGCTCGACAAAGACGACGTTGAAGCGGTCGGGCTGGTCAAGTTCGACTTCCTGGGCCTCAAGACTCTGACCATCATCGATTGGGCGGTAAAGATCGTTAACGCTTCGAATCCTGATGCCAGTTTGTCAATCAAGCGCATACCGGAAAACGACCCCAAGACATTCAAGTTGCTCCAAAGCACGCACACTGCCGCGGTGTTCCAACTTGAGTCCAGCGGCATGCGGGATCTCATTAAGCGTATGCGGCCTGATCAATTCGACGATCTCGTCGCGCTGGTCGCCTTGTTTCGGCCCGGCCCGCTGCAGTCGGGAATGGTTGATGACTTTATTATCCGCAAGCACGCAACGAACAAGGCCGATATCGATTCCGGTACTGGAAGAGACTTACGGCGTCATCCTGTATCAGGAACAGGTAATGCAGATCGCGCAGGTGCTGGCTGGCTATACGCTGGGCGGTGCCGACGTTTTACGCCGCGCAATGGGCAAAAAGAAAGCCGAGGAAATGGCCGAGCAGCGCGAGATTTTCGTGTCCGGCGCGACGGAGCGGGGCGTCGCCGAGCGCACCGCGACGCACATCTACGATCTGATGGAGAAGTTTGCCGGATACGGATTCAACAAGTCGCACTCGGCGGCCTACGCTGTGCTGTCGTATCAGACGGCCTATCTGAAGGCGCATTATCCCGGCGCATTCATGGCGGCCGTGATGAGTGCCGATTTGCACAATACGGATCGCCTCGTCACATTGAAAGATGATTGTCGTCAACTCAAACTGAGCTTGCTGGCGCCAAATATCAATCGCTCGGACTATCACTTCAGCGTCCCTGATGAAAAGACGATTCTTTACGGTCTCGGCGCCATCAAGGGTGTCGGTCGTGGAGCGGTCGAGTCCCTGATCGTCGAACGTGAAGAGAACGGACCCTATACGAGTCTGGCGAATTTTTGTCGGCGTGTCGATCATGACAAGATTAATCGCCGATCACTCGAAGCAATGATCAAGTCGGGTGCAATGGACGACTTCGGTGAGTCGCGGCGCAGCATGATGCACAAGGTTCCGGAGGCGCTGAAAAGCGCAGACCAGGAAGCCAAAGCGGCAGCCGCGGGTCAGAACGATATGTTCGGTCTTGCCGAGCCAGCGGTCGCCGTCGAGGAGAACAAGACGCCTGAGCTGGACGAGTGGCAAGAGCGGCAGTTTCTTAATGCCGAGAAAGAGGCATTGGGACTCTACCTGACCGGACACCCCTTCGATGCGGTGCGCCACGACGCTCGATATCTGGCCGATGGCCGACTCGCCGATATCACGGCCGAACCGGCGCCGCAGTCGAGCAAAGGCGCACGGAATTACGCACAAGCAAAACGCGAAGCAACGGTTGCGGGTCTCATCGTGGACGTGCGCAAGCGCGGCAATCGCGTCAGCGTCGTGCTGGACGACGATACCGCCCGAATGGAAGTCAGTCTTTTTAGTGAAGCATTCCAGGAATTCCGCCATTTACTGGTCAAGGACGAAATCGTCATTGTCACCGGTGGGCTGCGCTACGACGACTTTATTGGCAGCTGGACGGTCAACGTCAAAAATGTGCTGCATATCGACCGGGTAATAGAGTCCCGGGCGAAGAGCCTGGTTCTCAGTCTGGCGCCGAATGGGCAGGGCGAGAGCTTGCTTATCAAATTACACGATCTCCTGCTGCCGTTCCGCGAAGGGAATTGCGACGTTTCCGTGCGCTATGTCGGCGATAGTGCCGCCGCAAGGTTATCGCTGGGCCCAGAGTGGGCCGTGCGTCCGAGTCGTGAATTACGCGATAAGTTGACGGAATTGCTCGGGAATAATAATGTCCGCCTGCTCTACGCCCCCACCCGCGAAATAATGTAGGGTTAGGGTCCTGAATCCCAAAACAACAAGACAGTGATTTGAATTTTCTGGATTTTGAACAGCCGATCGCCGAGCTGGAAGCGAAGATCGATGAGTTGCGTTACGTCGGTGATGATTCCGAGATCAACATCAACGAGGAAGTTGCGCGCCTCAAAGACAAGAGCGAGTCTCTGACGAAGAGCATTTTCGCGAAACTGTCGCCCTGGCAGGTTGCTCGCGTTGCGCGCCATGAATCGCGGCCCTATACGCAGGACTATCTTGATTTTATCGTGCCGGATTTTCAGGAGCTGCATGGCGATCGCATGTATGCCGATGATCCCGCCATTGTCGGCGGCGTTGGCCGCATCGACGGTCATGCCGTCATGTTTATCGGACATCAGAAAGGGCGCGACTCAAAAGAGCGCGTACGACGAAATTTCGGCATGCCGAAACCAGAAGGCTATCGCAAGGCGCAGCGACTGATGCGCATGGCTGAAAAATTCTCGATGCCGGTTGTGACCTTTATTGATACGCCAGGCGCCTATCCTGGCGTTGGCGCTGAAGAGCGAGGCCAGAGCCAGGCTATAGCGGAAAGCCTGTATTTGATGGCGGGCCTCAAGACGCCAATTATTTGCGTCGTTATTGGTGAAGGCGGATCTGGCGGAGCCCTCGCGATCGGTGTGGGCGACAAACTGGTGATGCTGCAATACAGCATCTATTCGGTGATCTCGCCAGAAGGGTGCGCATCGATACTCTGGAAGAGCGCGGACAAAGCCGAAGATGCGGCTGAAGCGATGCGGATCACAGCATCGAGTTTGAACGACTACGGTCTTGTCGACGAAGTGCTGACTGAACCGCTCGGCGGCGCCCACCGCAATCCGAAAGCGATGGGTGAAGTCATTCGCAATGCGATCCTGAGCAATCTTGACGAATTAACTCAATTGTCGACCGAAGAATTGCTCGAAAAACGTCAGCAGCGACTTGCGAGTTTCGGTCAATTCAAAGAAGCGTGAGCTTCAGTCCCGCAATTCTTGCGGAGCATCTTTCACAACTGGAAAACACCGCGGGCCAGCCGGCTCGTTTTGTTATTGCGTATAGCGGCGGCCTGGATTCGACGGCTCTGGCGCATGCGCTTTCGTGTCTCAAGCGTGAACACGAGTGTTTTGCGGAAACGCCTGTTGTCGCGATTCACATTGATCATCAACTTCAACCCGAGTCGTCATCCTGGAGCGAGCAATGCGCGGAGAATGCGGCGGAGTTCGGAATCGAGTTTCAGTCTCTTTGCGTCGCGGTGCAGCTGGAATCCGGAAAGGGGCCAGAGGCCTCAGCGCGCGACGCACGCTACTCGGCCTTGCATGCACAGCTGCATAGCGGTGATTGGTTGCTCAGCGCTCATCACCGCGAAGACCAGGCGGAGACGCTGCTGTTGAACCTTATTCGCGGCAGCGGACCGGCAGGTGTTGCGGGTATCGGCGACGTGCGTCGCTTTGGTCCGGGTTGGCTCGCACGGCCAATGCTGAACGTTAATCGAGCAGACATTCTTCAGTATGCGACAGACCAGAATCTGAAGTGGGTGGAAGACCCGTCAAATACGGATCGCCGTTTCGATCGTAATTTCTTGCGCCACGAGGTTTTACCAAGACTGCGATCCCGGTGGCCGGATATCGCCGCGCGGCTGCAGCGCAGCGCCGGTCACGCCGGTGAAGCCTCGCAATTGCTGGTTGAGCTCGCGGAGATTGATCTGGCTGCCTTGGGTACCTGTTCGGAGCGATTACCCATTGACGGGCTGGTTGCGCTGTCCGAGGCACGACAGCGCAACGTTATTCGCTATGCCTTGCGTGACCAAGGGCTCTCGACGCCAACCGCTTTGCAGCTGCAGCGCATCATGACCGAGGTGATTCCCGCGCGTGAAGACGCGCAACCACTGGTCAACTGGCCGGGCGGGTCTGTGCGTCGCTATCGCAACAGTCTGTATCTTCTGCCTGAGAATCTCGCTGATGCCGTGGAATCGGCCTCGCTGCAGGATGGTGAGTTGGAACTCGGGGCGGGACTGGGGCAGCTAGTATTAGAGCCCGGCGCCAAAACGGGTGTGTCGGATGCGTTGATCAAAGCCGGCCTCAGTATCCGGCCCCGACTAGGTGGCGAAGAGATTCAGCCTAAAGGTCAACGACATACGCGCAAACTAAAGAAATTACTTCAAGAGGAAGGTGTCGTGCCCTGGATGCGTGACCGCCTGCCGTTGATCTATTCGGGTGAGCAACTGGTGGCTGTTGGTGACCTCTGGCTGGCCGATGATGCCGCCGCGAGTCCCGGCGCCGCAGTGCGCTGGATAGGGCGTCCTGCATTGCATTAGAAGGGTCTGCCTGATAACGTTTAACACCGTCGACAGTCCAACGACGGCGCGGAATTCGAAGGGTTGGAAGAAAGCACCGGATTGTCACAGGTTGCTTTTGATCCAGCCCTTTTTGTTTCTCGCTTTCTGCGAGAACTATCGCTGAAAATAGCGCGCTAACAACTCATGCACCAGCAAATGCGGATTCACGTATGACATCGTATGTTTTTATCACCGGCGGTGTGGTTTCTTCCCTGGGGAAGGGAATCACTTCGGCCTGCCTTGGCGCGATCCTTGAAGCGCGCGGATTGACGATCAGCATGATCAAGCTGGATCCGTACATTAACGTCGACCCCGGCACGATGAGTCCATTTCAGCATGGTGAGGTGTTTGTTACACACGACGGCACCGAGACCGATCTCGATCTCGGGCATTACGAGCGCTTCGTCAGAACAGCAAAAGGCGGTCGGCACAGCAACTACACGACCGGCCGAATTTACGAGAGCGTTATCGGCAAAGAACGCCGTGGCGAATATCTGGGCGCTACTGTTCAGGTCATTCCGCACATTACCGACGAGATCAAGCAAGGCGTGAAGAAGGGTGCCGGCGATGCCGACATCTGTCTTGTTGAAATTGGCGGTACGGTCGGTGATATCGAGTCATTGCCGTTTCTTGAAGCGATTCGTCAGATGGGCGTTGAGCTTGGGCATGAACGCGTTGTTTATGTACACCTGACGCTGGTTCCCTACATCCCGACGTCATCGGAAATCAAAACCAAACCGACCCAGCACTCCGTGAAAGAGTTACGTTCGATTGGCATCCAGCCGGATATCCTGGTGTGTCGATCCGAGAAGCCCTTACCGAATGCGGAGCGCCGAAAAATTGCGCTGTTCACCAATGTGCAGGAGAAAGCGGTGATCTCCGCGTGGGATGCTGACGATCTCTACAAGATTCCGGGGATGATGCACGATCAGGGGCTCGATGACATCGTCACGCGGCAGCTCGGCCTCGATTTGCCGAAAGCGGATTTGCACGAGTGGGAAGCCATTGTCGATGCGAAACAGAATCCGTCGGCCGAAGTGAACGTTGCCATGGTCGGCAAGTACATGGACCTCAAAGACTCGTACATCTCGTTGGTCGAGGCCTTGCAGCATGGTGGAATTCATACGCGGACTCGAGTGAATATTCACTACATCGAATCCAGGGACATCGAAGAGAACGGCACTGACTGTCTCAAGGATATGGACGGCATCGTTGTTCCTGGCGGCTTTGGCGATCGCGGTATTGAAGGCAAGATTGAGACCGTGCGCTTCGCGCGGGAAAACAGAATTCCTTACCTCGGTATTTGTCTCGGTATGCAGGTTGCAGTCATTGAAGCCGCTCGCAATCTGGCGGGACTCGACGGCGCCATGAGCACTGAGTTTGATAAGGATACGCCACACCCCGTCGTTGCGTTGATCACAGAGTGGCAGGATCAAACAGGCGATCAGGAAAAACGCGATGAGGCGTCCGACATGGGCGGCACTATGCGTCTGGGGGCACAGGCGGTGACGTTGCAGAAGGGCACGTTGGCAGCGAACAGCTACGGCAGTACCGAGATCGAAGAACGTCACCGACATCGATATGAGGTTAACAACAACTATCGGGATCAACTGTCCAAAGCTGGCCTCGTGTTTTCGGGTCTATCTGTCGACGATCTGGTTGAGATGGTTGAGTTGCCGGGTCATCCATTTTTCCTCGCCAGCCAGTTTCATCCGGAATTCACATCGAACCCACGTGATGGACACCCGTTATTCAAGAGCTTCATCAGCGCGGTACGTGAACACAGCGCGGGTGAGTTGCCCGAGGTTGCAGAAGCGTGAAGCTGTGCGGATTCGAAGTCGGTAACGATCAACCTCTATTCCTGATCGCCGGAACCTGCGTCGTCGAAAGCGAACAAATGACGCTGGACGTTGCTGGCACGCTCAAGGAAGTCTGCGCTGATCTGGGAATTCCGTTTATCTACAAGTCGTCGTTCGACAAGGCGAATCGTAGCTCGCGCGACGGCTTTCGCGGCCCCGGCATGGAGGAAGGACTGCGAATCCTGAGCGAAGTTAAGAAACAGTTGGACCTTCCTGTGCTGACCGACGTGCATGAAGACACGCCGATGGACGAGGTCGCAGATGTCGTTGATGTATTGCAGACCCCTGCGTTTCTTTGCCGGCAAACCAACTTCATTTTAAGAACTGCCGCAACGGGATTACCGGTGAACATTAAGAAAGGCCAGTTCCTGTCGCCCTGGGAAATGCAGAATGTTGTCGACAAGGCGAAGTCCACGGGCAATGAGAACATCATGGTCTGCGAACGCGGCTTCAGCTTCGGTTACAACAACCTGGTTTCGGACATGCGCAGTCTTGCAATAATGCGTGGGACCGGCGCGCCCGTGGTATTCGACGCCACGCATTCGGTTCAACAGCCGGGCGGTCTTGGCACGGCATCTGGCGGCAAGCGGGAGTTTATTCCTGTTCTGGCACGCGCGGCGGCAGCGGCCGGCGTCGCAGGCTTTTTCATGGAGACCCACCCGGATCCGTCCGTCGCGTTAAGTGACGGCCCGAATGCCTGGCCTCTCGATAAAATGCGTCAACTATTGGAAACGCTGATGTCGATCGACAGCAGTGTCAAAAAATGCGGCTACCTCGAAGCAGACTACGGTCTTGGGGTAGCAAACTCGCCTGACTAAATGGAATAGCAATGATCAAAATTAGCGACATTCGCGGTCGAGAGATTCTCGATTCGCGCGGCAACCCGACTGTGGAAGCCGACGTAACACTGGCAGACGGTAGTACGGCACGCGCCGGAGTACCGTCCGGCGCATCAACCGGAACACGTGAGGCAGTGGAGCTTCGTGACGGCGACAAGTCTCGCTACCTGGGCAAGGGCGTACAGAAAGCCGTGGCAAACGTTAATGGCGAGCTGCGCAATGCGTTGCTCGGTGTTGAATTCGAAGATCAACGCGCTGTGGATCAATGCATGATTGATCTCGACGCGACCGAAAACAAAGCGCGCCTGGGCGCGAACGCCTTGCTCGCTATCTCGCTCGCCGTGTCAAAAGCCGAGGCGGCTTCGAAAGGCTTGTCGCTGTTCCGTCATCTCGGTGACAGCACCACGATGCCGGTACCGATGATGAACATCATCAACGGCGGCGCGCATGCCGACAACAGCGTCGACATTCAGGAATTCATGATTCTGCCCGTAGGCGCACCGACATTTACTGAAGCGCTTCGTTACGGCGCGGAAATCTTTCACTGCCTGAAGAGCGTCCTCAGCAGCCAGGGAATGAACACCGCCGTTGGCGACGAGGGTGGCTTTGCACCGAACCTGCCATCCAACCGCGCCGCGCTCGACACCATCATGACCGCCGTTGAGAAGGCCGGATTCAAGCCGGGCGGGGATATCTTGCTGGGTGTTGATGTTGCGAGCTCCGAGTTCTACAAGGACGGTGTCTATGACCTCGCGTCCGAGAATCGGCAGTTCGATGCCGCCGGGTTTAGCGCATATCTGGCCGAGTTGGCCGACGCCTACCCGATTATTACGATCGAAGACGGCATGGATGAGAGCGACTGGGAAGGCTGGCGCCTGCACACGGAGGCGCTGGGCGACCGCATACAGCTCGTCGGCGACGATCTATTCGTTACCAACACGTCGATCCTGCAGCGCGGCATCGACGAAAAGATTACCAATTCTATATTGATAAAACCTAACCAAATCGGTACCTTAAGCGAAACTCTTGATGCGATTACTATGGCAGACGCAGCAGGGTTCAGCGCGGTGATCTCGCACCGTTCGGGGGAAACCTCGGATAGCACGATCGCCGACATCGCAGTAGGCACCAGCGCGACTCAGATCAAGACCGGATCCCTGTCCCGGTCAGACAGAATCGCCAAGTACAACCAGCTGCTGCGAATTGAAGAAGAGTTGGGCGCGGACGCAGTGTACGCGGCCGATAAGGCGTTTTCAGTCAGTATCTGATTTGGGGTTGTGGTTTGTTCAGTTCACGTGGGTTGCTGGTTTTACTCGGTATAGCCGGGCTCGGTCTTCAGGCCGAACTCTGGTTTGCCGACGACGGTTACCGAAAAACGCTGAAGCTGCGCACCGCGGTCGCTGAGCAAAGCGATCTCAACGATTCTTTGCGCGAGCGCAACGGTGCTTTGGACGCTGAAGTTATCAACCTCAAGCAGGGTGTGGATGCGGCCGAAGAGCGTGCGCGCACGGATCTGGGCATGATCGGCGAGCGTGAGACCTTCTATCAGGTTGTGCCGGTCACCGACACAGCTTCCTGATATCTCTATGGCTTTGCCCGATTGGACCCGTGCCCACGGGTCTCCGCTATTTGCTGCCCGCATTCGCACGACTCCCGCCGACTTTGATGTCACAGAAGAGCTGGGTTACGAGTTCGATGGCAATGGTGAGCACGATTTCCTGTATGTCGAAAAGACCGGTGCGAACACGGAATGGGTTTCGCGCCAACTCGCGAGTTTCGCCGATGTCCCAGCCAGAGACGTTGGCTATTCGGGGTTGAAGGACCGTCATGCCGTCACGCGACAGTGGTTCAGTGTGCCGCGCTGGAATTCGCCGGACTGGAGTCTGTTCGAAACGCCGGACGTCGTTATGCTGGACGTACAACGTCACTCGAAGAAACTGCGTCGTGGTGCACACAAGTCCAACGCCTTCAAAATCATCCTCCGCAATATTGACGGAGACAGCGATTCCCTGTCCGAGAGACTGCAATTGATCACTGAACAGGGTGTGCCGAATTATTTCGGTCCACAACGCTTCGGTCGCGAGGGCGGCAACATTCGTCTGGCTGACGATTGGGCAGCGGGAAAGCGACTGCCACGGCACAAACGCAGCATCGCTATCTCTAGCGCGCGATCGTTTTTGTTCAATGAGGCATTAGTGCAGCGAGTTCGGGACGGTTCGTGGAATCAGATTGTGCCCGGTGATCTGGCGAATCTCGATGGGACCGGCAGCGTGTTTACTGTCGACAATATTGACGCTGACATCGAACGGCGCTGTGCCGAGATGGATATCCATCCTGCGGTCGAACTGGCCGGCGATGGGTCGGACTGCGGTCACGAGGCGTGGCAAAAAGCTTTCGACAGAGGGCGGGTCAAGCCAGGTAGTCGAAGTCTGCGGCTCAAGGTCCGTGATCTTCAGGCACAGACAGGCGAAGACGGGATCGAGCTTCGGTTTACGCTTGGCCGAGGGGCATTTGCGACTTCCGTCCTTCGTGAGATTTGCCAAACTTGCGCCCGCGATTAAGACACTACCGATTGTCGCGCCCGCGTTTTCAAGTGGTGAATTGTCGTACTCGATAGGCTAGTCCCGAGATTCGACAGTTACCAATAATGCCAGATGGCGATACCCGGGTAGAGGAATGGTGTTCCCGCGAGCTCAATATCGTTAAGATACACATCGAGTTCCAGACCCTACAAAGCACGATGAACCGAAAGGACCGCAATATGGCCAGCAAGAGCACACTATTTGAATCCTTCAAGTCAGTCCGAAATAGTTTTCGAAAGTGGCTTCCGGGATTGTTTGTGCTGGGGAAAGGGCTGACCTTGATCTACTCAAGACGCTCTTTCTTGAGAGAGAGCGGCTACTTCAAATCCGTTGCCCTGAAGCGTCCGTGTCGATTGGATGGGTCGCCAATTCCGTGGATGAACTACGGCGCAATTAATTTCCTGGAAAATCGCCTTGGCGACGACCTGGATATCTTCGAATACGGCAGTGGCAATTCGACGATTTTTTTCGCCAAGCTTGTAAATAGTGTCACGTCACTGGAATGCGATCACGACTGGTACGAGTTCGTAAAAGGCATATTGCCGGAAAACTCGACCGTCATGTTCTGTCCGATTGGCAATGTCGATTATGTCGATACGATTTCAAAGCAAGAAATGAAATTCGACGTTGTCGTTGTCGATGCAGAAGAGCGCGTGAAGTGTCTACTCAACGCGCCCGACTATATAAGCGATCGGGGCGTCATTATCCTCGACGATGCCGCGCGGCCAGAATATCGAGAGGGCGTGGCAGAATTGTGCTCAAGGGGCTTCCGGGTCTTGCCGCTCGATGGAATGAAAGCGGGCGGTATTAACACCTACCGGACAAGCATTTTCTATCGGGACAACAATTGCCTGAGTATATAGCCGCAGGCCATTCTTCGCGACTACGCTGTCTCGGTAGCTAGTCTGTTGTCCGGTTCCGAGAGGGCGCGCGGTTGCACGCGCGTCGGTCGAGTCGTGAACGCCATGATGACGGCTCCCAGCAGGCAGACGACACCCGCAATAATGAACGGCGTCATCCAGACTGATGGCTGAGCCGCACCTTGTGCCGCATCTTTGAAATAGCCAGCCAAAAGCGGTCCGGTGAGTCCGGCGACCCCGTAAGCCGTGAACATCCAGCCGTAATTGCTGCCAATATTCTTGTTGCCAAAATAGTCTGCCGTAATTGCCGGAAACAACGCAAAAGCCCCGCCGTAGTTAAAGCCAATAAGCGCCGCAGCGAAGACAAAACCGTAGACAAGGCCGAAGCTGATGAACACGTGATAGGTCATCAACATGGTGATGCCCTGCAGGGCGGTCATCAGCATAATCGTCTTTTTACGGCCGATCTTGTCGGAAATGCTACCCCACGCAATGCGGCCGACCCCGTTAAAGATTGCGTACCAGGCCATGGCTGTGCCGGTAATCGCGCCGGCGCCGGCGACGCCGTGATGTTCGAGCGCATCGATTCCAAACAGCTTGATGCAATAGATCACCATGAGTCCGGCAATGCTCGCGAACATGAAAACGGACCAGAGCATGTAAAACTGCGGCGTGCGCAGCATGTCGCGTGCGCGAAATTCAACGGCGCCCTCGTGGTCGTTGTTCTCGGTGACCGGTGGGGTCCAACCGGATGGTAAGTAGTCGTCCGGTGGATTGACCATGACGATGCTGCCCAACAGTATGAGTGCGGCTAAGGCGACACCGTAAATGACGAAGACACTTTGCACGCCCGGCAGTCCGAACACGCTGGTGGTGTTGAGCAGACCACCAAACCACGAGCCGGCCAGCTTGACCCAGATAGTTGCGCCGAAACCGAAGCCGGCCACCGCCAGTCCCGTAATCATGCCTTTCTTGTCGGGAAACCACTTGACGCAAACGGAGATGGGTACGACGTAGGCAAGACCGATGCCCGCACCACCAACGATGCCGATGCTCAGCAACTGAATCCAGAAGCTTTCACCGAAAAAGCCGCCCAGTACATAGCCGCCGCCGAGCAGTAGCCCGCCGACAATGGTCAGCGGTCGTGGGCCAACACGCGGCAATATGCGTCCTGCCAACACCATGACGGTCGCAAAAGTGGCGAGCCCTGCAGAGAAAACCCAGGCCGTTTGGCTCGCGGTGAAGGCATAATTGCCCGCGGTATCCGTCAATCTCGCGGTGAAAACGGACCAGGCATAAATCGCGCCCAAGGCCAGTTGTATCAATACGGCGCCGATAACGATGAGCCAGCGGTTGAGCGTTCTTGTGTCGTATCCCATGGTGGCCTCTGAATAAAACGAGATGAGCATCTTATGTATGCGGCAATTCTACTCAGAACCGCTGCGGAGACAGGGCGTTCTTTCCACACAACAGGTCGGTACAAGCCACGATAGTGACGAAGTAACAGGTTGAAGAGTATTGGCTCCGGAAAACGAGGAGCAATACGAAATGAGGGTCCGAAATCTGCTGGGTAGCGTGGTGACGATCGGCTTGTTTTTGTCGATGGTGCTGCCGGCGAGTGCAGCCGTCGATACGATCGCCCACGAAGCCCGCATTAGCGAGCTGGAAGCGAAGGTGGAGCGGCTGGAGGCTCTGCTGGAGCAGCGGTATCGCGAGCTCGATGAGTCGTGCGCCCGCACCGAAGAGGTTGAAGAGGCCCTCGCGGGCTGTGCCACCGTGGCGCAAGTTGAAGAAGCTTTCGCGAACCCGGCTGACCATCCGACGCTGTACAACGAGACAGAGATCAAGGTCGGTGGCTACGTCAAAGTTGACGGCCTTCTGAGTGATTACAGCAAGGCGCCAACGCGTGGCGTTGGTGAGGACTTCTTTATACCTTCGACGATCGCGACATCCGGTGAGCCCGGAGATCCGCGCCTCAATTTACATGCCAAAGAAACGCGGTTTTGGCTGAAGTCCTTCACGCCCACCGACCGCGGTGACATCACCACCCATTTTGAAATCGATTTCTTGCTCGGGCAGCAAGGCAATGAGCGCGTAGGCAATTCATTTTCGCCCCGGGTTCGACATGCTTCGCTCAGCTGGGATCGCTGGACCGTCGGACAAACGTGGACGAATTTTCTGAACACAACGAGCTTGCCTGACTATTTGGATTTCATCGGGCCGGTCGGCGTGACGTTCGCTCGCCAGGCCCAGGTTCGCTACACCGCGCCAACCGCGAACGGAAGTTGGTCGTTCTCGTTGGAGAACCCTGAAACCACCTTGACTCCATTTGGCGGCGGTTCTCGCATTGATGCGGACGACAGCACCGTTCCCGATGTTGTGGTGCGGCGAAACTGGACGGGCCGCTGGGGAAATCTCAGCATTTCGGCACTGATTCGTGAGTTGAAGATAGATGAAATGGGACTCGACGATTCGGCGGTTGGCGCCGGGCTCGGGGTAGCGGGTAAATTCACGCTGAGTGATGGCGACGATTTTCGCTGGCAGGTGAACTACGGTAACGCACTTGGCAGATATCTGGGGTTGAATAGTTTCAACGTGGGTGCGTTGGATGCAACGAACAAGATCGTCCTGACCACGCAATACGGGGCGTTTGCCGCCTACAGGCACGTGTGGAACGAGCGGCTTCATTCCTCCTTTGGAGCATCGTACTCCAGCGCTGATAACGATACCGCTATCAGCGGTTTGGCGGTACCTGAAAGCTATCAGAGTGCGCACGCCGACATTATTTGGTCGCCCGTCAAGCGAATGAGCCTTGGCGCTGAGTATATTTGGGGACGGCGGAAAGATGAAAGCGGCGATAACGGTACGCTTAATCGCCTCCAATTTTCGGCGAAGTACTTGTACTAGACCGCGTTCGAGTATCGGAGCAACTAATCTGGCTGCAACAACACGTAAACCGCGCCCGTCCCACCATCAACCTGACGCGTCGACACAAACGCCAGAACATTACTCCAACGCCTTAACCACGCGTTGACGGCGCCTTTCAGAACCGGCCCTCGCTCACCTGAGCCCAATCCCTTGCCGTGCACAACACGGACACACAGATGTCCTTGTTCGGCGCTGTATTGAATGAAGTCGCGCAGTCGTGGCTTCGCCTCCGCCAGCGTCATGCCGTGCAAGTCGACTTCAGCTTGAACGCTGTACCCACCCCGCGTCAGTTTGCGCATAGTGCGACGACCAACGTGTTGCCGATGGAAGCGCAGAGCGCCACCTGAGCCGCGTTCCATAGCGTCGATATCATCCTCGAGGCTCTCTTCCAGCGCCGCCTGATCATCAGCACGCCGAAATCGCGCCTTTGGTTTCGGTTTCGGTTTGTGGGCGGGCACGCGCACATCAGCCTTGAGCGGCTTCGCGTCTGACATCGCTTTTCGAAACGCTTCTTTGTCTTCGTCGGTCACGGCAGGGTCTTTGAGGCTATGGTGCGCGGTAAACATTGAGTATAGTGAGCGCCATCTCACATACCAACAACCAAAAAATGAAAATCCTCGTAAGCAACGATGACGGCTACCTCGCGACGGGTATCAACGTCCTGACGGCGGCACTCGAGCAGGTTGCTGACATCGTTGTCGTCGCGCCCGACCGCAATCGTTCGGCTGCGAGCAACTCACTGACGCTAAACAACCCGCTGCGCGTTTCCGAGGTATCTCCGAGACGTTACAAGGTCGACGGTACGCCATCGGACTGCGTGCATCTCGCGTTGACCGGGTTTTTGGACTTTGAGCCGGACCTCGTCGTTTCGGGGATTAACCACGGCGCAAATCTGGGTGATGACACTATTTATTCGGGTACCGTTGCGGCAGCAATGGAAGGGCGTTTTCTGGGACTGCCGACGATCGCGGTCTCATTGGTTGGCGCTAAGCTCGTCGGCAGTAATCTGACGAATTTCGAAACAGCGGCCAGAGTCGCCGCGGAACTCGTTCGAAAAATCGAGCGTGCATCGCTTGCATCGGATGTGGTGTTAAACGTCAACGTGCCAGATATTCCGCATGACCAGCTCAAGGGCGTCAAAGCAACGCGACTCGGGTTTCGGCATAAAGCAGAGCAAATTCTCAAGGATATAGATCCTTACGGTCGACCCATTTACTGGATCGGCCCGGCAGGCGAGGGCCAGGACGCCGGGGAAGGAACGGATTTTCATGCCGTTGAGCAGGGATTTGCGTCGGTAACACCGTTGAAGGTCGACCTGACGCGCCATAGTGCTGTTAGCGACCTGTCTGACTGGCTGGGGTCGAGCTAGATGACCGAGTCGCGTCAGGGAATTGGCATGACTTCAGCGCGTACGCGTGATCGCCTGGTGCAGCGATTGATGGATCAGGGTATTCGTTCGGAGGCGGTTCTGAACCAGATCCGCAACGTCCCGCGTCATTTATTCGTTGATGAAGCGCTGGCGAGCCGCGCCTACGAAGACACTGCATTGCCGATCGGTCTTGGACAGACCATCAGCCAGCCGTTCATTGTTGCGCGTATGACCGAAGCGCTGCTGGCCGAATTCGAAGGTGAGAAGGTGCTGGAGATCGGAACGGGTTGCGGCTACCAGACCGCAGTGCTCGCGCCGCTGGTGAAGAAAATATATACCGTCGAGCGGATTCGTGAGCTGTTGACCAAGACCCGCCAGCGTCTGCGCGATCTCGATATCTACAATGTCCAGTCTCGTCCTGGTGACGGTTGGGAAGGGTGGCACAAATACGGCCCCTACGACGGCATCATCGTCACTGCGGCGGCCCCGGAAATGCCCAAGAAATTGCTGGAACAGCTAGCGCCGGGCGGTCGTCTGATCATTCCGATCGGTCCGAAAGGGCAACAGGAACTGACGATGATTGTTAACCATCCGGATCGTTTTGAGCAGGTGTCCCTGGGTGCTGTGAGTTTTGTACCGTTGATACACGGGAAATAGTTGGCATGAAGCTATTCGAGCCGATCTACGAGCGTGTCATGCTCTGGTCCCGCCACAAACATGCCGAGCGCTATCTCGCTGGCATGAGTTTCGCCGAGTCATCCTTTTTTCCGATTCCCGTCGACGTCATGCTCGCTCCAATGGTCCTTGCGCAACGCGAGCGCTGGGTCCGATTCGCAGCGATAGCTACGATATTTTCAGTATTGGGCGGTGTTGCTGGCTATGCCATCGGCTACGGGCTCTTCGACATGATCGAACCGTGGCTGCGAGACTCACATTATTGGAACGCCTATCTCACCAGCCGCAGCTGGTTTGATGACTACGGCGTCTATATTGTTTTTGTCGCCGGTTTCTCGCCGATTCCCTACAAAGTATTCACGATCGCCGCGGGCGTCGCGATGTTGAATCTGCCCGGATTCATTATTGCTTCCCTGATCGGTCGTGCCGGGCGTTTCTTTCTGGTCGCCGGTTTGGTGCGACTGGGCGGACAGCGCTTCGAAGATACGTTGAGCAAGTACGTCGAACGAATTGGTTGGGCTGTCGTCGTTGTTGCGGTAGCCGGGATTGCCTGGTTTATGATGCGAGGATAATGACATTACGTCTTTTCATAGCATTGACCCTGCTGATGTTCGTCGCCGCCTGCGGCTCGCACTCGACTTGGCAGGACGATCCCCAAACCCACATCGTTCGTAAGGGTGAAACGCTGTTCTCAATCGCGTGGCGCTACGGGAAGAATACGCAGGATATAGCGCGCTGGAACAGACTGGGTAACGGTTCATTGATCTACCCTGGTCAGGCTCTGCAACTTAATGGTCCGGCCGTGAGCGGCCGTCCCAGTAGCAGTTCGACGCCATCGGCAAGCCGGCCAGCGCCCAGGCCGTTGCCATCCATACCCGCGCAGCCGGCACCGAAGTGGTCCTGGCCGACGCAAGGTCGGATTAACGTCGGTTTTGGCGCAAAACCCGGAACGGGCACCGGCGTCCTGATCAACGGCAAAGCAGGCCAATCCATTAAGGCCGCGGCACCGGGTCGAGTGGTCTACGCGGGCAGTGGACTGATCGGTTACGGCAAGCTTATTATCATCAAACACAACGACACCTACCTGAGTGCCTACGGGTACAACGCGTCGCTGCTGGTCAAAGAAGGCGATGAGATCAAGAAAGGCCAGAAAATCGCGACCATGGGTGAGGGGCCGGAACGTAAGCCGCGACTGCATTTTGAGATCAGACGCAATGGCAAGCCGGTTAGCCCGCGACAATACTTGTCCGCGAGATAATTCGACCCGCTAAACGACCGATGTCCATGCCGTCCTTCTTGCGAAAGGGGATGAAGAAGTGGGACAAAGCACCGACCCGACACGGCAATACCTCGACGAGATCGGAATCTCGCCGCTCCTGAGCGCGGACGAGGAAAAGGTTTTTGCGCGCCTCGCGCTGGCGGGTGATGAAACGGCGCGCCAACGCATGATCGAAAGCAACCTTCGGCTGGTGGTTAACATCTCGCGACGTTATATCAATCGCGGATTGCCATTTCTCGATCTGATCGAGGAGGGCAATCTCGGATTGATCCACGCGGTGAAGAAATTTGATCCCGAGCGCGGCTTTCGATTTTCGACCTATGCGACCTGGTGGATTCGCCAGAACATCGAACGCGCCATCATGAATCAATCGCGAACCGTGCGTCTGCCCATTCACATTATTAAAGACATCAACGCCTGTCTGCGAACGGCGCGTCGTATGCGACAGGAAAACAACGAGGAGCCGACGATCGCAGCTGTTGCGGCCAGGCTCGAAAGGAACGTTGCGGATGTGCAGCGCCTGATGGATCTGCACCAGCGCGTCACGTTACGGGCGGGGCCGTCGGATGACGATGGCTCTGCAGTGGTCGATTTACTGCCTGGCAGAGGTGATGCAGAGCCATTTCGCCGCGCACAAAAATCTGCCGTAAACGACATCGTGGATCATTGGGTCTGTGAGCTCGGCGTGAAGCAACGAGAGGTCGTTGAACGTCGCTTCGGGTTACACGGCCACCGGCGTGCAACGCTGGAACAGATAGGTGACGAAATTGGTGTTACGCGTGAGCGCGTGCGTCAGATCCAGTTGGATGCGCTCAAGAATCTGCGCAGCATGATGGAAAGCGAAGGCATATCCGGCGACGTGATGCTGGATTAGCCATCCTGGATTAGTGTTTTCTATACGCGGTACAGAAGAGCCGCAACTCTCCGACCTTCTCCTGCGAGGACATTGAACGTTCTTGCCGCTGCTGCGGTATCCATAACCTCGAATCCCACACCACGCCGCGCAAAGGCAAACGTGAGTTCACGTGGCGGAAAAATATTCGTCGCGCCAGTGCCAACGATGATCAATTCCGGCGAGTGCTCCAGCAGAGTCAGAAAGTCGTCTTCTACCAACTCTGCGAATGGCACAGGCGGCCATCCGTCGATCACCTGTTGAGTCGTGACGGCGACAGTTTCCGACCACATACGGTCGTCGATTCGAATGCCTTCCTCACCGACGCTGCGAATGCTGAGTGTCCCGGATGATTCTCTTGTGAATTTCAAACGCGCTTCCCTTACCATCGGCGCCAGATAATGAACGCATCATATGACAAAAATGCCGCGATCGTCGTGCTGCCACCTGTCTCGGGTGGTCGGCTGAAAGATGCAGCCTTGCGGACCTGGCTTGCGCACTCGGACGTGACGGTTGAGACGGGACCCAATGATCTGTTGGCGCGGGTCATTCAAGAGATCGGATTGCCCTATCCTGACAACGGGTTGGCGGCGCTCAGGATGTGGGGGCAGACGGGCGACCGGCCCGCGAACTGGATCGCGGCTGCTGACCCCATTTACCTCGAGCCCAGGCTCGACCATTTGTGTTTGCACGAGCTGAGAAGAACAGGCTTGGAGCCGGCGCAGATGCGCGCATTGATCGATCACCTGCAGCGAACGTTGGGCGACGACGGGGAATTCGGATTTACGCGTCTGGGTAGTTGCGGTTACGTCAGCGCGACGCGACCGATCGCAACCGCTGCTATGCCCGCGTACGTCATAGACCAGCAAAATCCGGACGAATTCCTGCCATCTGGCGACAACGCCGCGGCACACCGCAACCTGCTTAGTGAAATCGAGATGGCACTGCACGAACATGAGGTGAATCTCGAGCGCGAAGCGGATGGACAGCAGCCCGTGAATTCGCTGTGGCTTTGGGGTGGAGGAACAGCGCCTGAGAAAATTACCCGGGCGCTACCGCCGCTGTTTTCTGATGATGGGATGCTGACGGGCTATTGGTACTCTGTGACGGGCGTAGCGGTCCCCTGGCTCGGCTCAATTTCGCGATGTATCGAAGAGTCGGTTGCCGGCTTTGTCGCGGAAACGCCGGAGTTTGACGACAGCTCTGAACTGTTGGAGGAATGTCTTACCGAGCTACGTGAGGCACTGCATTCCAATCGGCTGAGCAGTCTGACGCTTCTGTTTCGCGATGGCGTTCGTGCTCATGTACGTCGTTCACACGCGATGCGCGTATGGCGTCGCACCTCCAGCCTTCTCGACGGTGACTCGCAAGAATGAAGAGCGCAAGACCGATTGTGTGCCGACCGGCACCGGCGCCGTCCGTCCTTGAGAATCTTGGCGGTATCGATCCAATACATGCGCGGCTTTTCGCCATGCGGGGGCTAACGACATCCGACGAGCTCGACTATTCGCTGGCGCAGTTAGCGCCGGTTAGCGCGCTTGAGAATATCGACGAAGCCGCGACCCTGGTCCTGTCGAAGCGCGACGAACGGATAACGGTTGTCGGTGATTTCGACGTCGACGGTGCGACCAGCACGACGCTGGTCTTGCGTTGCCTGAAGGAGTTTGGTTTTCGCGACGTCGATTATCTGGTGCCGAATCGGTTCGAATACGGTTACGGACTAACGCCAGAGATTGTGGATGTTGCCGCAGGGCGATCACCCGGTCTCTTGATCACCGTCGACAATGGCGTGTCCAGTATCGAAGGCGTTGCGCGAGCAAACGAACTCGGAATTCCGGTGTTGGTGACCGATCATCATCTTCCCGGTAGTGAGCTTCCTGCCGCTGCCGTCATTGTTAATCCGAATCTTAAGGACAGTAAATTTCCGAGCCGAAATCTTGCAGGTGTCGGTGTGGCTTTCTATCTGATGGCGCGCATTGGTCGCATGCTTGAAGACGCCGGGCAGAGCGAGGCGGCGAAAATTCCGGCGCGCTATCTGGATCTGGTGGCGCTGGGTACCGTGGCCGACGTTGTGCCGCTCGATCACAATAATCGCGTGTTGGTACAACAGGGTCTGATGCGCATGCGTGCTGGTCACTCGGTGCCGGGCATCGAAGCGCTCTTGAAACAAGCTGGCCGAACATTGTCGCGCTGCGTTAGCACCGACCTCGGATTCGCAGTCGGGCCGCGGATCAACGCGGCCGGACGTCTCGAAGACATTTCCATCGGCATCGAATGTCTGCTGACCGATAATGCCGATACCGCTAACGAATACGCTCGCGTTCTTAATCAGATCAATGGCGAGCGCAGAGACATCGAAGCGACGATGCGAGAGCAGGCTTTTCGCTATGTCGACAAATTGGGTGAACAGCGCTGGCCGAATTGCGTTTGTGTCTATGACCCGTCCTGGCATCAGGGTGTCGTCGGACTCATCGCCGCGCGCGTAAAAGAGCGTTGTCATCGTCCCGTCATCGCGTTCGCGCGTGAAGACGAGCAGTATCTCAAAGGCTCGGGGCGTTCGATTCCGGGTGTTCATATTCGCGACCTGCTGGAGGCTGTGTCGACGGTCAAGCCGGGACTGATCGAGAAGTTCGGCGGTCACGCGATGGCCGCTGGCCTGACAATTGCGGAGTCCGCGCTCGAAGCATTCAAGAAGACCGCCGCTGAACAGATGAAACGCCTGTACCCGTCAGCCGATTTTAGCGGTGCGATTGTTACCGACGGTCCTTTGCCACAGTCGGCGCTGAACCTGGGTTTCGCGCGATCATTACGGGACGCAGGACCTTGGGGCTCAGCCTTTCCCGAACCCATGTGGAGCGGAGATTTTGACGTGGTTGAACAACGTACGGTCGGAGAAAATCATCTGAAACTTCGTGTGCGCCCGGCAGACGGCGGTGGCATCGTGGACGCGATTGCGTTCAATCAGGCTGGCCCTGTCTATCGTGGTGTCGTGAAGCTGGCGTATAAGCTGGACGTCAACGAATTCCGCGGTGTAGAGAACCCGCAATTGATCGTTGAGCAAATAGCGCCTTTGCATGATGGTTCCGCGTGATAAGATCGCGCCCGATATGGAAACCAGCCAGATAAAACAATCAATCGTCGACCTCACCGAACGCACCGATGCGTTGAGGAGGTATCTTTGACTATGAGGCAAAGGCGGAAAGACTGACTGAAGTCGAGCGTGAGCTCGAGCAGCCCGATGTCTGGGAAGATCCGGATCGTGCCCAGGCGTTGGGTCAGGAACGAGCAAGACTCGAACAGATTGTTGCCGGGCTCGACAAGCTGACGACCGGGCTGGCGGATGGCGATGAGCTCTTGGCTATGGCGGTCGAAGAAGACGATGAAGATACGGTCAACGAAGTCGTTGCAGACGTCTCCAGCCTCGAGAAAATAGTTGCAGGCCTCGAATTTCGTCGCATGTTCTCGGGCGAGCTGGACACTAATAGCGCTTATCTGGACATTCAGTCCGGGGCGGGTGGAACCGAAGCGCAAGACTGGTCGGAAATGATACTGCGCATGTATTTGCGCTGGGCCGAGGCGCACGGCTTCAAAGCCGAGGTCATTGAGGCGTCGGCGGGTGAAGTGGCCGGCATCAAGAGCGCAACGGTGCATATCGTGGGTGAGTACGCCTACGGCTGGTTACGAACGGAAACGGGCGTGCACCGTTTGGTCAGAAAATCGCCGTTCGATTCAGGGGCCCGAAGACATACATCGTTTTCTTCGGTGTTTGTGTCTCCTGAAGTCGATGATGATATCGATATCGAGATTGATCCGTCAGACCTCAGGATCGACGTGTACCGCGCGAGCGGCGCCGGTGGTCAGCACGTAAACCGAACAGAGTCAGCCGTTCGTATTACACACCTGCCAACCAATACCGTCGTGCAGTGCCAGAATGACCGATCGCAACATAAGAACAAGGCCACAGCGATGAATCAGCTAAAGGCAAAACTCTACGAATTGGAGCTGCAGGAACGAAAGGCAGCGGCATCAATTGTCGAGGACAGCAAGGCCGATGTCGGGTGGGGTAGTCAAATTAGAAACTACGTACTCGATCAAAGTCGTATCAAGGATTTGCGTACCGGCATCGAAACCGGTAACACTCAAGCCGTATTGGACGGTGGGCTGGACTCGTTTATTGAGGCGAGCCTGAAACAAGGACTGTGAACGAACGTGACTGACGAAAAAGACGAAAACAAACTGATCGCTGAACGGCGCAGCAAACTCGACGCAATGCGCGAGGGCGGTAATGCGTATCCGAATGATTTTCAGCGCAATGCACTCGCCGCGCAGTTGCACCAGACGTTCGAGTCTCACGAAGACGAAGTTCTGCGTGAAGAGCACGTTAATGTTGCTGTGTCCGGCCGGATGATGGCGAAGCGCGTTATGGGTAAAGCGAGCTTCGTGAAAATTCAGGATCGCTCCGGCCAGATTCAATTGCGTCTCGAACGTGATCGCCTTCCCGAAGGCGTGTATCAGGATTTCAAAAAATGGGACGTCGGCGATATCGTTGGCGCGAGCGGCGATTTGTTCCGTACCAAGACCGGCGAACTCACTGTGATGGCGGACGAGGTTCGCCTGCTGACAAAATCGCTACGACCGCTTCCCGAGAAATGGCACGGCTTGTCGGATCAGGAAACACGTTATCGACAACGCTATGTTGACCTGATTATCAACGAGTCCAGTCGCAACATATTCCAGAAACGTTCGGAAATCGTCACTTACATGCGCTCATATCTTGAGGCCGCGGATTTCCTTGAAGTTGAAACTCCGATGCTGCAAACAACGCCCGGCGGCGCCAACGCGAGGCCGTTCAAGACGCATCACAACGCACTCGATATGCAGCTCTACCTGCGTATCGCGCCCGAGCTGAATTTGAAGCGACTGATCGTGGGTGGCTTCGATCGCGTCTACGAGATTAATCGCAGCTTCCGCAACGAAGGTGTGTCGACGCAACACAATCCCGAATTCACGATGATGGAGGCGTACCGCGCTTACGCTGTTTATACCGACTGGATGGACATGACGGAGGCCATGCTGCACGGCATGTCGGAAGCGATTCTCGGGACGACCGTCGTTAATTACCAGGGCGAAGAGTTCGATTTCGGCAAGAAATTCAAACGCATGACGGTGGAAGAGGCGATCGAGGCCTACAACCCTGATTTCGATATGTCCAGGATTCGTGATCGCGATTATCTCGCCGCTTACTGCGAAAAGATCGACGTGCATGTTCAGGATAACTACAGTGCGGGCAAATTGCAGATCGAGATCTTCGATGCGACCGGCGAAGCAAACCTTCGTGAACCGACATTCATTACACAGTACCCGACCGAAGTGTCACCTCTGTCACGTAAGAACGACGAGGACCCGTTCGTCGCGGACCGGTTCGAGTTTTTTGTCGCGGGTCGTGAGATCGCCAATGGCTTCTCGGAGCTTAACGATCCGGAAGATCAGGCACAGCGTTTCCGTGAACAAGTCGAGAACGCGGCGGCCGGTGACGACGAGGCAATGTCCTACGATCACGACTATATCCGGGCGCTCGAATACGGCATGCCGCCAACAACGGGCATCGGCATCGGAATCGATCGCCTTGTGATGCTGTTTACGGATTCGCCATCGATTCGCGATGTCTTGTTGTTCCCGCACATGCGACCCGAGACATTCGACTGACCGCCTTAAATTCAGGATGGAAGGAACATGAAAGCTGTTTGGAAAGACACGGAAATCGCGAATAGCGACGACACGGTCGTTGTAGAGGGGAATCACTACTTTCTTTTGGCCAGTGTTAATAAGGACCACTTACGAGAGAGTGAGACGCGCACAAACTGTCCGTGGAAGGGTCAGGCGAGTTACTACGACGTTGTGGTTGGCGATGAGGTGAATACGGACGCCGCCTGGCACTACGCCGACCCTAAACCTGCGGCAGCAGAAATTTCCGGACGCGTCGCGTTCTGGCGGGGAATAGCCGTATCGGAGTAATAGTCAGGCGTTCGATAGATCCAGATACGGTAGAGGGACATACGTAAGCTTCGATTCGCCCACCGACAACTGCTCATCGATCTTGTCCACCGGAACGACAGCCAATAGATCGTTGCCGTGCGTGTTCAGCACCTCGCCAATATCCCGATCACCCATAGTGACCTTGTCGCCTTCCGAAACGGGGCCTTCACTTTTGAAATGCAGCGTGCGACGCTTGGTCGCGCCCTTGTAATGGGTTCGGGCGACGATTTCCTGCCCGGTATAGCAGCCCTTGTCGAAATTGATCGCGCCGAGCAGGTCGAAATTCAGCATATGTGGCGTGAATTTCTCCATTTGGGTCTCGCCAATACAGGGGTAGCCGTTCTGCAACAGGAACTCAGGATCGACCTCAACAACCTCATCGGCGATTGAAAATTCAACTTTGGACCTGAATCGGAAAACGGTGAGTCGTTTTGCGATGTCTTCCGCCGTTTCCGCCAACGCCGACAAGCCGAATCCATCATCAATAATTCGTACTGTGCCAAACCAGATGACGCGGCCTTTAGGATTGCACCAGGCGGCGAGGATTTCGGCGTCCGGTTCCAGGGCTTTAAGGTCGTTCGTCAGTTGACCCTGAAGAAACTCGAAAGCGTCGGGGCCGGTGACGTTAATTGTCGATATTGTAAGCATTCGTCTCTATCTCGTGGGCGCTGCTGCAGGGCTTGCTGACGTCTGGCATACTCTCGCTATGAATAGCGACGACACCAAGAAACCGGCGGATTCCGAAGACTCCAAGGGGAATAATACCCCGGCTGAGGACAAAAGCAGGCCAAAAGAGATCGGAGGTCGAGGTGGACTGGATCCCACGCGTTACGGTGATTGGGAAAAAGCGGGACGCTGCGTCGATTTTTAAGGATAATGCTGTTGCCGGACACGGCTAGCCACAACAACCAGAAGAGAATTCATGAGCAATAACGGCAGGCCGCTGTCGCCACACCTCTCCATTTATCGCTGGCCCATCACAATGACGACGTCGATCCTGCATCGGGCGACCGGCTTGGGGCTGAGCGTCGGATTCATCGTCTTGGCCGGGTGGTTGCTTGACGCAGCGGTCGGTGCCGAGACCTATACCGCGATGCTGTCCTACCTGGATACGACCGTCGGCCGAGGTTTACTGGTCGGCTGGAGTTTCGCGTTTTTCTTTCACTTGTCGAATGGTGTGCGCCATCTCGTTTGGGATTCGGGCCGCGGTTTTGAAAAAAGCCAGGCAAATGCATCTTCATGGTTTGTTCTCATACTCACTGTGGTTTTGACAGCCTTGTTCTGGTGGGTGCGCACATGAGTCTTCGTACACCCTTAGGTCAGGTTCTGGGTCAGGGCTCGGCGAAAGACGGCACCGGTCATTTTTGGGGGCAGCGTGTTTCCGGAATAGCTTTGTTAGTGCTGGGACTGTGGTTCGCCTGGTCGATGGCAACAATATCTGGCTTCAGTCACGCCGAAGCGATCGCGTTTATTGCGCCGCCGCTGAATGCGGTTCTGCTGCTGTTGCTCGTCATATCGATGGGCTATCACTCCAACCTCGGCGTACAGGTTGTCATTGAAGACTACGTGCATGGCCACGGGACGAAACTGGCGTCGCTAATACTCTCGCGATTCGCCCATACGTTTCTGGCGGTCGCCGCAGCTTACGGAATTATTAAGATCGGATTGGGCGCATGAGCGACTACGAATTTATTGATCACACTTACGACGTCGTTGTTATCGGCGCGGGTGGCGCCGGATTGCGCGCGACCTTTGGACTCGCAGAAGCGGGTTTCAAGACTGCCTGCATCACGAAAGTATTCCCGACTCGCAGCCATACGGTGGCGGCACAGGGTGGCATCAGTGCCGCGCTCGGCAATATGGGCGAGGACGACTGGCGCTGGCATATGTACGACACGGTCAAAGGTTCCGACTGGCTCGGTGACCAGGACGCTATCGAATACATGTGCAAAGAGGCGCCTGACGCCGTCATCGAGTTAGAGCACTACGGCGTACCGTTCTCACGTACCGAGGAGGGCAAGATTTATCAACGTCCATTCGGCGGCATGACAACGCGGTACGGCGAAGGCACGGCGCAGCGAACCTGCGCGGCGGCTGACCGAACGGGTCATGCGATGCTGCACACGCTGTATCAGCAATCGCTCAAACACGATGCCGAGTTCTTTATCGAATACTTTGCTGTCGACCTGATCATGGAAGAGGGCGTCTGTCGTGGCGTCGTCGCTATTGATCTCGCGACCGGCCGTCTGCATCGCTTCCGCTCGCACCAGGTGATTTTGGCGACAGGCGGCTATGGCAGAGCATTTTTCTCATGCACATCCGCACACACCTGCACGGGCGACGGCAGCGCTATGGTATTGCGCGCCGGCTTGCCGGTTCAGGATATGGAGTTCGTGCAATT
>RCNC010000297.1_pt1 | contig 30624 bp, 26 predicted proteins | sample 2041301 | NCBI WGS metagenome assembly RCNC01 (sample SAMN09708231, study PRJNA481090) | Marine sediment metagenome, whole genome shotgun sequencing project. | biome: marine sediment; feature: ocean; material: sediment; isolation source: Sewage treatment plant 13A marine sediment (STP13A) ... | reverse complement strand
TATGAACAGGCCCATGCCCAGGGGAGGCGTCAGGTAGCCGATCTGCATGTTCGCCAGAAAGATGATGCCCAGGTGGATGCTGTTGATCCCGTATTCCTGTGCGATGGGGGTGATCAACGGGACGACGACGACGAGAGCGGAGAAGATGTCCAGAATCATCCCAAGGCCGAACAGAAAGATATTGAGCAGGATGAGGAACATGATCTTCGTGCTGACGAATTCCTGGATGAAGTCGAAGATCAGCGAGGGCACATCCACATCGATGAAGTAGTTCGTAGAGGCCATGGCCGCGGCCATGATGATCAGGATGCCGCCGACCATCACCATGCTTTCCCGGACGACCTGCTTCAGCTGTGACAGGGAGATCTCCCTGTTGATCAGGACCTCCACGATCAAGGCCCAGAAGGCGGTCACGGCAGCTGCCTCACTTATCGCGAACACCCCACCATAGATTCCGCCCAGGACGACGAGGGGCAGGGGAACTTCCCATTTTGCCTCCCACAGGGCCTCTCCCATCGCCTTCCACCGAAGGGGGGATCGTTCGATCTTGGTCCTCGTTGCGACGATTACGCTGAATGTGCAGAGGACGATCAACATCAGGACCCCGGGGAGTGCCCCTGCAATGAACATGTCGAAGATGGGCGTCTCCGTGATCACGCCGTAGATGATCAGCGGAACGCTCGGCGCGAAGAGCAGACCCAGGCTGCCGCCGGTCGTGACGAGCCCCAGAGAAAAATTCTCGCTGTACTTGTCTTGCACCAGGGCAGGGAACAGCAACGCGCCAAGAGCCACGATCGTGACCCCGGAAGCCCCGGTGAAGGCGGTGAACAGGGAACAGATGATGATGGAGACGATGGCCAACCCGCCCGGCATCCAACCGAAGAAGGCCTTGGAAAGTTTGACCAGTCGTTTCGGGGCATTGCTTTCTCCGAGGAGATACCCGGAAAAGGTGAAAAGGGGGATCGTGATCAACACGAAGTTGCTCGAGAGGCGAAAGAGGTCCGTTCCCACCGCGGACAGGGAGGTCCCGTCCGCGTGCCAGCCCCACAGGGCGACTGCGGCAAAGACGCAGAAGACCGGTGCCCCGAGGAAGAGGCAGGCGAGGATCAAAAGGATGACGAGGATGGTGGTCATGACTCTTCGCCCTTGAGGGTGTTCCGCAGGGAGAGGAAGCTGAAGCGAACGAAGCGGAGGGTCATCACACCGAACGCGATGGGCATGGCCAGCAGGGATGCCCAGTGTGGGAGCCCCGGCATGATATTGCCCAGCAGGGGGTCCTGGAATTCCCTGTGGAAGACGAGAAACGTGGAGTAGGTCAGCAGACCGCAGACGATGGCGGCAAAGGTGTCGCAAAGAAGGCCGGAGGCGAACTTGATCCTGCCTGGGGGAAGGAAACGTGAAACGGCATCGACCGTGATGTGGTTGTGGTCCCGGGTCGCCACCATCGCCCCTGCCAGGGCGATCCAGAGCAACATCTGCCGCACGAGAGGCTCGACCCAGATCAGGCCGATTCCAAATACATTGCGGAGCACGATCTGCAGGAAGGCCAGGAAGACCATGCTCACGAGAATCAGCATGAGGACGCCGTCCTCAATCTTTGCGAAGATCACGAAGGGGTTGTTTGGGGTTTCCCCCGCCATCCCTGCCCCCGTTGGCTATTAGCTGTTAGGTATTAGCTCCTCGCCGCTACCCCTCACTCATTCCATCGTTCGTCATCGTCCTCGAATTTTTCGTGCCCGTGCCCGATCCTTGAGGCTTACTGTTTTGAACCGCGCAATTCCTTCAAGAACTCCTGCGTGCGTTGCAGGGCTTCCCCCTTGAATTCCTTCCCGGCCAGGTCCTTGTTGACGCCGGTCATGATCTCCTCCAACTCCTGCCTCTGAGCCGGCAAGACCGGCACGAACTGGATTCCCTGTTTCGTCAATGTGTCGCGTGATTCAATGTTGTTCTTCCGGATATCCGTCTTCAGTTCCTCGAAGGTCCGGTCCACGATCTGGTCGACCGTTTCCCTGTACTCCACCGGGATCGTGTCGTACGCATCTTTGGTGATCATGAGGAGGCCGTAGATGTACAGGAGGGGAATATCGGTGATGTACTTGACGCGGGTGTACCATTGGAGCGCGATGGCCCCGACGAAGGAGTTGGCCACGGTGTTGATCTGACCCGTCTGGAGGGAAACCATCACGTCCGAGATCGTCATCGGGATCGGAGGCACGCCCATGGCCTCGAAGGCGGCCTGTCCGATCGGGTCGCCTTGGGGAATCCAGACTTTCTTCCCCTGCAAGTCGGCCCGGCCTGCGATGGGATCGTCGGACATGATGTAACCGAAGCCCACCTCCAGCCAGCCGAGGACCACGTAGCCTCGTTTGCCCAGCTCCTTCTGGAAATGAGGGCCTATCCTGTCGAGGACATAATCGACCTCCTCATAGCTATTGAACATGAGCGGGATGTTCAGGATCTGTAGGTCATTCAGTACGGACGAGGCCTCGCCGGCCGTAAACTCGCCCCCCTGGATCTCACCGCTCTTCATCTTGAGAAGAAGGTCTCTGCCGCTCCCCTTGACCCCACCGTAATAGACCTTGAACCGTACGTTCCCGTCGGTTTTTTCTTCGATCTCCTGGGTCATCTGTTTGACGAGTCTTGCAGACTTGAAGTTCTCCGGCGTCTTGGTCGCGATCTTGATACGCACGGCAAAGGCCGGGTTGGCGACGAATACGACCGCAAGGATGAGCAAGGTGAGACCCAATGCAGTTCCTGTTCGTTTCATCTTCTTTGCTCCTAAAGGGTTCGCGCAGAAATAACTTCCCATTTTCGCATCCCATCTTCGGGCCATCTTCAACCCCTCCTCATTCGCAAGATCCTCGACATAGCTGTGCTATGCCTGCGGTCTTGCTCGATCGACGCGGTCGAATCTGACCCAAATCCGGGCGCGAAAACCCCTCTCCATAATGAGATGATTGGCCCTTCCCCTGTGAAGTTATTTCTGCGCGAACCCTAAGGGTTGGTGCAGGCAACGATCGGTAGGTGTTCAGACGGCCCTGATCGGCTGCGGATTCCTTGTCCCGATCGACTCAGTCGAAGTATTCCTCTGCCCGGGCCTCGGCGATCAGGTCGCGGGCTTGCTCTCTTGCCAGGGTGTTGACGAGTGTGAGTTCGGGCACGGCGTCCGCAGGGGAATCCAAGACGGTGTTCAAAAGATCGAAGAACAACTCTTCCTCGTACATGAGCTTCGCGTAACTCTTCGCGTACATCACCTGGGTGGTAAGGAGCTTTCTCTGGCCGAGCTCGAGGGCCCTTTCGAAATGTTCTCGGGCCTCCTCCGGTCTTCCGCCCAAAGAGGGGGGGCGGACGGTCAACAAAACACCCATGAAGGTATGGGAGGCTCCGTAGTAAAAGGCCTCGTCGAGTTCGATCACTCGTTCGAACAAGGCCTCCACTCTGGGCAGATCCGCGATGGCGTCCATCGAATCGGAGTGGGCCTGAATCCAGCCTGCCCAGGACGTGGCTGAGTAGAAGACAAAGGGGACATCCTTCTTCTTGAAGGCGTCGAGGCAGGTCGCGAACTCCGGATAGGGTGCGTCCTTCACCTTTGCAAACCGTTTGCTGTGAAGGCTCAACGCCCGCAATGCGTAATCCTTTGCTTTGGCCGTTAGCCGCTTGCTTCTCTCCGGATCCTTGGAACCCACGAAGGCTGCCGTGTAAGCAGAATAGGCCTGCGCCCCAGCGAGGAGGATGTCTTTGCTCTCCGGGCTGTGTTCGATCAGTCCGTCCAGGACGAGGAGAAAGGCTGGTGTCCCCTGCTCGGCGATGACCACATCCCCTTGCTGCATGAACGAGCGGGTCAGGTCATCGAAGAGGGGGCTCGTAAAGTGTCCGACGATCCTCCCGCACCCGGCCACGAGGCTCAGGAAGGAGAGTCCGCAGAGGAGCAGCTTGTATCGCGAAATGGGCTTCATATGGACAAAGCGCTTAAATTTCAAGGGGTTGTTGATGAGATTCTGACTTCTAGATAACAGAATCCTGACGGGAAGTCAAAAACCGTGTCGGTCTCGAATGGAGGGGGCGGGTGCAAGAATTTCCCGTTTGGGGAAGAAGATGCCTGGTTGGTCTAGGCCGAGGACGACGATGAGGACGAGAAAGACGAAACCTGTGAGCGCTCTACCACTTCAGATTGAGCCCGAACCAGGTCGTGAAGTCCCAGAGAGGGATTTCGTTGACCACCGATTGAAAGGCGTGTGTGTATGACATCTTCAGGTTGAGGAAGATATCTCGAGAGAGATGGGAGACCCATTCTGTGGCGCAGGTGGAGTTACCGGTTATTTCGACATCCTTGAACTGGACGGGCGTATCCCCCTCGTGCATGAAATACGGCCCAAACCCGACGCCGATGGATTGGGAGATCCTGTAACTCTCATAAAGGTTATACTTCATCGAAAAAGACAGGGGGTAGGTTTCTATCGAGTTGGGAGCATCGCCGGAGACCGGGGTTCCGTCTCCATAGCGGAGCGGATGGCCGCCGTCGATGCCCAGGGAGAACCCGGTCGGGAAAGACCACTCCAGCGAGGCCGGCCGCGGAAAACCCGAATTATACAGAGACTCGAAATCGGATTTCCGGTTCATCTCGTCTGCGGTCGCCGCGGAGGGGACGACGGGCAGGACGCAGAGCAGAAAGACCGCCAGACCGGGCAACCCTGCCCGGGAGAAATGAAAGAGGTTCGTCCGGCATTCTCTTCTGTTCTGTTGCATGGGGTGCCCCCATTGCTGTTTCCGTGGTCGCTTCAGCCTGTGAAACACAGCAAATTTTGCGCCAGCCTCGGGCTATCCCGGGGTTTCTTAATAAAACTGTATTAATTCAATTGGTTACGTCAATTCCCAGCCGACCCAGTCTCTTTCCAAGTGTGTCGAAAAACAGTGCACGGTTACAAAAAAAGGCATCCGGCCCCCTGCAGACGCCGGGTTTGTCTTCTGCCCAAGTCTTTGGCATAATTAGAGGCCTGAATTGGCAAAAGAGTTCAGTCTTATTGAAAACGACAAGAAAGTCAATCTCGCTTTCCCCGGCCGTTGCGACAATCAAGAGACCGCCAATCGGTGCCACTCTTCTGCATCGCAATGTTTCTGGATCGTCTTCAGCAGGTTCCCCTGGTCCTCAGGGAGCACGTGCATGCGTCCCATCCGAAGAATTTTGGATTTCTTTCTTAACGGAACGAAATGAAGCCCTGGCAAAGACTCAAGAACAGCGGGTATCGTTTCCGGGTATACCTGTTTGCCGGCCTGCTGGTCTTTCTCGTCGTGATGAGCCTTGCGTTCACCTTTGGCGTGAGCTGGTATTCGAAGCGGCTCTCTGCCCTGATCGTGGAGAAGGATTTCAAGGCTCGGGAGACGGAGCGGACCTTGGTCAATCTCCTGGCTTCCATGGACGGCAACAGGAAGAAGTACTTCCTCCTGGAAAAGCCGGAATACTTGCGCATGTTTCGGGAGGACTCTCGGTCGTTTCGCAAACAGCTTTCTCGCCTGGAAGAACTCGGGTTGTCCGAGGAGGAAGAGCCCACGTTCCGGGAACTGAAAGAGCAATTCGAAGACTACCTGCACAAGGACCCCTTTATTACCGGGGAAGACCCGTCCGCCATCGAGAGCGTGTCGGACCTGCCGCTCGAGGAGGTTCGTCACCTGCTCTGGCATCTTCTCGATCTCAACCAGGAGCGGATGGACCTGCGCATCACGCAGATGAGTCGGTTGGAACAGAGGGCCTTTCAGGTCGTGTTCCTGGGGGCCATGATTGCCCTGTTGGCCGCGGGCCTGCTCTCCTTTCTACTGATTCGTTCGATCACGCGCCCCATCGACCTGTTGCGAAAGGGGACGCAGGAGATCGCAGAAGGAAAATTCACGCACCGGGTGGATTTTGCCACCAAGGGCGAACTCGGGGACCTCGCCGACTCGTTCAACGAGATGGCCTACCAACTCAAGAAGCTGGATGATATGAAGGTTGATTTCATGGCCCTCGTTTCCCACGAACTCAAGACGCCTCTTACTTCGATGAAGGAGGCGGTGGGCCTCCTGCTGGAAGAGGCGGTTGGGCCGATCAGTCCGAAGCAGAAGCGGTTGCTCCTCATCAATGCAGCCGGCATCGAGAAGCTGACCGGGTTCGTGGAAGACATCCTTAACCTGACGACCATGGAAGGGGGGATGACCCCCCTTTACTCGACCCGATTCGACATGCAGAGCCTCCTGCAGGGAAAGCTGGACACCTTTCGTCTGCTTGCCGACAAGAAGCAGATCCGTTTGTCCGCCACCTACAAACCGGACCCACTGCCGCCGGTTTTTGCAGATGTGGAGCGACTCGAGCAGGTGCTGGCCAATCTGTTGAACAACGCGATCTTTTTCACCCCTCCCGGAGGGGAGGTTGCATTCCGGGTCGAGAGCACCCTCGGCAAGTCCCTTCCTGCCCGCGTCAGGGAAGCCACGAAGGTCGAATCGTCGAATCAATGGCTCAAGATCGAAATCTCGGACACGGGGGAGGGCATCCCGAAAGAGGAATGGAACCGTGTTTTCGACAAGTTCTACCAGGTCAAGAAGAGTTCGATTCAAGGCAACGGGACCGGGCTCGGGCTTACGATTGCCAAGTCCATCATCGAGGCCCATGGGGGGTTCATCTGGGTGGAGGACTCTTCTGCAGGGGGGACCACCTTTGTCGTCGTGCTCCCCCAGGCGGAAGTGACCAGGGAGAAGACCACGCGAGAAGAGGCGAGCGAGGGTAGACTTCAGCCACGGCGTCCGTAACGCGGCTTGCGCCGCAAGGCGAAAGTCGAAGGGGCAACAAAGGTGCAAGGGTAACGGAAGAAGGGGTCAGGGGGTCAGGCCGCCGCTCGCATACGAAAATGGCTCGTGGGGAGAACTGATCGGGCACGGGCACGGGCACGCACACGGGCACGAAAAAGGGATAGCACATTTGAGAGTCTCCAGGGGGTGTGCTTTGAACAGAAGAAGAGCAAAGGTTGGAAGCAGGGGGAATTCTTCGCCTTGGAAGAGGATCGGCCTGTCCGTACCGGGTTGGATGCTCCTCTTGGCGGTTTCCTGCACCGGGACGCTCGAGAAGGTCGGGTTTCAGGAAGAAGGCCCGGATGTTCAACAGGAGCGAGAAGCCCCATCTTTTCGTGAGACAGAGTTTCGCTTTGCCATGGCGAAGCTCGAGAATGGAGATTTTGAAGGCGCCCGTGAGACCCTGTCCGGGATCGCGGAACCGGAAGATGACCAGCAGGTGGCGTCGGAAGTGACCTTTGCTCTCGGTGTGATCAAACTCCTGGAGATGGACAGTGTGGAGCGGATGCGGGGGTGCAGGGACTATTTCCAGGCCTTTGCGGACGACTACCCGGGTGGGCCCTATCGGGAGCTTGCGGAGAGAATCGTCAAGGTCCTCAACGCTCACATCAAGCGAGCGCAGAAGGAAAAAAGGCGGATCAAGGAGCTGACCGACCAAGTCAGCGATCAAGAGAAGGTCATCCAGACCCTTCAGTACAAGATCGAAAAACTGGAGGAAATCCATCGGGAGACAGAACAGAAGAGACACCTTCTCGACGGGGAGTAACGGACACACACACCCGGAGAGCCAAACGAACAGGATAGATCCCTTCTCGAAGGGGAGTAACCGACCCCCCCCCGGGGGAGTCAAATAAAAAGAGGTGAACCGTCATGGCAAACATTCTCGTCGTCGATGACGATACGAACATCCTGGAAGTCATCCGAACCCGTCTGGAAGCGAATGACTACTACGTGGAGATCCAGGCAGACCCACTCGAAGCACTGAATTGCGTGAAGGAGAAGGAGTTCGACGTGATTGTGAGCGACATCCGGATGCCTCACATCGACGGCATGGAATTCCTCCGTCGTGTCCAGAGGCTCCGATGGGATGTCCCTGTGATCATGCTCACGGCTTACGGCACGATTCAGAGTGCCGTGGAGGCGATGAAGTACGGGGCCTTCCATTACCTGACCAAGCCCTTCGAGGGCAAGCAGCTTCTCAAGGAGATCGAGGACGCCCTGGCAGAGCGGGGTCGAAGGCAGGAGCCCGGAACCGGCAAGATCGGAAAGTACTTCCCGGGCGTCTACGGGGTCAGCCCGCATATGACGGCCCTCTATCCCTTGCTGGAGAGGATCATCGAGAGCGACTCCACGGTCCTCGTTCAGGGAGAGAGCGGCACGGGCAAGGAATTGGTCGCTCAGATGATCCATTACAACGGACGACGAAAGGACAAGCGTTTCGTGGTCATGGATTGTGGGGCAACGCCCGGCTCCCTGATCGAGAGCGAGCTGTTCGGCCATACGAAAGGCTCCTTCACGAATGCCACGGAGACCCGGATGGGCCTGTTCGAAATGGCCCATGAGGGGACCCTGTTCCTCGACGAGATCAGCAGCCTGCCCCTGGACCTGCAGACGAGACTGCTTCGGGTCCTGCAATCGGGACAGATCAAGAGAGTGGGGGACAGCCTCATGAAGAAGGTCGACGTCCGGGTGGTGGGCGCCACGAATCTGGACCTGAAAGAACAGGTCCAGAAAGGCGAGTTTCGTCTGGATCTCTACTACCGCCTGGCCGTATTGAAGGTCGATCTTCCGCCCCTGCGGGAAAGAAGGGAAGACGTTCCCCTGCTGGCCGACTATTTTCTGCAGACCTTCGCCCGAAAAATGAGGAAGGATCCCATGACGTGGGGAGAAGGCGTGATCGAAACCCTCGCGGACTCGGATTGGCCCGGCAATATTCGCGAGCTGAAGAACATCATCGAAGCCTCTGTCGTTCTGTCGAACGGGGGGGCTCTCACGATGGAGGATCTTGAGTGGGCCGGGTTCTCGCAGGAGGACGCTCATCAGGGACTTCTGCCCGGCCTGTCCGGTCTGAAGCCTTCCCAACTGTCCTTGCCGGAATACCTGGAACGACAGGAAAGAGAGTTGATCCTCGTGGCGCTCGAGGAGAACAACTGGGTGCAGAAGGATGCGGCCGAGCAGCTGGGGATCAGCCCCCGGGTCCTTTGCTACAAGCTCAAGAAGCTGAAGATCGAAAGCACAACCAGCGCGTGATCGGGGATGAGGACGAGATCGAGGCTTCGTAGCGCTTGGCCATTAGCCTTTAGCTATTAGCCCTCCCCGCCCCCCCTGACGTTCACCCCTACGGGGAGGAATGGTTGGGAGCCAATAGCTAACAGCTAATAGCCAGATTCCCAACACAACTGCATGATCGGCTTCAGCCACCGAATGCTGCGCGCCGCAGGGCCTTCACCACTTGATCACCGTTGCACCCCAGGTGAAGCCGGCGCCAAAGGCTACGAGGACGATGGTATCCCCCTCTTTGAAGGCGCCTTGTTCGAGGGCCTCCCCTAGAGCGATCGGAATCGATCCTGCCGTAGTGTTGCCGTACTTCTCGATATTGCTGAAGAACTTCTCTTCCGGCACCTCCAGCTTCGCCGCGCTGAACTGGTTGATGCGGAGGTTGGCCTGGTGGGGGATGAAAAGCTTGATCTGATCGAGGGAGAGTCCGTTGAAGGCCAGGGCCTCTTCGATCACCTCGGGCATCTTCGTGACCGCCATCCGGAAGACCTCTCTCCCTCGCATCTTCACCCGTGCGATACCTTCGTCAATCATCTCGTGCGTTACGTAGGGCTTCTTACTGATGTCCCAGATGTCGAGCTTCAGGGCATCCGCGAAACGTCCGTCTGCGTGCAGGTGAGAGGAGAGGATGCCGCGCTCCGGGTCTTCCGACGGCCCGACGATTACCGCGCCTGCGCCGTCTCCGAAAAGAACGGTCACGTCTCTGCCTTCTTTCGTAAAGCTGAGGGCACTTGAATGTACCTCGGAGCCCACCACGAGGACCCTTTCGTGCGTCCCGATTCGGACAAATGCATCCGCCACGGAAAGGCTGTAGATGAATCCGCTGCACTGGTTTCGGATGTCGAGGCACCCCACTTCGGGCACCCCGAGTTTCTGCTGGAGATAGCAGGCCGTCCCCGGGAAGTGGTGGTCAGGGCTCAACGTGGCAAGAATGATGAAATCCAGCTCCTCGGCCTTCATTTTGGCGTTGTCGAGCGCCTGTTTTGTTGCCTCGAGTGCCAGGTCGGAGCAGTAGACGCCCTCGTCGGCGTAACGCCTTTCGACGATTCCTGATCGTTGTTGAATCCACTCGTCGCTTGTTTCAAACATCTTCTCAAGATCGAAGTTCGTGACACGACGTTCCGGCAAGAACCGCCCCATCCCGAGGATCCTGGACCTTCTCATCGGATTGCTTCCTCCCTTGGGCTCGGGCAAAAATAACTTCACATTTTCGCATCTCATCTTCGGGCCATCTTTGGCCGTTCCTCAATCGCAAGATCCTCGAAATAGTAAAACTATTCCTGCGGTCTTGCTCAATCGTCACGACCAAATCTGTCCCAAATCTGAGCGCGAAACCCCGCTCCCCAAATGATATGGTTAACCCCCTCCCTGCGAACTTATTTCTGCCCGAGCCCTTCGGATGCGTCAGGGGTTGCCCCCTGTCGGGATTTCCTCTACGGAGATGGACGTCTTCACAGAACCGGACAGGGCGAGCTTCTCGAGCAACGAAACCGTCTTCTCCGTGGGGAAAAGGATCCGGAAGAGTCGACGGTGAACACGATCCGTGTCAAGGGTCGTTTGGCTCTCCGGCAGCCGTGTTACGGGCAGGGGCACGGGCCCTTGAATCTTCGCCCCGGTTCCGTCGATCTTGCGATAGACCTTCTGCGCTTCCTTGTCCAGCAGGTTCGGGTCTTCAGCCTCCAAATACAGGAGGATCCTGCTTTCCCACCGGTCGGTCTTCTCGAGGGGCCTGGCGTCTCTGCGTTGCTTCTTGGGTTGACTCGTTGAATCGGTTTTCCGGATCCGTTTGCCCATGGTCGGTGATGCTTTCAGAGGGTTGCCTGGCCGAGAATTGTAGAGAGTTTACGGCGAGATTGCAAGGTGGAAGGGCCCCATGGTTGCTTGCCGGATACCGCCGTGATACATTCGGCTCGAGTCACCATGGAGTTCAATGCCCAGCAGGAGAGAGGGGATGGAGACACCGAACCAACATCGCGTCATGTGCTGGCAGGTCCTCGTCCTTTTGGTGGTGGCGAGCGGATGTGCCCGTTCGAGGGTCCATTACGAGGAGATCTTTCGTGGTGACACGGTCCACGTCCGGCTCATTGAGAAGCTGGACACGTCCGGCGAGGCCGTACCGAGGAGCTATGATCATCCCTGGGATGTGGAGGTCGAGGTCTTGGATGAGATGCTCGAATCTATATTCTACAGGAAGGGGAAGGTGGTGATCGGGGGCGGAGAATCGAAAGAGGCCTTCCCCGACTTGCCCCGACGTGAGCTCCTTAAGCACATTCAGAGCGCCTTCGCCAAAGCCAACTTGGACCAGGCAGTGGACTTCTCGTTCGTGTACACCCGGAGTTCCTTGAAGATCTTCCGGCGTGTGTACCTGACCGACGGCATCATGTTTCGGAAGGGAGGCCAACTGAACGTCGCTTTCCGAAATCTAGCTTTTGAACAGATGGGCGGCGAAGAAGAAGACAACTTCGAGCCGAACCGGGAGGACCCCACGGGGTCGCCCATGCGAACGAGCTGGACCCTCGTGGCAGAAGACGGGCAGTCCCTGGCACAGGGGGCGGGGTCCGGCATCCTCGGGTCGAATACCTACACCAACTGGATCCGGCTGGACCTCTCCTGGCCATGGGGCGTTGCCGATGCGGTGATCATCGATAAGGCCATGCCCGGCATGGTCGACGACCTCGAGCCCCTGTTTGAAGGTGACTTCACGCTTCCCGAACCGGAGCCCCCGAGCCGGGCAGAAATCGAGGAGCGGCTGCAGTTCCTGGAAGAGCTCCGGCGTGAAGGAACGATTGGCGAGAGAGCCTACATAGAGAAGAAGCGGGAGCTGGATCGCCTCTACAACAGCGCCCCGGAGTGAGGCCGTCCTCCGTCCACCGCTCTCGCGAAGAAGTCTCGTGCAATATGCGGGGTTCATCCGCCTTCGCGGGAGACCACTTCCCACTCGATCCTGCCGCCTGGTTTTCCCTCAGCCTCGAACGCCACGTGCCCGTCGCGGCACGATGCCTCTGCCTCGTTCCCGTTCAGGAGGAGTCGGAACCCGTCGCAGGAAAGTCCCCTGGGAAGTGCCACCTCGAAACGGAACGACCTCTCCGTGATGGGGCGGTAGGTGCCACGGTGACGGTCGTGGAGATAGGCCAGCCCGATCAGGGGAAGCCTCAGGGAGAACCGATCGAAGGGGAGCCTTGGAGAAATCCGGATGGAAGGGCCTGCCGGGTCGATTCCACACAACCGGATCACATCCAGGAGAGGTCCGCTGTGTCGGTTCATGTTCATGACCGGGAAGTCGGTCATGGGGGTGAAGCTCCAGTTGAAGGTTTCACCCGGACGGTCCGCATAGAACGCGTTGTAGGAATCCGGACCGCTCCAGACGCCGTACCAGATGTCCGGGTAGGCTTCCGCCCTGTGATGCAGGGTGGTCCTCAGGAAGAAATCCCAGGCCTTCGAAGGCGCTGACAGGGACCACGCCCATGCGAGCCAGCTGTCGACGGCCGCCCACGTTCCCCCGTTCGTGTCCGAGCCGGGCACGAAGAAAGGGGGGTCATTGGGTGGCATCAGACAGAGGGCGCCTGCCGGAGAGGGGTCCACGAGCAGCTCGCTGATGTTTCCCAGGACACGGGCCGTTTGATCCTCGTCCCAAAGGCCTGCCAACAGGGGCCAGGGTTGTGCATCCAGGAAGAGTTGATCCTCACCCAGGTACGATCCGTTCCCCAGGCAGCCTCGTCGCATCCAATCCCCTGTCCACTCTGATTGAAGATTTTCGCAGAACCGGGCGCCCGAGAGGGCCAGCCGTTCGGACAAGAGGGGGAGAGCTTCCCGGAACAGCTCGGCGAGGCGTGGAAAGAGATAGCAGGCCATCGCCGTGTTCAGGTTCGATTCGCCTCGTATCATGGTTTGGATCGGGTTCGGCGAGAAGGCGATCAGCACGTCGTTCCAATCCCCGGAACCTGCCCGGATGAGGCCGTGGGGGCCGGTCCCGACCTCGTTCAGCAGGTGCTCCAGGGCCTTCTCAATGTGCTCAGAGACAGGGGCCTCCGCTCCGGCCGAGAGCGGGTAGAAGGGAACGACAGCATCGAGGAAATCGAAGTCCCGGGTGGCGCCCAGGTATTCGGCCATGGCGAGGAGAAAAAAGAGGTCCAGATCCGTCGACTCTTCATGGACCAGAAAGCCGCTGGTGAAGCCGTGTCCCTGGTGTGCGTAAGGGATCTTGCCTGTTCGGGCGTCCTGGGATCGCATGGTGTAGGTAAGGATGCTCCGCGCCAGGTCCGGGCGCAGGTACACGAGGGGCATGGCAAACAACGCGAAGTCCCGGTGGGCGCCGTTCATGCCCTGGATGTAGGCGTAGGCGGACCCTTGATTCACGATGGGCCCGCTGAAGTAGTCCTCGTAGAATGAGCCGCTCGGAAGGTAGTAGCTGTGCCAGAGCACCTCCCTTCTGAGCCATTCGGAATCCGGTCCCTCCGTCACGAAGTCGGCCCGCTGCTGTGACCAGGCTTGGATCGTCTTCACGAAATTCGCTTCCGGGTCTTCCCGGTACTTCTCCAAGAGGGACGAAATCCCTGTTTCGGGTGCGACCCCGAAGGCGTACGCCACGAAGGCGGTCTCTCCGGGGTCGAGCCGCAGGCGTTTGCCCAGGATGAGGCAGGCCCTGTCCACGGGGGAAGTTGCCGGAGGGAGAAGGGTGGACGGGTCTCCCCGAACGATTGCGTCCGGTTGGGACAGGCTCCCCTCACCGAAAAAGGCTGCCTGGTCGGTGTGGTAGAAATCGGGGTTGCCCGAAAGAGAAGCAAGGAAGCAGGGCCGGGGATAATAGTCTTCCACCGAAATCGCTTCGATCGGTGGGGCTGTCAGGCCGGGCGCCAACCTTGGGGTGGCCAGGAGCAGGGCATCGCCCGGGGTATAGGAAGAGGTGATCTCGAACCGGGTGTTGAAGGCCCAGCGAAGGGCCTCGAAGATCGCTCCGATGGGGGCGGTCATGATGGGCGCCATCAGGAGTTCATAGAGGTTGAAATCCCAGTATTCGTACAGGATGAACTCCTGGGGTGAGGAGGATTGGTTCCGGACCGTTGTCTCCGAGATGACCACCGAATCGCTCCCAAAGGGGACGTAGGTCCTTTCTCGCACCAGGAGGCCTTGATGGACGCTCTCTTTCAGGAAGTAGCCGATGCCAAAGACGCGCTCCGTGGTTGGGAAAACATCGGGCTGGTAAAGCGTATTCCAGACGTGTTCCCCTGATTTCAGGAAGCGGAAGCCTCCGGAGAAATTCCTCCGGGAGGGTTGGTACCGATTGACGCATTTACCCCCTCTCGTCCAGTCCCACAGTTGGATGTATCCCTCGTTGTGTGCCGTGGCCGTGATCGCATCGTTGCCGAGTTGATGCCAATGGTCACGTGATTCTCCCCAACTCGTGACGTAGGAGGCTCGGGGGTCCTCCTGGTGGTTGATGATGTAGCGGTACGCGGGCAAGCCATGAGCATCGACTTCCCAGGACCCGAAGGCCCCGCTCCCGGAGGAGTCGGGACAACCTGGAAGGAAGGGGTCCTCGAACAGGATGTCGTACACCGCCTCGGGGGGTGTGGCGCAGACAGGGGCGGCCGAAGTGTTTAGGGAAGACGCCTCGTCTCCCCCGCATCCAGCGATCGCGAGGGGGACGAACAGCAGGAGGATGCAGGCGAAGTGAGCCATGCCTGCCTCGGAGCTTCGTTGGGGTTGCAGGGCCTTGCTTGCGATTGTCACCAGCCCAAGTTTTCTTTCCAAATTCGTAAGTGACTGTCCCATAACAAAATACTAGCGTTGGGGAGGGGAGTCAAAGGGGGGGGAGTCATCGAGGGATTGACACGAGAAACGACCCTGTGATACTTGTATAATACCTCTAATAGAGGGCACTCTCACCAATGTGCCCCCTTGTGTTCCACAACGACCCTTTGCCTGTTCTGGAGCCGGACGTTCGATGTCACTTCGTGAAGCCATGTTGGGGCTGCTCGACGATGGGCCCATGACCGGCTACGAGATCAAGCAGTTCTTCCGGAATGTGATCCAGCATTTCTGGAGCGTGAGCGACGGCCAGCTCTATCCGACCCTCAAGAAGATGCACAAAGACGGCCTGATCAGCCTGGAAGTAGTCGAGCAAAAGGGCACCGCGAACAAGCACGTCTATTCGATTACGGACAAGGGGCGCGAGAAATTCGCTCACTGGATCCGTGAGCCGGTGATCAAGTTCGAAGAGTTGAAGGAGCCCTTCGTCCTCAAGGTCTTCTTCTTCAGCAAGCTCTCCCGAGAGGAGATTCTGGAGCACTTGCATGCCCAACGGGAACTTCACGCCCGCATCCTGGAAGAGATCCGAGGCGTCCGCGATATTTACGATGAGGGCGTGAGCCCCTATCAGCGAATGATCGGGTATGCGGGGATTCTGTATGTGGAAGTACGACTTCTCTGGCTTGCCCGCATGATCGACCTGGTCGAACAAGGGCAGATCGAAACGCAACCCGGCCTCTACACGGAGCAAATGATCGAGGTTGGCAAAAGATTCTTCGAAGAGGTCTTTTCCGAAAAGCCGTCGAAGGAGTTTCGAAACTGGCTCGACAAGGCGAAAGTTCATCTTCCTTTCCCCTTGTGGAACGCGCGAGGCGATGGGCGAAGGGAATAACGATCGAGGCGAATTAAAATGGATTTTGCGGGAAGGAGGTGGATGTAAAGATGGAGCTAGCGGTAGAGAGTCTGAAGTGCATCGGGTGTCGGGTATGTGAGTATGCCTGCAACTACCATCACGACATGGACTGTTCCCCCAACGGAGCGAGTCTCATGCTGCACCGGACCGAGAAGAGAAATTATTTCGGCATGATGGTTAAGAGGGAGAAGGATCTCCTCCTGGCCAGGCCGGAAGGGCCGGAGGTCGTTCCCCCGGGGGAACAGGTGGAGGGGGCCGGCGCGAGCAGCAAGCCGATTCTGATGCGCGCGCCCTGTGACTTGTGCGAAGACGAGGACGAGCCCTTCTGCGTGAAGGCCTGTCCGACCGGTTGCCTCAGCATGGTGGAATCCTGAGACGCTCGAGAGGGAGACGATAGTCATGGACATTGAGAATGCTTATATGGGGAGAATCCTCGTCGCGGATCTGAACGAGGGTACCTGTGAAGAAGAGGAACTCACCGAGGAGATGGTGAAGGAACACATCGGAGGGGCCGTGATCAACCTGGCCCTTTACAAGCAGCACGTGGACCGGAATCCGATCGTCTTCGGCACGGGCCTGCTCACCGGGACGTTTGCCCCAAGCAGTTGTGCAGGGGTAATGACCGGCAAGAGCCCGGTTACCGGCAGGGTGTGCCATGTGCCCTTGTCCTGGCAAACAGCGGTGGAACTCAAGTACAGCGGCTATGACTTCGTGGTAGTCCTCGGCGAATCGGACAAACCGGTCCGGCTGTGGCTTCATGACGAGCTGGCGGAACTGGCCGATGCAGGGGAAGTGTGGGGCCGGGATGTGTGGCAAACGACGGACAAGCTCCGTTACGAGCACGGAGACGACTACGTTCAGCTGATCGGGATCGGCCCTGCCGGGGAGAAGGGGTGTAGGATTGCGCAGATCTCGGAAGGTGCCTGGGGGAGCCGGGATGTGTTCGGGATGGGGCTCGCCATGGGCGCACGGAAGCTCAAGGCGATCGCCATGCGCGGCCTGGGAAGCCTCGAGGTGGCCGATGGGTTCTTCGATGAATGCTTGGAGGCCCAACAGGAGCTTCGAAAGGGCGCGAGCTTCGAGAAGCAGGGCCTCGTGGCCCTGTTGGAGGCCCTGGGCGTGGATGCCGCAGACCTGGAACCGATAAAGCAGAAGGTGCACAGGCATGTCGCCTCCTTCAATTGTGCCTATGCGGCCAACACCTATCTGATGATCGACGAACCCCCCGGCCTCCTCGAGGAGTCGAAGAAGGACGAGCCCGGCCTCCTCCTGACCGACCCGGCGGGCGTGATTTCACTGCTCTTCCTGAAGGAAGGGCTGCCGGTGGTGCTCCGTGAAATCAATCGCCAGGGCCTGGATCCGGTAGCGTGCGGGGCCCTGCTCAAGAAGGAGGGAGTGGCCGAGGCCGGCGAGGCCGTCAAGAGGGTACAGGCCCTTGCCGGCGAGGAGGTCGACCTGGAAGATGCAGGCGTGGAAAACGTGTACGGAATCGCTCCGTGGCCCCTTTCCGAGGCCCTTGAGGCGCGTTTGATCCAGGCCGTGTCGGTTTTCAGCCATGCCGTGCCCCTGAGCCCGTTGGGCGGGGGATGGGCGGATGTGTCTGTTGGCGAAAACCCGGTGGAAAGGGCCCAGTGGTGGCTCGATCGAATGGCGGTCTCCTCGATTCTCGGGATCTGTCCGATCGCGGCCCTCCTTTCGCCTGAGTTTACCCTGCAGAAGATGGCTGAGCTGGGGGCAAAGGCCGTCGATTGGGATGAGCTGACCGAAGAAGCACTCCTGAAGCAAGCTCGCAAACTCGTGCAAGAGACGCATGCCCTGGATGAGGCGAACGGCACGGTCCCGTCCTCCTGGGCCTCGGCCGACCTGGACGGAGCCCTGGAGAAGTTGCGACAGGGATGGGAAGGGTGAATTGAACTGAAAGGGTTCAGGGACCAGGGGTCAGGGCCTGAAGTGCAGATAGGATGGGGATGGAACGCGATTCGGCAAGCTTGCGCGTGGGCGTTTATGTGGGCGAGGGTGCGTCCCATTCGTGGACCTGGTTCGTGGACCTGATGGAGAAATACGCTTACAGCCGCCTGCGTCTGATCCAGGAGGACGACTTCCCTCGTCTTGCCCCTGAACAGGACATTCTTCTGATGTCCGGAGGCGATACGTTCGCCGTGGCCCGCGCCCTGGAGCCCCCGGGAGCGCGAGCCCTGGAGGATTTTCTGCAAAGGGGAGGGCTGTATATCGGATCCTGCGCAGGGGCGTATCTTCCCCTGAATTCCTCCAAGGCCCCGCTGGACGCCTTCAATTTTGTCAAATGCAGGATCAACAACCTGACCCGTGACCTTCCGCCCGTTCATCAGATGCCGCTCAAGTTCTCGACCCGGTACGGTTGCGACTACATCTACCATCCGGTCAGGGAGGATGTCCGCGTCAGGATGGAGGAAGACTTTCCAATCTGGGGGGGGCGGGAGGTCAGCGTGCCTCTCTACGGGGGGCCGCCGCTGAACCTTTCCGAGGATATCGTTCCCAGGGCCTTTTACACCGGCTTCACTGAACGGACCCGTTTCCTGACCGAGAAGGAGATCGCCGAGACGGTCTATCTGGGGAAGGTGGCCGCTTGCGAGAAATCTTTTGGGAAGGGCCGTATGGTCCTTCTCGGCCCCCACTTCGAGCATCCCTGGTTTCCGGAGGGCAATGACATCATCCATCAATGGATCGAGTGGCACGTCCATCCCGAGAGACCAGCCGTGAATACGGAGATGGGCAGGAAGCCGGGCAAGAAGAAGAAACAACGCGTGCGCAAGGGCGTCCTCGCCCCGCAGATTCAGAAGGACTTCAAGCGGGAGATCAGCAACATGAGAATCCGTGCTCACGCCATGACGCGGCAGAGCGTTCACTGGCAGATCGGGGCGAAGGTGTACGAACCGGAGAAGATCGTGCACTTCGTGGATGCCATCTGGAAGCGGCTCGAGGGCACGCGCTCCCCTTCATCAGGAACACCTTCGAAGGGCTTGCAGGAAGTGCTCGTCGAGCAGGCCGCCGAGTGCAACGCGTTGTTGAAATCGCTCACGTCGAAGGTCGATTCGAGGGAGGACAGCGAGGAACTCGCCGGCGAGATGTTCGCTTCCCTGCGGGCGCTGGTCGTCGCGTTCCTGGGGGTGTATTTCAATGGAGAGGAGATCCGTGGCCAATAACACCATTCGCTGGACCATGGTCATTGACACGAACCGCTGCATCGGGTGCCAGAGTTGTTCTGTGGCCTGCAAGCGGGAGAATGATGTCCCCTTGGGCGTTTTTCGCACGTGGGTGAAATGCGCCGAGAAGGGCCGGTTCCCCTACGTGCGGCGTGGGCACATTCCGATCAACTGCAACCAGTGTGAAGACCCGGTCTGCGTTTCGGTCTGCCCTGTGAATGCGACGTATCAGCGTGAAGACGGGATCGTCCTGGTGGATCCGCACCGCTGTATCGGGTGCCAGTACTGCAAGGCGGCGTGTCCTTACGAGGTCCGCTATCTTCATCCTCAGAAGAAGATCATCTCGAAGTGCTTCTTCTGTCATCACCTGCTCGACGCGGGCCAGTTGCCCGCCTGCGTCGAGGCATGCCCCACGGGGGCTCGCATCATCGGGAACGGCAAGGACCCGACGAGCGAGGTTTCCCGGATCCTTGCGAGGCGGCCTGTCCAGGTTCTCTTGCCGGAGTACGGAACCAAGCCGCAGGTCTTCTACGAGGGCCTGGATGAGGCGATGGCGGAAACGCGCGGGCGGAGGGTGCCTTGAAACCCATGCTCTTGTACAATGTCCCTCACGAGGCCTCCTTTGGGGCCATGATCGCCCTGTACATCTTCTTCACGGGCTTGAGCGCGGGGTCCTTCTTCATATCGACCCTGTCGTACGGCTTCGGCCGGGTCCAGTACCGCGCCCTCTCTCGCCCGGCCATCATAATGGCCACCCTGATGCTCATGGTGGCTCCTGTCTTCCTGCTTCTTCACGTGGGAAAGCCCCTGCGCTCGTGGCACCTGTTCTTCTTCGTGAATCCGGGTTCTCCGATCAGCTGGGGCTCCTTTTTGCTGACGTCTTATCCTCTCTTCTGTCTGATCTACATGGCATGCATCTTCCAGGACAAGGAGAAGGCGGCCAAGCGATGGGGATTGATCGGGATCCCCTTTGCCGTTTCCGTGCACGCCTACACGGGCTTCATCCTCGCCTTCTGCCCGGCCCGGCCCCTGTGGCACAGCTCGATGATCCCTCTGCTGTTCCTCGTGTCTGCGGTCGTTTCCGGAACGGCCCTCATGATTCTCGTGTTCGCCGCCCTGTGCAAATGGCGAGGCGACGCCATGGACGTTTCAGGGGAAAGCGGTCGCCTGCTGCTGTCCCTCGGACGGATTCTGGGCTGGCTCCTGATCCTGGATCTTCTGATGACCGGAATCGATCTCCTGGTGGCCTCGACATCCGGCGAGGAGGACAGGTTGGGGGTAAAGATGCTGCTCACGGGAGAGCTTGCGCCGTACTTTGTGGGCATTGAAATTATCCTGGGGAAATTCGTTCCCCTGTTCATCCTGTTTCATCCGCGGCTCAAGAGGGTGGGGCCGCTGCTCGTTGCCAGCGTCCTGATCGTCCTGGGCATTCTCTTCATGAGACTGGACCTGGTTCATGTGGGGGAGATGTTTCCGTTGTTGTGATGAAGGATGAAGGTAAAAGGTCAAAGGAAAAAGGATCTGTATGCTGTTAGCTGTTAGCTCTTAGCCCACCACCCTACCTCCACGAGCATCCTTGGGGAATGGCGGGGAGCTAAAAGCTAACAGCTAATAGCCAATGGCTAAGCCATTTTTCACCTTAGCCATTTACTGGGAGAATCGATGTCAGCCGTATCCAGAAGGACACTTTTGAAAGGGGGAGTCGCAGGCCTCTCCTCGGTGGTGCTGGGGCCGGACTTCTTCTGGCAATGCCTTGGCTCAGAGGCTGCTCGAAGCAGGGACTACGTGTCCCTCTACACCGGCAGGGTGACGCAGGGGACCCCGACAACGTGCGGGCTGTGTCCGGCAGGGTGCGGGTTGCTCGCTTTTGTGGACGAAGGACGGTTGGTCGGGATCGCCGGAAACCCTGAACATCCCTACAACCAGGGCGCCTTGTGCGTCTTCGGTTCGGCCGCTCTCCGATTGATCGACGGGCCCTGCAGAATCCGGAAGCCCCTGCGAAGGCTCGGCGACAGGGGGGAGAATTGCTGGGAAGAGATCTCCTGGGAAGAGGCCCTTGGGATCGTGAAGAAGGGGTTGAGCGGCCGGGGGACGAAGGCGGAACCGCCGACCGACGATCTGGCGATTTGTGTGCCGGGTCGGGAGGCCACACCCCTTGTGGACCGGTTCCTCGCCTTCCATCCGCAATGCCTTCTGGCCTTGGCGGACGCCCATGAGCAATCGGTCGAGACGGCAGTGCATCGATCCTTCGGTCCCCGGTTCGATGGACAGGCCGACCTTGCGAAGGCCGACCGAATCCTTAATTTCGGGGCCAACCCCCTGGGAAGTATCCGGTGTCTGGTCGGCTCGGCCCGTCAGTGGGCTGAGGGGCAAACGAGGGGCGTCACGTGGATTACCCTGGACCCCCGGCTTTCCGAAACCGCAACGGCAAGTCACACGTGGATCCCTCTTCGGCCGGGAACGGACGGAGTCTTCGCATTGTCCCTGGCACATCAGATCGTGAAGAACGGCTGGGAGGACCGTCCCTTCCTGGAGAGTGCGACCGATATCGACGGTGACACCCTGTGGAAGGCGTTGGCACCCTGGACGCCCGAGAAGGCCGGTGCTCTCTGTCAGGTTCCGGCAGAGCGAATTCGGTGGACTGCAGAAACGTTTGCCACGGCGGACAGGCCGGTCGCCATCTTTGGCAGCGGAGTGACGGCCAGAAGGGAAGGCCTGGAGGATGCCCAGGCGGTGCTCCTCCTCAACTTCCTGGTGGGCAACATCGGTCGAGAAGGAGGCTACAGACTACCTGGAAGGATTGAATGGCAGCAGCCCGAGCCCTTGCCCGTTCGAAATCGGGAGCCTGTTGAGTTGAGGGGGACCCTCTTCTGGGATTTGCAGAGGGGGGACCGGAAGATAGGGTGTCTTCTGAGCCATGAGGCCAACCCGGCGGTGACGGATCCGGATCCGGGCGAGACGGCCAGGGTCTTGAGAGACGAGAACCGGGTGCCCTTCCACGTTGCCCTTGCGAGTCGCTGGAACGAGACCGTCCGGCTGGCCGATCTCGTACTGCCTGCTTCGACCTTCCTCGAGTCCTGGGGACTCCTCCAGCCCAGTGACGGGGCAGGGCAAGCCCCTTGGGTAAGCCTGCGGCAGCCGGTTTGCGGGCCAAAAGGGGACACCCGTTCCTTGGACGAGCTCCTGCTCGAGATTGCAGGCAGCCTTGGGGATGATTGGAAGAAGGCCTTCCCGTTCCGGAGTGTGGAGGAGTACTACCGTACCCTCCTCGGAAGAAGCCTTTCGGAAAATGGACTGGCCGGTGGGTTTCCGGAAGCGAAGAAACAGGGCTTCCTTGTGGCCAAGGGGACGGTCAGGGATGCTGGAGAGAAGTATCGGGTGAAATCCGTGCTTTCTCGAAGCATACCCCGCATTGCTGAAGGCACAGGTGAGCGAGAACGGAAAGGGGCTGGCTCGGCACAGAAGACCCTGATCCTGTACGCTGCGCCTACTCGAGGAAGCCTGGACCATCCCAGTGACTGGGTGGATGAGATCGACCATGCTGATCCGGCGATGATCCACCCGAGGGCCGCGGAAGGGCTTGGCCTGAGGGATGGCGACTGGGTGATGCTGACAGGGCCGGCAGGTTCGGTCAGGACGCGGGTGAGGTTCACCGAAGGGATCCACCCTGAGGCGGTGGCCATGGCGGCCGCGACGCTGGACAGAGAATCAAAGGCACCCTGTCCGGACGAGGCCGATCCGGAACGGCAATCCGGGGGGCAAAGGCGGTGGTGGGAGAACGAGTCTTACGGTGGGAACGCCAGGAAGGTCATCCCATGGCCGAAGGACCCGCACGTGCAGGCCCCGGGATGGATGGACACAACGGTGACGGTGACGCCGCTGGAGAAGAGCCAAAAGGGTTGAGAAGGCCCAGGTCAACGAGAATCTGAAACACGAAACGGATTGACGGAAGCCATGACGACAGGCCAGGACGCAGGTGGGAAACAGGACCCCGCGATGGAAGACCGGGAGGCTCTCGACCTTGCGGCGAGGAGAAGAGGACGATTCCTCCTGTTCCTTTGCCTTCTGGTGGCGGCAGTGTTGGGCGCCAACATTCTCTACGGCACGGTGGTCTTTACCCGTGAGAATCGATCCTATTGCCTCGAATGCCACCGGGTTTCAGGACCCGAACTGATGTGGGAGGCCTCGGACAGGCATGCAAAGGGGCTCACGTGTGGGCAATGTCACGGGATGTTGCCGGGCCGGAAGGGACGTTGCGGAGCGTTTTCCGCCCACGCCGAGACGGTGAACCCGAACTGCATGGGTTGTCACAGCAGCGTGGTGGATGGCCGACCCTTGAACAAGATCGTGGAGGTTCGACTGCAGGATGGCTCCAAGATTTACCGATGGCAACTCGAGCAGCTGATGTACGGCTGGCACTTGAAGAAGAAGATCTGCCTTTGCACCGACTGTCACCGCAACATTTCTCATGAGCGGGAGTCCACTGCGTTCGATCATCAACCGAAGATGTCCTACTGCAAGGCGTGTCACTATCATGCCGTCAAGGACGATTACGTGCGGGTCTCGCCGCTGCCCATGTTGGAGATAAGAGAAGGCGAAAGGGCAAAGGCGAAAGGCGAAAGGGGAAAGCCCTAACCTATTTGTCATTCCTGCGAAGGCAGGAATCCCTTGGCGTCGGGTGCCCAGGGACAGTCCAGGAGTTAAGTGGCTGTCCCCGAATTCGAGGACGAGGACGAGGATGAGGGACGAGGACGATTGATATGACGCGAAGACAACTATCGAATTTTGCGAGCGTAAGCGAAGTCGCAGATTCCGAGCGAAGCGAAGGAGCCCCCTGGCACTTTGCAGATGCCGGACGGTATTCAAGGGGAAGAGGCAGGGAGGTTGCTTCGTCACTCTGTTCCTCGCAATCTCCGCTCCGCTACGACTTCAGTCGCTGCCGCTCCCTCGCAATGTCCGCAGTGGCCTGCGTCCTTTTGTGGATAGCTCCTTGCATCGTTCTTGCCGTTGACGAAGGAACGCCTGAAGGGGAGAACGAGCAAGGGACCGTAGCCTTCCATGTGCCGGAAGAGAACCTGACGATCTCTGAAATCGCTCCCAGACTCCACCACCGCAAGGGAGAGACTCTCATACGAGCGACCGGAAAGGACTGTCGCGAGTGTCACGTGTCGCAGTGCTACCCTCAGGACGATTTCTTCGGCTGGGAGTACCGGAAGAAATGGACGCTCCACTGGTGGATGTTCTCTCTCGCCATGTTCATCATGATTCCGGGGATCTACAGCACCGTGGTGCTTTGGCGCAGAGGCCGGAGTCCCTCGCTCCATCACCCGGTTCACTGGCCTTCTGTCAGCCGGGCGGCCGTAAGAGAGGTGATCCTTGGTGAGCGGGTGAAGCGACAGAGCGGTTTGCGATGGGCCGTGTTCCAACTGATTTCGATCGCCTTCATGGCCCTGGCCGTGGTGTTCGCCCTGATCGTGGTGCAACGATTCCTGTTGCCCCTTGTGGGGGTGACGGCAGACCGGGCCGGTCTCTTCCTGGACTTTAGCGCCGACTTCCTGGGAGGTTGCATCCTCGTGGGCATCCTGCTCGCCATCTACAGGCGAATCGCGGGAAGGGGAGGCCACTTCAAGACCGAGGCTGAAGACATCGTCGTTCTTCTCCTCCTCCTGGGAATCGTGACCACCGGCTTCTTTCTCGAGTCCTGTCGGTTGGCCGTGGTCGACCCGCAACCGAAGATCTGGGCATCGTTCCTGGGCGCTGCGGGGGCTTCCGTCCTCCGGACGTGGGACCTTCCGTGGACAGGTATCCGTTTCTATATCTGGATTTTCCATGCCGGGCTCGTTTTCGCCTTTTTTGCCTACTTCCCTTTCAGCAAGCTGTTTCATATTGTGACCACCCCTGTTTCGATCGTCGCAACCGCGTCCGAGGCTCACTACAAACAACATCAATGAGCCGGTCCGCATCTAAGAGACGATCCGGGGAGGGATTGTGACGGACGAGAGAACCGCGTGAAAGGCAGACATGGACGATAAGAAGCAGGAAGAATTGATAGAGGGCACTCCCCAAGAGTCAGACGCCGAGGAAAAGCCTGCGGCGGTGGAAGCCCCGGACGTGCCGGATGCAGCCGCTCAGGTGGAGGCGGACGAGCCTGCGACCGGGAAGAGAATCCGCGTTCAGAACCTGAGCCCACGGCAACTCCTGGAACTGGACACCTGTACCCGTTGCAGCGAATGCGTGCAGTGGTGCCCGGTCTATGCCCAGGACGAGAAGGACGACCTCACGCCCCGGGCCAAGGCCAAGGCCTTTCGGAAGATCCTCCGGGCCCAGGACGGGATCCTCTCCATGCTCGCGCCCCCGGATTCCTGGGTGGCGAAGAAGCTCAACCTGAAGGGACGGCAGGAAAAGCGTATCGAACGGTTTATCCAGGGCCTGTACGAGTGCAGTACCTGCGGCCAGTGTGCCTACGTGTGTCCCTCGTACATCGATACCGTTGAGCTCTGGGAGGGCATCCGGAAATCGATTGTCAGTGCCGGCTACGGTCCCTTGGAAAACCACCTGGCGTTGACGAGCAGCGTGAAGGCCTATGACAATCCCTGGCTGCAGCCCAGGAGCGTACGGGACAAATGGGCCAAGCGGGCCAAGAAGCAGAAGCAGATCGAGAAGGTTCCGAAGAACCTGTCCAAGGAGAAGGCGGAAGTCCTCTACTACGTCGGTTGTACCGCCGCCTTCGACGTGAACATCAAGCAGGTGGCCGTGAATACGGTGAAGGTGCTGGACGCCTGCGATGTGGATTTCGGGATCCTCGGGGTAAAGGAGAAATGCTGTGGAAGCGTTCTGCTCCGTGTTGGGGATCCGGAGTACGAAAGGCTGGCCAGGGAGAACATCGAGGCCTTCAACAACATGGGGTTCAAGACCCTGATCACGAGTTGTGCAGGCTGCTACAAGACGATCAGCCAGGACTACCCCAAGGTCGGGAAGATGAACTTTGAAATCCTCCACATGGTCCAGTTCATCGACCGGCTGATCCAGGAGGGCAAAGTCAACTTCAAACAGGAAGTCCCGATGAAGGTCACGTATCACGACCCTTGTCATCTGGGGCGTGCCTCCGGAATCTACGAGGCGCCGCGGAGGATTCTCAAATCGATTCCCGGGATCGAGTTCGTGGAGATTGAGAGGCACCATGAGAACTCGCGCTGTTGTGGCGCAGGAGGCGGCCTGAAGGCCGGGTATCCGGAGGTGCAGCAGAAGATGTCTCAGGCCCGGGTTCGAGATGCCGTGGCAACCGGGGCGACCGATTTTGTCACGGCCTGCCCGTTCTGCTACCAGGGGTTGCTCGTGGGCATTACGGCCGAAGAAGCGCCGATCAACATGCGGGACATCACGGAGATCCTGACGAGGGCCCTTGGCGTGGCCGGCGATGAAGGGGAAGACAAGGAGGACGGATCGAAAGAACAGGGGTCAGGGACTGACGGCTGACGACTGGACAGTGTATGGCGCGATGATCGAGTCCCGGGAGAATTGAAAAGGGGCACATGCATCCTGTAGTATGAATGCGTTTGGTTCGGTGCCTCGCACGACGGCGAGGAGAACGGCCACTTTCCGACGCTTGATGGAGGTGCGGACATGGTGGACAAGAAGGATCCTCCCGCTGACGGAACCGATGAGTCGTCAGATCTTTCCCTGGGTAAATTGTTCGACGCCTATGTTCCCGAGACCGTGAAGCGGGCCTTGTTCACGGGAGCCGGAATGCTGTTCATGACCGAGGAAGGCGTCCGCAAGGCCGTATCCGAGTTCAACCTCCCGAGGGAGGCGGTGAGCTATCTGATAAAGCAAAGCGAGAAGGGCAAAGTCGAGTTTTTTGCCAACTTGCAGAAGGAAATGCACTGGTTCCTTTCGCGGATCGATACGGCCCAACTCCTCAAGAGTGTGCTGGATGATCTTTCGCTAGATGTCCAGGCCACCATTACGCTCCGTACGAAGAAACAGAGTGAAAAACCGGCTGCGGAAGCGAGTCGCAAAAAGGCTCCCGCCAAGAAAAAGAAGAGGGCCAAGGACTGAGAGCGATCGTATGGCCTCCATATCTCGATTCGTCATCATGGTGTCCGAAGCCCCCTACGCCTCCCTGAAGCCCTACACAGCACTCCGGTATGCCGCCTCTGCCCGCAAGCGGGGGCTGGAAACGAGGATTATCTTCATTGCCGATGGGATCTTCTGCGTGAAACGGGGCGTGGGAAGAGGAAGTCAGACCGTCGGCGACTTCGAGGCAAAGGTTCAGGGCCTGATGAAGGAAGGCATTCACGTACAGGCCTGTTCCGCACCCATGCGTTTGTACGCCCTGAAGGAAGAGGATTTGATCGAAGGGGTAACCGTTGCCGAGGATGTGATCGCCCACACGCTGGATGAACAGACAAAAGTGATATGGCTCTAGTCCGGATCGAAGAACTCAAGACCGAATTGCAATCCCTTGGGGTTCGGGTTTTGCCTCCCACAGGCGAGGGCTGCCGCGTGCGGGAAGGGGGGGCAGGGCCTGCGGAGGGGGTAACGCTTGTTCTTGGCGGCACCCCTGCATCGGTTCCGGCCTTTTCGGATTTCGTATCGGCGTCTCCCTTCCGTCTGGAGCGGATTCGAGATCATTGGGAACTGTTTCGTGGAGACGAACGGATTCATTTGCCGGTGACGTTGCCTCCCGTACCGCCTTTCTACCGGAAGTCGACTGCAGAGGGTGTATCGTACCGGAAGATTGCCCTCATGCACGGGGTCGACTGCCTCGCGTCGACGGTGCTTCAGGCATGCAGCTACTGGGGCACGAGGTCGGCCTGTCGGTTTTGTGGGGTGGGGCTCTCGTGGAAGGCCGGCAGAACGGAGCTGAAGAAAGAGCCGGGCCTGCTCGCAGAAGTTGCCAAGGAGGCGAAGAAGAGTGGGGCCAAACACGTAACCCTGACGGCGGGCAGCACGAAGGATCGTCGCCTGGAATGGCAACTCTTCCGGGAAGCGGCGCGAGCCATCTCTAGAGCCGCCGGTCTGCCCGTGCACGTGCAGGTCATGCCTCCGATCACGGGTAGCCAGATGGAGATGTTGCGAGAAGACGGGGTGGCAACCATCGGAATTCACCTCGAGTCCTTCGACCCGGCCGTATTGAAAGAGCTTGCGCCCTGTAAGGCATCCATTCCCCTGGAGGAATACATTCGGGCCTGGGAGGAGGCTGTTCGCGTTTTCGGGAAGAACCAGGTGAGTTCCTTCCTGTTGATGGGGCTGGGCGAGACACCCGAGAGCCTTCTGGACGGCTGTGAACGGCTTGCCTCGATCGGGGTTTACCCCTATCTCGTGCCCTTTCGACCGATTCCAGGAACGCCCCTTGCGCACCGGAAACCGGTGCAGCCGGAGTTCGCGATGGAGATCTACCGGGAAGCAGCGCAGATCCTGGAGACACACAACCTCCACTGGGGAGCCGTACGTGCGGGCTGTGTGCGGTGTCGTGGGTGCTCCGCCCTTCCGGATTTCCAGGATGCCCTGCCCTTGCAGCGGGGGGAACAGGAGGACCCGGAGGAATTCGACCTCGAGGTTACGGAGGGGGGACCCCTCCTGGATGCCTCTTACTCGATTCGCCATGAGGTCTTCGTGAAAGAGCAGGGCATGTTTCGGCAGACGGATCGTGACGAGATGGACGCTCTCTCTGTGCACATCCTTGCCGTGAAGGGCGGAGAGTGCGCCGGGACGGTTCGCATTACGCCCCTTGGGAACGGGGAATGGCTGGGAAGTCGACTCGCCGCACGCCGCTCGTTTCGGGGTCGGGTCGGGGCCCTGCTGGTGAAGAGAGCGGAAGAGGAGGTGAAAAAGCGTGGAGGCAGGCGTTTTCGCGCGTACATCCAATCTTCAAAGGTAGAGTTTTTCGAGCGGTGTGCGTGGAGAAGCCTGAAGAAGATTCCGGATTTTCACGGAAGGCCCCATGTCCTCATGTTGGCCGCAGGACCCAACTGGGAAGAGGGCCCGCCGACCCACTATTCCGGGGAGATGGGGGCCGATTTGGAGAGGTTGCAGCCTTTCAAAGGAGTGGGGTCTGCCGGATGAACCTGTCCAGGCTGACGCAGGAACTCAGAGGGTTTGCCGGTATCCAGCGAAAGGGGGCGGTCGGGAAATGCCTGAGGGCGATGGAGGGTGCCTGGGACTTCGGGGACGTCATTGTGGGCCCCGGAGACGATGCAGCCGTCCTGCGGGCAGAGGATGGGGGCTATCTGCTCCTGGCCGCTGACGGGATCCTCTCCGCACTGGTGGAGCAAGACCCGGTGAGGGCCGGCAGGGCGGCCGTGCTCGTGAACGTGAACGACATCTACGCCATGGGGGGAAGGCCCCTGGCCCTGGTCAACGTCCTGGCAGGGGTGGACGAACGGCAAATCGAAGCCCTTTCTCAGGGGATGCGAGAGGAGTGTCGGCGACTCCAGGTCCCGATGGTGGGGGGTCACATATCGCCCGAGGGCCGGGCGCCCTTCCTTGCGGCCAGTGTGCTCGGGAAGGCAAAGGCCCTGCTCACGGACCGGAGTGCCGGTCCGGGTCAGGAGATTCTCCTGGCCATGGATCTTCGGGGTGAGCGGTGGGGGGAGTACCTCCTGAACTGGGATTCCCACGTGAAGAAGGATTCGAACACCCTTTGTGACGACCTGGCGATCCTGTGCGCGTTGGCAGAGGAAGGTGCCTGCGTGGCTGCAAAAGATGTAAGCAACGCGGGCATCCTGGGCAGCCTGGCCATGCTCCTGGAGAATGCAGGGCTGGGTGCGCAGGTCGACTTGAGCCGCATCGAAGTTCCCGATTCCTTCGATCTCCTCGATTGGCTCAAGGTTTATCCGAGCTACGGATTTCTCCTGGTCTGCGATCAGGAGGCAAAGGCGGCGACGCTCCGGCGGTTCGAGGAACGGGGCATATGGGCGAACGGGATCGGGCGTACGGACAGCTCCCGAGAATTGCGCCTGTCCTGGAAGGGCGACGAAGACGTCCTGTTTGATTTCTCCAAGACCGGCATCCTCAACCTTCCTCGCTAGCCCGCATATTGCACGAAACTTCGTCGCGAGAGCGGTGGAAGTGCGGAAGGTTCGGGCCCGGAGGGCGAAGTTGACTCTTGAGGTTTGGGGCCGGATCGTACTGGAGTACATCCGGGTCCGAACCTCAAGAATCGACTCGGACGAAATTGGGGACAGCAGCGGCTGTTCCCAATTTCGTCCCTTCCCGAAGGTTCCGTGCTTACGCCGCTCGCAGTAGAAGGCTTCGTGCAATATGCGGGCGAGTGGGCCGGCAGGAGACTGTCGCTATGTCTCGGCAGAGTCTTGCCCTTCGGTGCTGTCCTGGGCTCCCTCTCCGATTTGCTTGGGCTCCGTCTCTCCCTCCCCCTACAAGGCCAAGGAAGGGCTGTCTCAGCCTGAGAAAAGATGTCAGGAACCTTTCTCTACTCTGGGTTCTCCTCCGCTCCCAAACTTACCGAAAAAGGTTCCTGACATCTTTTCTCACGGAGTCGCCCGGCACAAATCTCCGACGGAACCCAGGACAGCACCGAGCGACTCGAGCTCTGCTGGGGAAACATAGCGACAGTCTCCTGCCGGCCCACTCGTGAGCTTAGGGTTCGCGCAGAAATAACTTCACATTTTCGCATCCCATCTTTGGGCCATCTTCAACCCCTCCTCATTCGCAAGATCCTCGACA
>RCNC010000296.1_pt1 | contig 30633 bp, 27 predicted proteins | sample 2041301 | NCBI WGS metagenome assembly RCNC01 (sample SAMN09708231, study PRJNA481090) | Marine sediment metagenome, whole genome shotgun sequencing project. | biome: marine sediment; feature: ocean; material: sediment; isolation source: Sewage treatment plant 13A marine sediment (STP13A) ... | reverse complement strand
ATCTATAAAAAGCAAAGTTCCCCTGCTGGATATTATAACGAATTATATATTGCGCCGGAAGGGGAAGCAAATGAGACCCTTATTTGTTTTTTTATCAGCCAAAATGTTTGGAGAGATCAATGAATCCAGCTATACGGCTGCCTCCCTTATAGAACTTTTACACACCGCCACCCTGGTTCATGATGATATTGTGGATGAGTCATATGAGCGACGTGGCTTTTTCTCAATAAATGCTTTATGGAAATCGAAAGCAGCTGTTCTGGTTGGTGATTATTTAATGGCAAAGGGCTTATTGCTTTCATTGGAGAATAAAGAATTTGAATTGCTGGAAATCGCGTCCGGTGCGGTAAAGGAAATCAGTGAAGGGGAGCTGCACCAGATCCAAAAATCTCGGAAACTTGATATAAATGAAGAAGAGTATTTTGAAATTATTCGGAAAAAAACTGCTTCCCTCATTGCAGCCTGCACTGCTTGTGGTGCCAAATCGGTAAAAGCTGACAATGAAACTCTTGAAAAAATGAAATTATTCGGAGAGCTCGTAGGTATTGCTTTTCAGATTCGGGATGACTTATTTGATTACCAGAAAAACGGTTTGGTGGGAAAACCCAGAGGAAATGACATAAAGGAAAAGAAGTTGACCCTGCCCATTATTCATGCTCTGGATAAAAGCAGTAAGTCGGAGAAAAGAAAGATTCTCAGAATGATTTCCCGGCAAAGCAAGAATTCAAAAAATTTAGATGAAATCATTCAATTTGTAAGAGATCAGGGTGGCCTTGAGTATTCCACTTTGAAGATGAATGAATATAGAGATAAAGCTCTGGTGATCTTAACAGAGTTTCCAGATTCTGAAGCCAAAACATCTCTTATTGCTCTTGTTAATTATTCTATTGACAGGCAGAAATAAATTTACATTAACATGAATTTCTTTTTTTAGATTTCTCACTGTGTTCGAAATGACATGTAAAGGATGGTCACTAAAAACAATCTGTCATTTCGATGAACTTCGTGACGAGAAATCTAAATTACTTCCTACGCAAATTCTGTCATAAGTTTTCTAGCTACGCTCGAAATGACAAGTTCGAGCTGGGATGATAATATAATCAGTTTTTGAAACCCAAAATGATATAGATATACATGGTATGATACGGGAGGCCTAAAAATATTTTACGTATACGAAGTTAACTGCCTGAAAAACAAGAGACATGTCCTTATTAATTAGGTAATTAAGCCTAATATTATTTTGATTGAGAAATTTCTCAAATAGAAGAATTTTTGAAGTATTGAGCTAAAATACGAGCTTTCGCATCGCCTAGCTCAACTTTTAGTTCATCAAAGGATAATTTTTTCAGTCTTTCCACACTTTTATATTTCTTCAATAATTTGTCCATAGATTTCGGACCGATACCCTTGATCTTATCAAATTCAGAATTTAAAAAATCATTGGATCGTTTTTGACGATGGAAGGTAATACCAAATCGATGTGCCTCGTTTCGCATTTGCTGAATAATTTTCAGGCTCATAGAATTTTTATTCAAATACAAAGGAATTGGATCACCCGGTACGAAAATTTCTTCCAGCTTTTTCGCGATTCCAAAAACAGGAACCTGGCCCCTGAGATTTAATTCTTCAAGACTCTTAACGGCTGCATTCAATTGCCCCTTTCCTCCATCCACAATTATGGCCTGGGGTAAAGATTGGTTTTCATCCAACAATCTTCGATAGCGGCGATAAACTATTTCCTTCATTGAAGAAAAGTCATCAGCTCCTTCAACGGTTTTAATATTATAATGCCGATATTCTTTTTTACTTGGTCGGCCATTTTTAAAAACCACACAAGATGCAACCGGATATTTTCCCTGAATGTTTGAGTTATCGAAACATTCCATATGAATGGGTAAATGCTTCAATCGTAAATCAGTTTTTAGATCCTGCATAATTACGTTTTGGGCTGATTTTTCTTTGTATTGCAATTGCCTTTTGCCACTCTCCAACAAAAAATACTTTGCATTTCTTTCAGATAGGTCTAAGAGCTGTTTCTTCTCCCCTTTCCTGGGAACAACAAACCGAACACCGGGCAGGTTATACTCCAGTTTAAGTGGTATTAGAGTTTCTTTGGCGTTGGAATCAAATTGTTCTCTCAATTCAATAATAGCATGCGAAAGCAGATCACTTTTCTTCTCGTCCAGCTTCTTCTTGATTTCAATAGAATGAGATTGTACAATAGCTCCATTGATAAGCCTTAAAAAGTTTACATAGGCTGATTTTTCACTATCAACTATAGAAAATACATCAATATTCGTTATACGAGGACTTACTATCATTGATTTACTCTGATAGTTTTTAATCATCGCAATCTTTTCCTTTATATATTCAGCTTCCTCGTACTTATAATCAGACGAATACTCCAGCATTAATTTCTTTAAATGTCCCAGTACATTGTGAATGTTTCCACGGAGAATGCTTCGTACATCTTTTATTGAATCAAGATAATCCTCTTCATTTTGCTTTTTAACGCAGGGGCCTAAACACTTTCCAATATGGTATTCAAGACATACCTTATATTTACCAGCATTAATTTTTTCTTTACTCAAGTTTAAACGGCATGTTCGTAATGTATACAATTGCCTGATCAGGTCCATCAGGGTTCGAACCATCACCATGGATGTATAAGGCCCAAAATATTCTGAACCATCTTTTAGCTTATTACGGGTATAAAAAACGCGCGGAAAGGGTTCCTTTTTAATACAAATCCAGGGAAAGGTTTTATCATCTTTAAGTAAAATGTTATACCTTGGTTTGTACTTTTTTATTAGATTATTTTCGAGGAGTAGAGCATCTGACTCAGATTCAACAACTATATAATTAATATCTCGTATTTTACTAACAAGGATTTTTGTTTTACCCGTATTGCTCTTAGAAAAATAAGATGTAACTCGTTTCTTAAGGTTTTTTGCCTTCCCAATATAAATCACCTCATTTTGACTGTCAGAGTATATATAAACACCTGGTTCAGAAGGAATTATATCAATTTGAGATTTAAGTTTGTCTTTGTATATTTCTGATACAGACACTATTAACTATTTATGATTGTTGTTAGAACGAGTACATTGGCTTGGATCAATCTAAAGAAACAAGGAGGTTTCTTTAAAATCAGCTACATTAAATAATCCCTTATCCCCTATTTTAAGCTCGGGTATCACCAACAATGACATGAAGGCCAGGGTCATAAATGGTGATTTAATCTTACTACACAATTTTGCTGCTTTGCTATTGATTCTTTCATAGTCTTTAGCCACTTTTTGAGGATCTTCATCAGACATTAGGCCTGCAATTTTCAGTTGAATAGTATCCAAATTTACACCATCGTAAACAGCAATTCCACCCCTGCATTCAATCACCTTATTGAGGACTTTTGTAATGTCAGTATCATTGGTACCCATGGCGATAATATTATGACTATCGTGGGCAATGCTGCTGGCCAAAGCTCCTTTTTCTAATCCAAAACCGGTAATAAAACCGACAACCGGATTTGATTTTTGATAACGGTTTAGTACCACAACCTTTTGAATATCGTACGCTGGATCGGGAAAAACTTCATCATTGTGAATGTTTGCTTCCACAATTTCCTGGCCTGTTATAAGCTCTCCATCAAATGCTTTTATTACCCGAATTTTATTCCCTTTTGCAGATACTTTTAATTCATCCTTTTTCACAGGTTGAGCTACGAATTTATTGATTGTTTCTGTGTTTACATAATCGAATAACACCTTGGCATTATCAACTACCAGTTCACCATTAATGTAGACTTGTTTAATTCTAAAATCTTTTAGATTATCAATTACTATTAGATCAGCAGGATCGTTTTCCTGGAGTAATCCTATGTCTAAATTATAATGATTTTTAGGTGTAATAATGGCAGCTGTTAAAATATCAAAAAGATCCAAACCTTCATTTAACCCCTCAACTATTAATCTGTTTATATGCCCCTTCAGCAAGTCATTGGGATGTAAATCATCTGAACACAACATTACTTTTCCAGGATATTCCGATATTAGAGGATATAGTGCCTTAAAATTCCTGGCTGCACTCCCTTCTCGAATTTGAACTATCATTCCATGTTCAATCTTCTCCCTGGCCTCTTCAATTGTAAAACATTCGTGATCTGTAGTAATTCCAGCATGAATATATTTTTCCAGTGCTTCTCCTCTCAAACCCGGTGCATGCCCATCAATTGGTTTATTTAACTTTTTTGCAGAATCAATCTTTTGCAATACTTCTTTATCCTCCCCTATTACTCCGGGGAAATTCATCATCTCCGATAAATATTTAACCTCATCTCGATTGAGCAACTCTTTGATTTCGTTTGCCCCCAATACTGCACCTGACGTTTCGAATGGAGTTGCAGGCACACAGGATGGTGCTCCAAAATAAAACTTAAATGGAACTTTCTTTCCATCACGAATCATATATTCAACTCCCTCCATCCCCATTACATTAGCAATTTCATGCGGATCAGAAACACTGCCAATAGTGCCATGCTGAACAGCCAGGCTCGCAAAACCTCCTGGCGATAGCATTGAACTTTCGATATGAACATGAGCATCTATTAAACCTGGCAAAATAAATTGATTGGGAACATCATTTTTTATTTCTTCAATTTTATTTATTTTGCTATCCTCTATGTATATTTTTCCAGGAAATACCCTTCTATGCAGTACATCAACAATATTTCCAGAAATATTTTTTGCCATTTTCACGAAATTTGTGTTCCACGTGGAACATTATCTTTTAAGATATACCAGCAAAACAGAAATATCAGCAGGTGAAACACCATTTATCCGACTTGCCTGACCTAATGTTTTAGGTTTAATTCTATTAAGTTTTTGCGTGGCTTCAGTTGATAGTGAATGGATTTTGGCGTAATCAATTTCAGAATTCAGTTTAATATCCTCCAATCTATTTATCTTATCGGCTAATAATTTTTCTCTATCAATATATCCTGAATATTTAACTAATATCTCTACAGATTCAAATATTTCACTTTTCAAATCTCCATTGATAGAAATATACTTCTTTAGCTCATCTATACAATCTATCAACTTATTTATTGTAACCTGAGGCCTTTTCAATAATTCAACTGCTTTTACTGATTGCTTAATTGGACTCGTTCCCCATTTCTCCAACTCTAAATTTATGCTTTCTGGTTTTACAGAAAGTGATTGAATATACAAGACCATCTCGTCTCTTAACTTATACTTCCTTTTCATAAGTTCATATCGCTCTTTCCCGGCCAGGCCAATATTAAATGACTTCTCTGTAAGTCTTTTATCCGCATCATCCTGACGCAGTAAAATTCTATATTCAGCCCTGGAAGTAAACATTCTATATGGTTCATCGACTCCCTTATTTACCAGGTCGTCTATTAAAACGCCGATATAGGCCTCATCTCTATTCAACACAAATTCTTCCTTATCATTAATCTTTAAATGAGTATTAATCCCTGCCATTAATCCCTGCGCTCCAGCTTCTTCATATCCGGTTGTCCCGTTAACCTGACCAGCAAAATAGAGTCCTTCTACCAACTTGGTTTCCATGGTATGATAAATTTGAGTAGGATCAAAATAATCATACTCTATAGCATATCCTGGTCTAAAGATTCTAACATTTTCAAATCCTGCAATTTTTCGCATAGCTTCCAGCTGAACCTTCAAAGGAAGAGAAGATGAAAAGCCATTCAGGTAATACTCTATGGTATCTATTCCTTCTGGTTCAAGGAAAAGTTGATGTGCATCCTTACTAGCAAAAGTCACAATTTTATCTTCAATGCTAGGGCAGTACCTTGGTCCAACACCTGAAATTGATCCATTGAATAGTGGAGATTCTGGTATTCCAGTTTCAAGCACAGAATGAACTTCCTTATCAGTATGCGCAATATAGCAGCTGAGTTGTTCTTTAATCTTAGTATTGTAGTTTAAATATGAAAAATACCCTCCACCATCATCACCCTTCTGTTCTATCAATTTTGAAAAGTCAATAGTCCTACCATCTATTCGAGCAGGCGTTCCGGTTTTCATACGACCCATGGTAAATCCAATGTCCTGTAACTTATTAGAGATTCCTTTTGAAGGGGGATCAGCAGCTCTTCCACCCTGTACCTTGTTCTTACCAACATGAATCAAACCATTCATAAAGGTCCCACTGGTAAGTATTACTGTCTTGCCATAAATCAGTCCACCAAGTAATGTTCTAACGCCAACCACCTTGTTATCAACAACTTCAACCTCTTCAACTAAATCCTGCCAGAAATCCAGATTCGGAATGGCCTCCAACCTCTTTCTCCAGGCTAGTGAAAACAGGACCCTATCACACTGAGCCCTTGGACTCCACATTGCAGGTCCTTTTGACCGATTCAGCATCCTAAACTGGATCATACTCTCATCAGTAACCAATCCGGAATAGCCGCCCATTGCATCTATCTCCCTGACAATTTGCCCTTTAGCTATTCCACCCATAGCCGGATTACATGACATCTGAGCAATCTTGTTCATATCCATTGTTATCAGCAAAACCCTAGATCCAAGGTTCGCTGCTGCCGCTGCCGCTTCACTCCCTGCATGTCCAGCACCTACCACTATAACATCGTATTCCTGCATTCTCTTTTTGATTTAAGAATGCAAATATACAATAATGATATTAAACAGCTGTTACAGAAACACCTATAACTCTATTTATCAGAATGTTAATTGATTTACAGAAAAGCTAGATACTGGTTTTCTTTCGATCGAATTTCTTCTTTTTGATCCCTGGTCTCATCCTTATAACCAATAAGATGTAATAAGCCATGAACCATGACCCGATTTAACTCTAAAATAACAGGAATACTAAAATTTAGAGCATTTTCCACAATTCTCTCATAGCTCATATAAACATCACCTGAAATAAGAGCTTTTACATTGTAATTAAAGGTAATTACATCTGTATAATAATCGTGTTTTAGAAATTTTTGATTGATCCTCAACAATTCTTCATCAGAAACCACAATGAAATTAAGGTCACCGACTAAGCTTTCTTCTGACAGGATAACTTCTCTAAGCCAATCCTTAATTATTTTCTTCTTTTCAAATGAAAAATTGGGTACTTCAGAATGTAAAAATATAGCCACTTTAAGCTATCTGGAAAGTTAATTCAACTTTAGCTCCATTCTTAGTAAATTTAACATCATCGGAAAGATGACTCATAAGAAACACTCCCCTACCATCGATATTTTCTATATTTTCAGGGGCTGTAGGATCAGGTATTTTTTCATAATCAAACCCAGGGCCTTCATCTTCAACCACAATCATAAGCTTATTGGGAGTACATGTAACCTCCACTTTCACAAATTTATCCGGATTTGATTTATTTCCATGTATAATAGAGTTATTAACAGCTTCGACACAAGCAACTAATACTTTTCCATACATATCAGACTCAAACTCATGCTGTTCAGATACTTCGTCAATCAATTTCTCGATTTTTCTTAAGTTCTCAGGTTGTGACGAAATTTGTAATTTTCTTTCCATTTTTTAACTCTTTACCCTAATGCGTTTCTGCATTTAAATATATATACTAACTATTTAAAAAAAGGTTACACTTCAAATTTACAAATATAAATTTATTTACTCAGCCAATTCTCCGGATCTAATTTTTCCATTTCTTTCCAGATCATAAAATTCAAAGTAGTATCATTCCCTTCGTTCGCATTTGTATATATAGTACCCAACTCCTGCTTAATTGAAATATACTCTCCTGTTTCTACTTTTACATCTACAAGGTTCTTGTATACTGATAAATAATTTCCATGTCTGACAATGACCGTTTGATTGGCACCAGGTATAGCAAATACCTTCATTACTTCCCCATCAAATACCGCCCTGGCCTTCGTTCCCCTAAGGGTTGTAATGCTAATTCCATCACTACGTACCTGAACATTCTTTAAAACCGGATGCGCATGTACACCAAAGCTTTCAGTTACAATTCCACTTTGCGTCGGCCACGGAAGTTTACCTCTATTCTTTTCAAAATTCTCTGAAACAATATTTTGCTCCGGTGTCAATTTATTTGGACCGGTTTTCGGTTTCATTTCTTTGGCGATCAAGCTTTTAATCTCATTATCCAATTTCTTGGCCTGCCTCCTGTGTTTTGCAAGTTCTTTCTTAATATCTCTTTCTCTTTTTTGAAGTTTTGCCACCTGATTTTGCTGTTTGCTAATGGCAACACTTAAATCAGACTTCGCAATATCATATTGAGCCAATAAATCATTTTTTTCCTGCCTGTGAAAAAGAAGTTCATTCGTTTTTTTCTCTAGCAGATCCTGTAATCTATCAATCAAGTATACCTGTTTTTTCCGGTACTCAGCATATTGCTTCAAATATTTTATTCTTTTATATGCCTGGTTAATATCTTTTGAGGCAAAAACATATGTCAACTCAAAATAAGGTGATTTTTGCTTATAAGCCTCTTGAATCAATTGGGCGTAATCAGACTTAATCCTCACAATATCAGATTCCATAGATTCAATAACATACTGATTATCATCAATTTTGACTGTAATATCAGTAATCTCTTCATTCAAATTATTCATTAATCCCTTAAGGTTTCGAATTTGTCGATTAATAATATTAATTCTGTTAATCGATAATTTCTTTCCTTTAGATACCTCATTCAGAATATTCGTAGTTTTTTGAATTTCCGTATTAGCTTCAGTCCTCTTTTTCTCAAGTTCAGAGCGGCTTTGCCCTAACATAGCTTCTGGTAACGAGAAAAAAACAAAACAAACAAGAATGATACGTACTAAACTACTAAATATCATCAGCAGAATAAACTCTTTTATATTTCGAACTAATTTTAACTCTGGTAGGAAAATAAGTATTTAAATCAATTTTATCTAACTCTATTTTGAAATGCGTAGTTGATTCTCTGTATTTACTTTCCATTTCGATAAGACCAGGTAAGAAAACAGACTCTAAATTTTGATACAGGAGATAATAAATAGTGATGTCCTCATTCCACTCAGAATAACTTAATGCACCCCGACTAACTAAGCCCGTTCCCTTATCAAAACAAGTTTCCCGGTGAATAAACTGATTACTGAACTTAAAGATATCAAGATCGGCCTCTTCATTTATATAGCACAATTGATTTTGCTCATCATTGGATTTATATTTTGGATTTGTAAAATTGACTGAAAAGAGTCCTCCAGAATTTATCAATAATATGTCCTGAATTAAGGAAAAACTCCATAATTGTATTCTTCCTTTTGGTAGATTTTCTATTTTATCCGTATAATATCTTGCTTTTAACCTATTCTGAATTAACACTGAATCAGGCGAAATAATTACGCGCAAGCCTTCAATACCAACATTTGATGATATACTAACTATAATCAGGCTATCTTTTACCAAACGAATATTGGCTTTAAATTTAGTTTCTTTGCCATTTAAAGTATAAACCCCCGATATTTTCTTAAACCAAACCCTTTCTATTGAATTATAATTCTCCTGATTCCCAAGCTCTATATTGGCGACTGGTAAAGGCTTTGTATATTTTTCTGTAGTAATTTTTTTTGCCTTACATCCATTTAGGATTGCAATAAAAACCACAATGCAAACCAGTTTAAAAACAATTCCTGAATAATCTCTTTTAATGCTTTTCACTTCGTTTTATTTTTTTCTCTAGTTCCTTTGTGTCACCAAGGTACTTCAAGGCCTCCCGATAATACATAAGGGCCTCTTCACTCTTACCCAATAAAATCAAAACATCACCATAATGCTGCAATATTTCTCCGCTTGGTGCTTCATCATTTTCTACTGCTTTTTTCAAATACTTTGAAGCTTCCTGGTTTTTGCCCAATTTATGCAATATCCATCCGTAAGTATCAAGATAGGTGGCATTCAAGGGTTCAGCCTTTACAGTTACGGAGCTCATTTTTAAGGCTTTTTTCAAATCAGAATCCCGCAAGGATAAATAATAGCTATAATTGTTCAATACCGGCAAATTCTCAGGATCCAAATTCAATGCATCATCAAATGCTTTATCGGATAATTCATTTTCATTAAGGTTACGGTAGGTTTCCCCCAACATAGAATAATACTGAATTAGCAATGCCTTATTATCTCTGGCAAACTCAATACCTTTAAGTAAAACTTTTTTTGCCTCCTCATATTTATTTAGTTCAGTACAAGCAACCCCATTAAAGAAGTAAAGAATAGGAGCTGTACGAAATAAGGTTAAGGCTTCTTTGCTTATATCATATAAATCCTGTGAATTTCTAAGAATATTTTCCACGAATAAAAGTTGCTCCCAGATTACATAATTTGTCTTATCCTTTTTAAGGTAGTTTTTCAATTCCTCAGAGGCCTTTTGATAATTTTCAATCTTTACGTAATAATCTGCAATAAGAGCATTAATGCGTATTTCCTCAGGATTCAATTTACGTAATGTCTCAAGGCGGACTAATAATTCATCGGTATTTTTAGAAATTTCTTCCGGGTTGGTTAAAAACGAAAACATCAATTGAATTTTCGTATCCACATTGATTGTATTCCTGGAAATAATGCTATCCATTAAGCCAAACACCTGATCATATTCACCGTTATTCCTGTAAAAACCAATTTTTGAAAGTAAAACTTGATCATTTTCTTTATCGAGTTTATTTACTTCCTCGTATTCTTTTAAAGCCTCTTCATTTTTCCCCTGCTTATAATATAATTCCGCCAATAAAATATAATACCTTGGTTCTTCTGGGAAGGCAGTCACCAGCCGTCTGTATTCATCTTCAGCCTCATCATATTTTCCATCAGCTTCATAAATTTCAGATTTTAAAACAGAAATATTAGGCTGAAATCCATACTGGGCTTCCAATTCATCAAATACATTCAGGGCCTTTTTATTGTAGCCATTTTCTTTATATATATTTCCCAGATTAAAATACAAGTCTGTTTTCTCAGGATGCTTTGATAAAATATCCTCATAGATTACAATAGAGCTATCATTCATATTTACAGCACGGTACAAATTTGCAAGATGAAGTTTGTACCACAGATTTTCAGGGTCCGTATTCGTGGCCATGATAGCATACTTCAGACCTATTTTATATTCCCCAGCTAGTGAATACAGATTACTCAACTCAAACATTGCCGCATCACTTGCGGGGTTTATTTTTAGGCACTGATCATAGTAAGAAACAGATTTTTGAATATTGCCCAATAACTTCTGCTTAATGGCTTCACTAAATAAATAAGTATAATTCTGAAAATCTTTGTCGTTCAAAACCTTGGGAGGTGATGCTGTGGTTTCTGGTATAAGCTTTTTACTACATGAACTAATACTTATGAATATAATCATCATAAGTATTGGAACACTGCTATTAAAATATTTTTGAAATTTCATTTTAAACTCTATCAACATTGTATAAATATTTATCCTCTCTAACCTATTCTAACACTATTTAACGAGGCATCTCTTAATCAAGTATATGTATAATCAAATATTCTCCTACTCCGCCATTATCTTCCTTATATCCCCTCCTATAAAGGTAATTTCTATACACAATAGTAATGCAATATGAAAAGTCATTAAAATAAGAGGCATCAAAAGTAATTTGATGCCCTACTCCTCTCCAGTATGTCCAAGGCCTCCAGCACCACTTTCGCTTTCTTCCTGCTTAATAACTTCTTCCCATGACACCTTCTCGTGTTTCGCAATCACCATTTTGGAAACTCTTTCACCCTCCTCAACCAGGAAATCATCATTTGAAAGATTCACTAATATTTTTTTACCCCCCATGATAATCTGCATCTATTGTTCCTGGTGAATTTAAAACATTAATCTCCTTTTTGATGGATAATCTATTCCGGCTGAATGATCTGTACATTAAGCAGGCAAATTATGCTTTGAGTGATTTACAATTTTAATTTTAATTTCTTATAAATTATCGACTTCAATAAAGCCATGCTTTAGCTCTTTGAAATAAATAAAACCAACAAATATAAGTATCAGAACATTATTAATGATAAGGTGTAATAGATTACTTTTAATTGGAAGTATTGAACAAACTAAAAATATGGCCAGAGTAATTATAAAATAATATCCGATTTTTAAAATATTATAGGGTACTGGATAATGTTTTCTGCCTAAAAAATAGGAAATCACTATCATCAATAAATATGCCGCAAAATGACCCCATGCAGAAGCCATGTATCCATATACCGGTACATATTTTATATTAATAAACAAGGTTACCACAGTGCCGGCCAGTGTAATAAAAACAGCATATTTGGTTAAATCATTCAGTTTATACCAAACAGAAAGATTTACAAAGATTCCAAAAAATACAAAAGCCATTAAAATGATAGGAACAACATTCAGCGCATTCCAGTAATCTGGTGGTATTAAATATTTGAAAATTTCGAGATTCAGAGAAAGAACAAGAAAAATCACCAGGCAAAATAAAACAAAATAATTCATGACCTGTGCATATAATTTTGTAGCATTTTTATCCTTTGATTTAGAAAAGAAAAATGGTTCGGCTGCATAACGAAACATCTGGATAAATAATGCCATAAGTACTGCAATTTTATAATTTGCACCATAAATTGCCAATTCCTTCAAAGCTATTGTCTTATCAGGTATTAAAAATTTCATCGCAGCTTTATCAAAATTATCATTTAAAACACCTGCCAGACCAGCTATTAATAGGGGCAAGGCATAAGCAAGCAATTTCTTCAATATAGTAAAGTCGGCCTTAAAACGTAAAGTAATAATATTCGGTAGCAATAATATTAAGCTAACAAGACTTCCACACAGATTTGCAATAAACACATACCCTACTCTAATTTCGGGGGAATATATTGTATTCAATATACTATCTGGATTTTTCTTAATCTGTTGGGGAATCCAATATAAAAACCCAAAAGCAATTATAACTATAACTAATACATTAATCATTTTGATAAATGCAAACCTAAATGCCTTATTTTCAATACGCAAACGCGCAAAGGGAATAGCGGTAAATGCATCAATAGCCACAATTATAGAAAACATTATAATATACTCTTGATGGCCTGAATACTCAAGAATATTCGCAATCCCCTGATTGTTGAATAATACAATGACAAGAAATAAAATAGAAGTTGTTAAAAGGGACAATAGGGCTGTATTGTATACATTCTTCTTATCTAATTCTTTCGTGGTCGAAAATCTAAAAAATGCCGTTTCCATCCCATAGGTTAACAGAATCAATAGTATGGCCATATAGGCATATATCTCTGTGACTACTCCATATTCACCAGTTTCTACCGGAAATATCCTGGTATAAAAAGGAGTTAGAAGGGCATAGTTTAAAACCCTGGGTACAATGGTACCCATGCCATATACTAGAGTTTGTCCTGCTAATTGCTTAATTGAATTCAATCAGATAGATATGAGATGTTTTGATGTGCAAAATTAATATTTACTCTCGGTATCAATGTGAATGGTAGCTAAAATATTCATTTGCTGCTTGATTTCTTCAAATAGTCTTCGTGTAATTTGTGAGGCTTCGCTTAATTCCATTTGTTTCGGGAGGACAATATGAAAAGTCATTTCGTTGTGGAATCCGTAATTATGAATATGGAAATGATGTACCCGTAAATCACCAGGATATAAATTTGCTGTTATTTCCTTTATCTTATTAATCGTTTCTATTTCAGGTTTCACGCCCAATAAGGTATTGATCGTATTTTTAAGTATGACCCAGGCAGAATAGAAAATAATAACTGATACTAAAATTCCCAGTGCAGCATCTATCCACCAGGCATATTTTTCAAGGAAAATTCCTATCAAAATAAGTGCTGAAGAAATTGCATCAGACCTATGATGCCATCCATCTGCTTTAATACTTTCAGCATTTATTCTTCGTGCTACCCAAAAAGCATACTGTGCCATGGCCTCTTTTAAAAGCATTGAAATTATGGTAACCACAATTGCTATAAGCCCAAAATTTGCTTCTTCCCTGTTCTGAAGTTTTTCAATAGAAACAGAAACGAAATGTATCCCTATTAAAATCAGCAATATTCCAATGATGATTGAAGAAATAAACTCTGCTCTTCCATGCCCAAAAGGGTGTTCTTTATCAGGGGGCTTTGAGGCAACTTTCATTCCCACGATTACAATGAGCGATGAAACGGTATCTGTTAAAGTGTGCCACGCATCTGCAATTAGGGCTACTGATCCAGAAACCATCCCGGCCCAAAGTTTTAATCCAAATAAAATAAGATTACCTATCCCGGTCACCAACCCCTCAAGCATACCCATCCTGTATAGCTTGTTATTTGAATTTTGTGGCGAATTAATCATAATACGGTCTGAATAATTTCACAAAAATAGTCATTTTCTAAATTTTATAATGATCAAAAACCTTAAACAATAATTACTTGATAATCTATGTTATATATTTTTTAAATAAGATTACTTTTGCTCATTATATGGAAAATTTTAGTTCCTGGGACAATTTAACAGCATTTTTAGAAAAGAATTTTGGTATTGAACAAAATTTCACTTCTGTTTTGTTTCTTATTGGAATTCAGGAATCTGGTAAAGGCTTTAGGTCTTATGATCAGCAGGAAAAAACTGAAATTATTAAATTAGCACAAATTAAATTATTGGCCCGTGAAAATTTTTATATACCTGTAAAAGAAAGGGATACGGGAGAATCGATTTGGATTGAAAATCCTAATATGCCAATTCCCACAGAATCAATTCTGGAGAAATTGCTAAAATCTTTAATACTTGACTATTTTAACAAACAACAATTTTCTAATTAATTTATTACTACAATGACTAAGAATAGCAGTTTAATCATGTTGTTATCAGCCTTTATTCTTTTAAGTTTTTTTGCATGTAGCAGCAGTAAAAAAGTAGATAACAAAGAACAGCTTGTTTTAATTGAAACAAACATGGGGAATATAAAGGTTAAATTATATAACCAGACTCCTCTACACAGGGATAATTTTATAAAACTGGTAGATGAAAGATTTTATAATGGTGTATTATTTCACAGGGTAATCGATAATTTTATGATTCAAGCCGGTGATCCTGATTCACGCAGCACAAAAGGTGGTGAGCAGCTTGGCAGCGGAGACGTTGATTATACTATTACAGCAGAAATTCAACCAGAATTTTTTCATAAAAAGGGTGCACTTGCAGCTGCCCGACAGGGTGATCAAGTAAATCCAGAGAAAAAATCATCTGGTGCCCAATTTTATATTGTGGAAGGTCAAACCCTTACTGACGAAGATTTTGATCAGATTGAAAATAGGATTAATAGCATGTCAAAAAAAGGCACATTTTTTAAATTTGTGGAAGAAGAAAAAGATCGGGCCATGGAAAATGATAGTGTTTTTGATTATTCCAAAATACAACAGGAAGCAGCTCTAAAAACTGAAGAAGTCTTTGCAAATACAGAGCCATACAAAATTTCAGAGGAGCATAGGGAGGTATATAAAACCATAGGAGGCACCCCTCACCTTGATCAGAATTATACTGTTTTTGGCGAAGTAGTAGAGGGCTTGGATGTAGTAGAAAAAATTGCTGAAGTTAAAACAGATCAAGGTGACAGGCCTGTTGAAAATGTTATAGTTATTTCAATGAAAACAGTAAGAAAATAATATTTATTCCTGTCTAAATTTTCTTTTATGATTGAAAAAATTGATGATCTAATAAATGATGTTCAGAGTTATGTTGCTGAATCACAGGAAGATATAGAACTATTTAGAATTAAATATCTTTCAAAAAAAGGTATTATTACCAATCTTTTCCAGGACTTCAAAAATATTGAGGCCTCTAAAAGAAAAGAATTTGGCCAAAAAATTAATACATTAAAAAGTACAGTCCAGGAACGAATTTCAGAATTCAAAACCAAACTTGATAAAACTGCCGATCATACTTCATCTAATATTGATCTGAGTCTACCCGGTGATGTGCATAAGTTAGGTTCCAGACATCCTATTTCAATTGTTAGAAATGAAATCATAGGCATTTTTTCTCATCTGGGTTTTACTGTTTCAGAGGGCCCTGAAATAGAAGATGATGACCACGTGTTTTCCAAGCTTAATTTTCCCCCTGATCATCCAGCAAGGGATATGCAGGATACTTTCTTTATCCACAAAAATACTGATCCTATTAATCGCAAGAACGATATATTATTGAGAACTCATACTTCCTCTGTACAGGTACGTGTGATGGAAAATAATGATCCACCTATCAGAACCATTTCTCCAGGCAGGGTATTTCGAAATGAAGCAATATCAGCCAGGGCTCATTGCATTTTCCACCAGATAGAAGGATTATATATCGATACTGATGTATCCTTTGCTGATCTTAAACAGACTTTATTGTATTTTTCCAAGGAGATGTTTGGAAAGGATATTAAAATACGCTTACGGCCTTCATATTTCCCATTTACTGAACCTTCCGCAGAGATGGATGTAAGCTGCAAAATATGCAATGGAAAGGGTTGTAATGTATGTAAATATACCGGCTGGTTAGAAGTCTTGGGTTGCGGAATGGTAGATCCGAATGTTCTGGAAAGCAGTCATATAGATTCCCAAAAATATACCGGTTTCGCTTTTGGAATGGGAGTTGAACGAATTGCTATGTTAAAATACCAGGTTAATGATTTGAGATTATATTTTGAAAATGATATTCGCTTCCTGGAACAATTTACTTCTGCTTTTTGAATATCATTTTCAATTATAAAAGCTCCTTTCTTAGCTATTAGAGTTCCTCAAATACTTTAATCTCATGTGTTACCTCAAAGGCATCTCGGTAATTAAAAGAGACTCCACAGTATCTTTCCTGAGATAAATTTACAGCCTTTTCTAATTTGCTCATAGGTAAATCTTTGCCTGTAAATTCATAGATAATATGCATTTTAGTAAAATGCTTTGGATGCTCTTCTGTTAAATCTCCTTCAACACGCACATTAAACTTTTTAAACTCAACTCTCATTTTTTTCAGAATTGAAACAACATCCATGCCCGTACATCCCGCAAGAGAAACAAGCATTAAAGGTTTGGGTTGAGGGCCCCTGTTTTTGCCACCTACATTTTCTGTAGCATCCAGGGTTAATTTAAAGCCTCTAACATCCGCTTCAAAACCCATATTATCAAGCCAATTTACATTTACAACTTCTTTCATTTTATGCCTCTTTAATATTCAATTTTTTCGCAAATATACTTTTAAATTGTATATTGCGAAAATTATATGCTTATATACGGATTAACATTTACATGTCTATAATTCTTTAATGAAAAGAAAGAAAAATACACCTTCATTGGAAGAGTCCTCTCTTCAGATGCATCCCATTTTTCTTCATTTATCACAGGAAGAAATGGAGCTCATTAATTATGAGAAAGAATGCAATTATTTTAAAAGAGGTGAAATATTGTATCATGAAGGAAGGCGTATGACGGGTTTTTATTGTGTAAATAAAGGCATAGTTAAAATTTATAAAACAGGTATTGATGGCAAAGAACAAATTATTGCTTTTGCTCAAAAAGGTGATATTTTGGGTTATCGTTCCATACTTAGCAATGAAAATGCATGTACAACATCAAAGGTAATTGAAGATGCTGTATTGTGTTTTATTCCTGCTCACCTACTTTTAGATCTGGTCAAGAACAATTCAGAATTTTCATTTGCTGTTATGAAACTCACCTGCCATGAATTGGGTGAAGCCAATTCATACATTACTGATCTGGCCCAAAAAACAGTAAGAGAAAGGTTGGCCGAAATACTTGTACTTCTAAAAGATAAATTTGATTTGGCCAGTGATGGAACTCTTCAAATTTCTTTAACCCGGGAAGAACTTGCCAATATTGTAGGTACTGCTACTGAATCAGTAATTCGTTTATTATCAGAATTTAAGGCAGATAACCTGATAGATTTAAACGGCAGGAAAATAAAAATCCTTGATATTCAAGGATTAACCAAATTAGGAAATTTGTAGATTTCCTGTCTCAAAAAAATATTCTCTCCGATATTTATTTAATCCAGGATATTATTTAGTATAACATAAATAAGAAATCCTCCAAAAATCATAGCTCCACTGACCACTAAAAGGGTATTGCTATCCAATTTTGCAAGCTCAGCATAAGTTAGGATTACAATTCCAAAAAATATAACAAATAAACCGGACCTTCTTATCCATTCTTTCATAATAGAATGTTCTTTATATTAGTAAAACTCCTAAAATTAGTTTCAAATATACATAAAATTTCAAATCAATTTTTTATGTATTTCAGAATAATAGATTATCATTTGCAAAAAAATCCTTTCCCAAATGTTTAAAAGCCAACTCTGTGGCTTCTCTTCCCCTGGGTGTTCTTTTTATATACCCCTCTTTAATAAGAAAAGGCTCATAAACCTCCTCAATTGTTCCTCCTTCTTCTCCTACAGCAGTAGCTATGGTTGAAATTCCTACCGGACCTCCATTAAATTTATTGATTATAGTACTTAAAATTTTGTTATCCATTTCATCAAGGCCATGCTGATCTATATTCAGGGCCCTTAACGAATAAGTAGTGATATCAAAATCTATTTTCCCATTTCCTTTAACCTGTGCAAAATCTCGAACTCTTCGCAGAAGGGCATTTGCAATTCTTGGGGTTCCCCGGCTACGTGAAGCAATTTCTTTCGAGGCTTTCCCATTAATTTCCACCATTAAAATCTGAGATGATCTTTCAATAATTGTTTTTAAAACAGTAGAATCATAATATTCAAGATGCAGCGTAATGCCAAATCGAGCTCGTAGAGGACTTGTTAGTAATCCTGATCGAGTAGTAGCACCAATTAATGTAAAAGGATTTAGGTTTAATTGAACACTCCGTGCACTGGGCCCTTTATCTATCATGATATCAATTCTGAAATCCTCCATAGCAGAATAGAGATATTCTTCGACTACCGGACTTAATCTATGAATTTCATCAATGAAAAGTATATCATTTACTTCAAGGCTGGTAAGTAAGCCCGCTAAATCACCAGGTTTATCTAAAACCGGACCTGAACTCACCTTTATGCCTACATTTAGTTCATTTGCAATAATATTTGCCAGAGTAGTTTTTCCCAAACCTGGTGGGCCATGTAGCAAAGTATGATCTAGGGCTTCATTTCGCTGGGTAGCGGCCTGTACAAAAACTTTTAAATTTTCAACAACTTTTAATTGACCCTTAAAATCAATAAAATTTAGGGGTCGTAATTTTACTTCATAATCTTTTTCCTGATCTGATAAATCATCAATTCTTATATCAAAATTATTTTCCATCCAGCCCTTGTATTCTTTTTATCTCCTCATTTAAATTCACTTTAACACCATTGATACTTTTTTCAATATCGTCTTTATAAACAATATTTAGTACCACATTACCTTCTTCATCGTATTTTTTCCAACTTTTTTGTTTGATACCCATCTTATAAAATCTATCTTCTTTCAGGGCTTTATTGTTGAAATAATATTTATGTTTTTTATCGGGGTAATCTTGTACAAAATTACCTGAAAACTTTAAAGTATTGTCAAGATAATAATATTTCCAAATGCCATCCTTTAAACCAGCAATGTATTTTCCCTCTTCAATTTGATCTCCAATACTGTAATACCATGCTCCATCTTTCTCTCCGTTTATATAATTTCCTTTTGCTACAACATCGCCCAATTCAGAATATTGAACTGATTCACCATCTTCATTGCCAATAAAATACTCTTCTTTACGTAGTATCATCCCATTGGGATAATACCAGGTCCAAATACCATGAATCTTATCATTTCTAAATGTTCCGGTTTGTTCTACTTTTCCATCTTTTCTATAAAAATTCCAGGTTCCTGTTCGCATATTCTCTTCATATTTCCCTTCATCTCTCAACTCCCCTTTAGAATAAAAATCCTTCCAGTTGCCCTTTTTCTCACCACTGTCATTTATGATTCCGGTTGATATAACATTTCCGCTATTATCGTAAATTTTTGCACTTGAAACAGATCCATCTGAAGCATAGGAACGGTGTATCCCAACCGGTATATTATCTTTAAATGGTCCACTTCCTATTATTCTTCCATCTTCATCAAACACATTTCGGATATCAATGCTTTCGGATTCATTGGGTGCATCATTTACAACCTTACCATCGTCATAACGAATGGCAAAGCGTAAATTACCATTTTCTTCATATTCTTTGTAATATCCATTTAATTGATCATCTATGTATACCCGCTCAAAGTGAATTTTACCATTTGGATAAAACTCTTTCCATACTCCTTGCTTTAAATTCCCTTTGTCAGTCCGGTTAACTCTTTCCCGGCTTGTTAAGTAATTATTTCTATATTCCAAAATAGTAATAATGTCGCCTGTTTTTGAGTATTCAAAAGCCAATCCTTGCTTTTTACCCTCAACATAATTTGTAGTTGTCTTTATACTATTATCATCATAATATGAATATGCTGTTCCTTCTTTCTTATCGTTTACATAAAGCTCTTTGCTAATTATAAATCCATCTTGATTGTTCTTGGAATCATAACTGTATTTATAGTAATATCCACTTTTATTACCCATCTGATAATCAATCTTTTCAATCGTATCACCTACCTGATTGAAAAATACCCAGACACTATCTAATAAATGATTTGATCTTTTCCCTTCAGATTTAACAACTCCGGTAACATAATAAGTTCTCCAAAATCCTTCTGGTTTTCCATTTTTCATCAAACCCTCACTTGAAACTTGACTGTTTGGGTAGAAAAATTTATTATAACCATTAGGATTTACATCCTGGCCGATAACATTCAATGATATAAATAAGACGGATATAAAAAATAAAATTCTCATAGATTTATAGTCCTAGTTTTTCTGAAATTGCAAGCATTCTTTGAATAGGCTTTACAGCTTTCTTTATAATTTCTTTATCTAACTTAATTTCTGGTTGCTCATACTTTAATGTATTATAAATCTTTTTTAAAGATATCATTTTCATGAATTCACAATCATTACATGCACAGGTTGAATCTTTTGGAGGAGCAGGAATAAACAACTTATGAGGATTATTCTTTTTCATTTGATGAATGATTCCTGATTCTGTCGCAACAATATACTCTTCTGAATCATCATTTATGGTAAACTTTAATAAAGAGGAGGTGGATCCAATATGGTCAGCAATGATTAATACAGGTTTTTCACACTCAGGATGAGCAATTATTTTTGATTTTGGATGCTCTTTTTTAATTTCCAAAATTCTTTCAACTGAAAACTCTTCATGCACGTGACAAGCACCATCCCAAATAAGCATTTCTCTTCCTGAAATACTTTTAATATAATTTCCCAAGTTTTTATCTGGTCCGAAAATTATTTTTTCATCTTTAGGAAGGGAATCAACTATTTCCAATGCATTTGATGATGTACAAACAATATCGGTAAGTGATTTTATAGCTGCAGTAGTATTCACATATGAAATAACTGTATGACCTGGATTGTTTTTAATAAAGTCTTCAAACTTGTCCGCAGGGCAAGAGTCAGCTAAGGAACAACCGGCATTCAAATCTGGTAATAAAACCTTCTTTTGTGGCGATAGGATTTTAGCTGTTTCTGCCATAAAGTGAACTCCTGCAAATACGATAATATCAGCTTCCGTTTTTGCAGCCTCCTGTGATAAGGCCAGACTGTCGCCAACAAAATCAGCAATTTCCTGCACTTCCCCTTCCTGATAAAAATGAGCCAGTATGACCGCATTTTTTTCTTCTCTCATTTTACAAATTTCAGAAACTAGATCTAAATCAGGTTCTGGTACAATATCTATAAAACCGTTTTTTCTGATATTATTAACAATTTCTTCTTCCTTCATTAATATATTATAATAGTAATTTAAATAGTATATATGATAATGATATGCTGTTAAAACAGTTGATAAAATTACAGTTTTTTAGATAAGAATTTTTTCAAATGACAAGTAACATCTTATTCACACACTAATTTTACATAATAATACTGATTATTAGTATATACGAGATATAATTAACAACTTGTTAATACTATATTTTATTTTAATTGTTAAACTAAAAGATTAAAATGATTGTTAAATTAATGTTGATAGTTGTGCTATTTAAAATAATAATTTAATTGCTAGAATTATTATATTTTTTTATGTGATCTGTTTAATGTGGTATTTTGTTAAAAGTTATTGATTGGGTTTAACATTTAATTAACAATTTTATAAATCCCTCAAATTTTATTCCAAAATTATTTATTCTTCTATTATAAAACATAGTTATTCGTTCTGTTTTTAATATTTTTGATCATTCTTATAATTTTTGAAAATTTAAATTTTATTAATAATTAATGAATTTAACTAAAATTGGTATTGCCTGTGATCATGCAGGGTATTTATTAAAGACAGAGCTGGTAAAATATCTTATTAAAAAAGGATATTCCATCATAGATTTGGGTACAGATTCTGATCAGAGTATAGATTATCCTGAATTTGGACATTCATTGGCAAAACTGGTTGGGAATAAAGAATGTGATTTTGGTATAAGTATTTGTGGCAGTGGCAATGGTATAAATATGGTGGTTAACAGGCACAATAATATACGATCTGCACTATGTTGGAGTGAGGAAATATCAAAATTAGCCAGAGCACACAATGATGCTAATATATGTGCATTACCTGGTCGATTTATCAATTTTGAAACAGCAGTTTTAATAGTAGAAACCTTTATAAACACCGGATTTGATGGTGGTAGACATGAAAGAAGAATAAGAAAAATATAACTGACAACCTAAAATTGTTTTTATGATACTATCAAATACTTGTAAATATGGCCTTAGAGCGGTTATTTATTTAGCTATAAATGCAAAAGATGGAGAGAAAATAGGAATAAAAAAAATATCAGGAGATTTGGATATTCCCTCTCCGTTTCTTGGAAAAATACTTCAAACTCTGGCTAAAAAGAAAATACTAAATTCTACAAAAGGACCACATGGAGGATTTGGATTAGCCAGACCACCAGAAGACATTACCATGTTGGATGTGGTTCAAATTATTGATGGAGATGAAATATTTGATATTTGCGTGCTCAGTTTAAAATCATGTAAGTCAAATGAACATATCAATGCACCCTGTCCCTTGCATAAAAAGTTTCATCCGATACGAGAACAAATTTTCAATCTTTTTGAAAATGAAACAATTGCTGATTTGGCTAAAGACATAAGAACTAATAATAAAATCCAGATATAATAAATTTTCTATTCTTATCAATTTCAATATCTAAGTTATTTTCATCCTGTTCAAATTAAAATCATGAAAACGCTTAAAAAAGTTTTTAAAGTTCTTCTATATATTTTATTGTCTTTTATCGGACTTATTCTTTTTATTTTCTTGTATATACATCTAAGTTTTGGAATTAAAAATTCCCGAGCTAAATCAATATTGGTAGAAAAACCAATTCTGGAAGAAAGTGGATTTGAATATCGCGATTTGAATAACAATGGAATGTTAGATATTTATGAAGATAAACGACAAGATATTGAGTCCAGGATTGATGATATTATGTCACAGATGAGTATTGAAGATAAGGTAGGCCTGATGTGGCATCCACCCATTGGAGTGGGTGATGAAGGAGAAATATTAGGGAAACCAAAGCCGACCTCTTTTAGTTTTAATTCAAGTTATGATCTTGTTTTAAAAAGAAAAATTAAACATTTTAATTTGTTTATGATTCCTTCACCAGAAAAGCTAGCTGAGTGGTATAATAATATTCAGAAACTTGCTGAACAAGATGTGTTAGGAATTCCCATAACCATTAGCTCAGACCCAAGGCATGGAATTAATAATTTTATTGGAAATGATATGTTGGCTGGCGAATTCTCGGAATGGCCTGAACCTATTGGTTTGGCAGCTACCAATGATTCAGCTCTTGTAGTTGAATTTGGGAGAATAGCAAATCAGGAACTCAGGGCTGTAGGAATACGAACCGCCCTTCATCCCATGGCTGACCTGGCAACAGAACCACGCTGGGGTAGAATTAATGGTACGTTTGGGGAAGATGCAGATTTGTCAGCTAAAATGACTGCTGCCTATATTTATGGTTTTCAAGGGAATGAATTTGGTACTGAAAGTGTAGCATGCATGACAAAACATTGGTCAGGAGGAGGCCCACAAATGGATGGCTGGGATGCCCATTTTCGCTATGGAATGGATCAGGATTATCCTGGAAACAATTTCGAATATCACATTAAACCTTTTCTAGCTGCCTTTGAAGCCGGTACAGCTATGATTATGCCTTATTATGGAATTCCATTAGGGCAAACTAGCGAGGACGTTGGGATGAGCTTCAATAAAGAAATAATTACTGATTTGTTAAGAAATAAATATGATTATGATGGGATTGTATGTACTGACTGGATGATTCTTGGAGGAATTAAGTTATTTGGTTTTGAATTTATGGGAATGCCCTGGGGTGTAGATGATTTGTCAATAAAAGAAAGAGTTCAAAAAGTAGTGGATGCAGGTGTGGATCAATTTGGGGGAAATAGTAATACAAAAGAATTGCTTGAATTAGTAAAGGAGAATAAAGTAAGTGAAAAAAGAATAGATCTATCTGTAAAAAGACTTTTACGAGCTAAATTTCAAATGGGATTATTTGACAATCCATATATTGATGTAAAAAATGCAATAAACATTGTGGGTAAAAAAGAATTTTTTGAAAAAGGAAAAATAGCGCAGCGAAAATCAATTGTGATGTTAAAAAATGATATGAATGCTGATAGCTCTTATGTTTTACCATTACATAAAAACAGGAAAATTTACGTTGAAAACATTGATACAGAAACTGCTAGTGAATTTTCTACTGTAGTTGATAATCTTAATGATGCAGATGTGGCAATCTTGAGATTGCAGACACCATGGGTTCCCAGGGAGGGTGCAAGTTTCTTTGAAAACTTCTTCCATCAGGGAGACCTGGACTTTAAAGAACCAGAGCTAAGCAGAATTTTAGAAATTGCAAGTAAAAAACCTACCATTATTTGTATATATCTTGATAGGGCAGCAGTAATTCCTGAAATTGCGGATGCAGCTGTGGGTTTGTTTGGAGAATTTGGTGCCAATGATGATGCCGTATTAGATATTGTATTTGGTAAACATAATCCCACAGCGAAACTTCCATTTGAACTTCCATCTTCCATGGGGGCTGTCAATGAACAATATGAGGATGTACCTTATGATTCAAAAAATCCACTTTTTCCATTTGGTTTTGGATTGTCATATTAATATAGTTTTTATAAATTAACTTAAACTAGTTTATAACACCATTCATATAGGAAGTGTTTGCTGTCAAGAAAAGTCTAATTAATAAGGTTTAACTAAAGCATTATTTTATGGCTAAAACTGAAAAGCAAAAAGATGCCGTTTCCCGACGAGATTTTATAAAACTTGGCGGAGCTGTAGCAGCCGGTTTGCAGGTTGGTGCTGTTGCTGGTGCCGGACTTGCCGCAGGAAAAGACCCATCCACCTTTACTGGTTGGCAACACCTGGGGGATAATACACAATTTGTTGACCGTTCTAAACTTATTCTTGACGGACCGGCTTATGAAATAATAGGAGAGACCAGACGACCAGAGATGTGGGAATCTGCTTTTGGACGGCAGAGCTTGATGATGAGGGATATAATGCAATACCGTGCCATGCTGGAATCGTTAGATACTGGAGAAGAACGACAGGAGGGCATGGGAGGCAAATCCACACAACCAGAAAGGCAAATTGCACCTGAAACTACCGGTGCAGTTCGTCCTAACCAGGGAGCCATGAAATTTCCTCCTCCTGACGGTTTTAAAGAACCCCTGTTATCCTATTACAAAAAGAATCCAGATCTGTATGAATTAGATAAGTACAGGATGGAAGAAATAATGCCAAAAAAACGAAAGGATCAGGAAAAATATGGTGATTATTATGCTTTAATAAATGCCTGGTCGGGTTCCTGGCAAACACGAGAGCAGATTAATGAACCTCCAGAAGAGTCAGATTTTAAAATTGGTAGCCGACGTAAAATAGGGGAGCCCCTGCCCTTTAAAAGTCCGGCTCTGGCCTCTGAACTGATTAAGAAAGTAGCACATCATTTTGGAGCATCCATGGTTGGTATTACTACCATTGAACCAGACTGGTGTTATGATTATGATCTTAGAGGTTCTGAAGACAGAGGATCATATGAAGTACCCAAGCATTGGAAATATGTGATTGCATTTGGTGTTCCACATCAATGGGATCAGGTCAATTCAAATCCAAATCAGGGAACCAGTTTCGATGCATATTCCAGAATATCCATTGCTGCACGTAGACTGGAGACCTTTATTAAATCATTAGGGTATCCTGCACGTCGACACTCACCTATGGATGGTTATGACCTTATTGCCGTGCCCTATCTTGTTAAATCAGGACTGGGCCAACAGGGTAGGCATGGAATTGTAATAACACCCGAAACCGGATCAAACTTCAGGGTTGCCTTTGTTACGACAAATCTGAAAATGGAAATTGATCAGCCAATAGATTTTGGTGTGAAAGAATTTTGTGAACATTGCAAAATATGTGCTGAAATATGTCCCTCGGAGTCAATTAGCTTTGCAAAGAGTAATGAAGAAATGAATACTCGAGGTTACAAACACTGGGAAATAAACCAGACTTCATGTTATAATTTTTGGATGCAAAGTATGGGAGGAATGGGTTGTCGACTTTGCCTGATAGCTTGTCCATATAGTCGAAAGAACAACTGGGTACATGCTCTGGCAAGAAGGGCTGATGGTGCTGATCCTACAGGCATTGTTGAAAAGGGCCTAACTGCCATGCAAAAGAATTTATTTGATGCACCAAATGCTCAAGAATACTTACCTCCTCCAGATGGACGTTTTGCCAACTTCAGGGAAGCACCAAAATGGTTACAGGTAAAGGAATATCTCAACATTGATGCGTTGGACCCAACAATAGGAGAGTAGCACTATGATAAGCAATCTGGTAATTTTAGCATTTATAATTGGTGGCCTCACTGGTCCGGTAGTAATCGGAGCTATTGCATGGTCAAAAGACCTAAGACTTAATATGAACTGGTGGAAATGGTTACTCACTGCCCTCTGGTATGTATTGCTGCTTTTCTTTATCCTACTTGATTTCACCTTTATTGGGGAAGGTGAGGCAGGTGCAGGCTGGAAAGCTTTGGCATTTGAATCGGTCTTGATGCTACTACTCGGAACTGGACTTATAAGAATATTATTTATTGGAAGAGAAAAAGTGTAGTTTTTTTAAGAAGTTTATGTAATATTTTATCTATTCTGATACTAATGATGCTGAATCTTTATCGAGGTAAAGCCAAACAGCATTGTGTTTCTTCAAAATCGAAGCTGGGACCTGAGGGGAAACATCTCCTCTTAGAGAATTTTTTACTGCTTCGGCTTTTCTTTCATCGGGAACACAACAAATAATGTTTTCAGATTTCATTATTTGTTTAATAGACATACTTATAGCCAATTCAGGAACATCTTCTAAACTTGGAAACCAGCCTTCTCCCATTTGCTGAAGCCGACATTTTTCATCGAGATTTACTACTATATATGCCTTTTCAGTATTAAAATCGGCTGGAGGATCATTAAAAGCAAGGTGTCCATTTTCACCAATACCAATAAATGCCACATCAATTGGGAATTTAGCAATTTTTGTATCAAGACGATGACACTCAACCTGGGGGTCGATATCCCCATTTACATAATTAAATTCGTGCAGTGGAATTTTGTTGACAAATCGTTCTTTTAAATATTTACGAAACGAAGCGGGATGATTTTCTGAAAGTCCGATATATTCATCCAGATGAAAAGCTGAAACTTTTGACCAATCAACATCCTGTTTTACAAGGGAATCCAACATTTCAAACTGCGAGGCACCAGTAGCTACGATAATATTTGCATATCCATTTTCTCGAAGAGCTTCACGAATTAAGCGAGCACCATTAATAGCAGCCTGTTCTCCCAGTTCAGTTTTTGAGTTCAAAATTTCTACTGTCATAATTACGTCTGTTTTTTATGTTTTATTCTTCTATTAAAAGAAATCAATTATAGCAAAATAACTGGTAACAAGACTAAATAGAATTACTCCAATTAAACCAATATTCATTTTAGTATTTGCAACATGGTCATTCATTAGAGATTTTCGATTTATCAGAATAAATATCGGAATAGCCACAGCAGGTAAAATCAAAGCCTGAAATGCTTGTGAAAATACCATTAAAAGGGGAGGGGTTGTATCAATAAATTGCATTCCAAAACCGAAAAGAATTCCAACCAGACCAAGAATTCGAAACATCGGAGAACGGATATTTCTTTTTTTGCCCATATAATCTGAAATAAGCCAGGGTGCAATTAGAATTATTGGAAAAATTGAGGAGATTCCAGCCCCAACAATTCCCAGGATTAAAATAAATGCCGCCACTTTCCCGCCCAGGGGCTCAAACAGACTAATCATATCAACTGTATTGTCTAATTTCAAACCCATTACGTGCAATGTTCCAGCAGATACTGCCATAATTATAAGGCTGAGAAAAAACATCATTGATGCCGATACTGCAGAATCTCTTTTTTCTGTTTTAAGGTCATTAATCGTCCAACCTTTTTCTTTAACCACCGTGCTTCTCATTATGAATACAGCAGCGGAACAAGTAGTTCCAGCTATTGCAGCAATTAAGCGAAAAGAGCCCGGGGTTTTAGGTATACTGGGAACCAATCCATTTACAATAGATGAAATACTTGGCTTAAGCATAATAAAAACCACAATGAAGGATAAGCCCATTATTATTACGAGGAAAATTAAAAACTTCTCAAAAGTTTGGTACTTACCGATCCAAAATAGGATGTATAAAAGTATAACAAGTACAATTGTAATGGATAAGGTACTGAAACCCGAACCACCAAATACAATTTTAGATCCTTCCTGTAAAAGATCGGTTACAATTCCAAAAATTCCAATCAAGGCAAGTATTTCTCCTATTATCAATGCAATTAGGATATACAAGGCCAGTATCTTGCCATAGGAAAATTGATTTTTTATGGTAGATAAAGCTGTATGGCCAGATACCAGGGTTGTTTGGCCATATGCCACCATTAAGATATAGGTAAATATGCAGGATAGCACAAGGGTCCAGGTAAGTGTCATTCCATGTTCAGCACCCACCTTTGCCATGGTAGTAACACTGCCAGTGCCAATATTATAACCTATAAGAAACAAACCCGGGCCAATGGTTGAAATCCCAATTATGAGTTTATTAAGACGTTTTTTATCTTTCATGAAATTCATTTAATATCTAATAACTACCGCATTATTTGATAAGATCCTCAAGAGAGATTTTTTGAAAAATTAAATCTGACTGACTGCCCTCATACAATATACCAATCGTTTTTTCATCAATGGAAGTCAGGCAGGAATATCCCCTGCTATTCCCTTCATCCAGTAGCATCCAATTTTTTTCTGGCCAGGTAATGCCATTATCAAAGCTAATTTTTATTGTTGTTTTTCGTCTTGGGCCCTCCTGTATATTTGGATTTGAAAATATCAATACTGATTTTAAATCACCATTTTCTAAATATGTATGTTTTAGAAGTGATGCCATACAAACAGATTCTTGCAGAGCACCTTGAGAGCTTGGATGCTCCTGCCATGTTTCCCCAAGATCTGTTGTTGTAGTAATTGCCCTGCCATTTTTTGGACCTTTAATAGTTCTATTTCTATTATTTCGCATATTCAGCATTAGCAATCCATTATCTAGTTGAACAACAGCGGATTCTGTAGTGTTTGTATAAGCAGGAATACTGGTTTTCCATGTAATGCCTCCATCTTTACTGTAAGTAATATTTGAAAATGGAATTCCATTTTTGTCTCTTCCCTGGGTTGGAAAAACCAGGGTTCCATCTGTCATGGTAATCCCATTGCCAGGAGCTGGAGCCCACAACCACCATTCTTCTTGTTTGCACATACTAGTTAAGTTAACAGGCTCTTCCCATGTTTTACCATCATTGGTACTTTTAACTACTAAAAATTGAGAAGTTTCTTTTACATCAAATCCTGGTTGAGAACCTTTGTTTCTCCACTGGTGATTCCAATCTTCGCTTTGTTCATTTAGATTTTCTAACCATTTTCCGTCTGGGTTTAAAACACCATACATCCATAAGCCAGCGATAAAAATATTTTCACTATTCTTATCCACCAGTATACAAGCATCGCTAACACCATTAAACTTTTGTGGTAATCCACCCCACTCTCCCATGTCCATAGCGATATTCATAGGACTCCAGGTATTTCCCTCATCTGTACTACGATTTATTCCAATATCAATATCGCCCTGCAGGTCCCGACTACTATCGTGTCTGGCATCATAAATAGCCAATAAACTACCACTATTTGTAGTAACCAATCCGGGAATGCGAAAAGTATGAACATTATCATCAAGATGATTCCTTAAGGCTATTCCCAGGCGTATTTTTTTTGGATCATTCAATGGATGAATTTTTGCTTCACCATTATTTGTAATAACTTTTTCACATTTAG
>RCNC010000295.1_pt1 | contig 30651 bp, 24 predicted proteins | sample 2041301 | NCBI WGS metagenome assembly RCNC01 (sample SAMN09708231, study PRJNA481090) | Marine sediment metagenome, whole genome shotgun sequencing project. | biome: marine sediment; feature: ocean; material: sediment; isolation source: Sewage treatment plant 13A marine sediment (STP13A) ... | reverse complement strand
GGCGACAACCTCTCTATAGAAGTATGTTCTTCATGCCACCCGTTCTACACGGGCAAACAGAAGATCGTCGATTCCGGTGGACGCGTTGACAAGTTCCGCCGCAAATACGGTATTAGCAAGTAGCAGATAGATGATTCCTGGCGCCGGCTTGCCGGCGTTAGGCACCAACAAAGCTCTATCCTCGGTTCCGCGCAGCGGCGCCTTGTTATGCTTGCTTGCGCGAATCGGGCCTGGAGGCCCGACCACAACAGTATGAGGATAACTATGACCAAGGATGCTTTCCGACTTACCGGCCCCGACGGCACGACTACGGACCTACCTGTTCGCCGCGGCACGGTTGGCCCCGACGTAATCGAGCTAAGCAAGCTCTATAAAGAGCAGGGCGTATTCACCTACGACCCAGGCTACGGCGCAACGGGCAGCTGCGAATCGGAAATCACCTATATAGACGGAGAGCAGGGCATCCTCATGTATCGGGGTTACCCGGTCGAACAACTCGCCGCCAATTCCAATTTCATAGAAGTATCCTACTTGTTGCTGCACGGCGAGTTACCCAGCGCAACAGAGCTTGAAAATTTCGATCACACCATTCGCACGCATACGATGCTGAACGAAGGCATGCTGAATTTCTTCAAGGGTTTTCGTTACGACGCCCACCCGATGGCAATGCTGTCTGCCGTCGTGGGTTCAATGTCGGCTTACTACCACGACGAGATGGATGCCAGTAACCCTGAGCATCGCGCCATTTTCTCGCACCGAATTCTGGCCAAGCTACCAACCATTGCGGCTGCTGCTTACAAGTTGAATATCGGTCAGCCGTTCATGTACCCGCGCAATGATCTCAACTACAGCGAAAATCTATTGCAGATGTTGTTTGCTGTTCCCGCAGAGCCGTACGAGATTGATCCGATCGCCGCAGAGGCGCTGGACCTGCTGTTTATTCTGCACGCAGACCACGAGCAAAATTGTTCGACCTCAACAGTACGTATGGCTGGTAGCTCCGGCGCCAATCCATACTCGGCTATCGCAGCCGGCATTTCCGCACTTTGGGGGCCGGCGCATGGCGGCGCCAACGAAGCAGTGCTGAACATGCTTACCGAAATTGGTGATGCGAAGAATATTGCGAAGTACGTTGAGAAGGCGAAGGACAAAAACGACCCGTTCCGACTCATGGGATTTGGTCATCGCGTGTACAAGAACTTCGATCCACGCGCGACCATCATTCGCGAAATGTGCCACAAGGTTCTAAAGAGTCTCGGTCGTAAAGATACGCCGATGTTCGACCTTGCGCTGCAACTCGAAGAGGTTGCACTAAAGGACGACTACTTCGTTGAGAAGAACCTGTATCCGAACGTCGACTTTTATTCTGGCATCATCTATCGCGCTCTCGGAATTCCGACGTCAATGTTTACGGTCATGTTTGCTATTGGTCGTTGCGTTGGCTGGACAGCACATTGGCGCGAGATGATTGCGGATCCGGCTGGTCGCATTAGCCGCCCACGGCAACTCTACACGGGCGCTACCGAACGCAACTACACCGATATAGACAAGCGCTAGGGTTGTAACCGACAAGCTGTAGGAGGGCCTTCAGGCCCGATATGTTTCCAAGAGTGCTCTGATCCCTTTTTCATCAGCGCGCCGCATTGGCTTGCCGTCGATGGGCGACAGTGGCGCCTGTCGAATGCCATCGACCGGAAAGACCGTTGCTTCGACCGGCTCCCCCTCGAATTTGAATTCGTATCCCGGAATAATGTCAGGTTGAATGTTACGGCCGCGCCGACTCTTTAGTCGTCTTTCGTACAAGCGACATGTAAAGCCTTGCTCTGCGAGAAATAGCGCGACAATTTCGCTGCTATCCGCAAATACATGTAAATTGATTGCAGAGTTGTCATCGGCAGTGCCTGCCAAAACCGGCCCGACCAGGCGCGGTGTGAAATCTTCCAGTAAGCGCATCGCCAACAATGCGGTGCTGCGTAACTCACGCAGGAAACCTGCGTGCGACTCACCGCCGAAAAGCAGCAGGTGCTCGGCAATCGCCTGTTCAATTTCTGTATTGCCGGGTAAGGCACCGCGACTGTTCATGCCGAGTCGTTCGGCGGCCTTGGTTTTTGCTATCCGATAATCACGCAAACCCTGGTCAACAATAATGCGTGCCGCTTCCTGCGCTAGTAGCTGGCGATCGCGATCGTCATCGTTGGGCGTTTTCTTTGGCATCGAATCAGAACAGCGACTCTTCTTCGGCAGCATCTTCGATCGGGTCGACTCCAGAGGTGTCGTTGAAAATATCGTGTATGGCCTCGGGAGCGTCGCAAGTTGGCACATGCCCTTCGCGGAAGTACTCAAAAGTAGCGTTGGGTTGACCTGCACGAGCAGGGCAACCCGAGTCCCTGTCGATACGAACCGACACGATACCCTCCGGTTGTGGCATCTGATGCTCCGGGGCCCCCTTAAGAGCACTGCGCATGAATTCAATCCAGATTGGTAGAGCTGTACGCGAACCTTCCTCACGCGGACCCAGCGGCAAGTCGTCGTCGTAACCTACCCACGCGACGGTTGCGAGGTCGGCATTGAAGCCACCGAACCAGGCGTCGCGAAAGTCGTTCGATGTTCCGGTCTTGCCAGAAAGGTCGCGTCGCCCGATAGCCATCGCCCGGCGCCCTGTACCGCGTCGAATGACATCACGCATCATATCCTGCATGAGGAACGCATTCTGTGCCGTTATAGCGCGTGGTGCCGCGTTGACGCGTTCAAACAACTCAGGATCTGTGGACGCGTCCGGCCGATTCTCCAGAAAGACCTGCGGAGAAAACTCCAGGGTCTGATCTTCGCCAATGGCACCGTCCATATTTTCGTCGATGACTTCAGCCCTGAAAGTAGCGTCGGGCTCGGCAAGGCACTCCGGACAAACGATGAGGGGATCAGCGCGGTACGCAGTTTCTCCATTGGTGTCGTAAATAGCGTCAATCACGTATGGCTTAACGCCGTAGCCACCGTTCGCGAAGACCGCGTAACCTTGAACGATGTCCAATGGCGATGCGGAGCCAGCACCCAGCGCTAAGGATCCGTTGCGCGGCAGCGCTGCCTCACCAAATCCAAACTTCGCAATATGACGTACGGTATTGCCGATGCCGGCTTCAAACAACAACAAGCGCACAGAAACCAGGTTCATGGATCGAACCAGCGCTTCACGCACCCGGGTCGGGCCATAAAAACGGCCGGAATATTCTGTCGGCCGCCACACAGCCTCAAGCTCGGACGAGCTGATCACGACCGGCGTATCGAGTACGACCGTCGCTGCGGTGCTGCCGTGCTCGAGTGCTGCTGAATAAATAAAGGGCTTAAACGACGAGCCCGGCTGGCGAAAGGCTTGCGTTACGCGATTGAACTTGCTGGTCGCGAAATCAAAGCCACCCGCAAGACTATTGATCGCACCATCGCTCGGGTCAAGAGACACTACAGCGCCTTGCACCTCAGGCGTCTGCGACAGTGCCCAGGTCCCGGTGGACGTCGGCATAATAATAATGACGTCCGCTATGCTCAGTACGTCCAGAACAGATTCAGGCTCTGCGCCTGACGTTTGCCGATTGATGAACGGTTTTGCCCAGCTGATCCCTGACCACGGTAGTAAGTCGCGTGTGCCGTCAGCCAAAACGATCTCGGCACTATTATCGTTTTCATTAATCGCGCTGACAACCGCGATGGATTGCGCACCAGGAACATACTGTTGTAGCGCTTGCGTCGCCGCGACCGGCCATTCGTCGAACGGGGCAACGAGATCCTCTGCCGTCAAAGCGACATTAGCGATCGGTCCGCGGTACCCGCGACGACGTGTGTATTCCAGCAGACCGTTTTTGAGAGCGTAGTGAGCCGCTGCCTGCAAACGTGAATCGAGAGTCGTCACAACCTTATAGCCAGCGGTGTAGGCGTCGCTGCCAAAGCGATTCAACATGTCACGGCGCACCATCTCTGCAACGTAATGTGCATTCAGTTCGATCGCCGTGCCATACAGATTAGAGACCATCGGCTCCGCCATCGCTTCTTCGTACTCAGCTGCGGTGATGTAGCCAAGAGTTTCCATACGCCCGAGAACATAAGCGCGACGATTGGTCGCTTCTTCGGAACTTGCTACCGGGTTGTAGTCGGACGGAGCGGGTAATACGCCGGCGAGCGTTGCGGCTTCTGCAATACTGATGTCGGATAGGTTCTTGTTGAAGTAAACCTGTGATGCTGCGGCGACGCCGTACGCGCGTTGGCCGAAGAACATCTTGTTGAGAAAGAACGCCATGATTTGTTCTTTGCTGAACTCGTGCTCAATTTGATAGGCAAGAAAAGCTTCTCGTAACTTGCGCACGAAAGATTGTTCGAGCGACAGAAAATATGAGCGAGCGAGTTGTTGCGTTAAGGTGCTGCCGCCCCCTGAGATTTCTCCTGTCAACATCAATGATGACATGGCGCGCAAAACACCGCGGTAGTCGATACCCGGGTGAACAAAGAAGCGCCGATCTTCTGCGGAGACGAAAGCGTCCACGACGTGTTGCGGAACTTCTTCATAGGTAACCGGGATGCGCCGTCGCTCGCCGATCTCGCTGATCAAATAACCATCGCGGCTGAAAATTCGCAGCGGGACCTCGAGTCGAATGTCGCGGATCGTTTCAGCGGCGGGCAGGCTCGGCGCAGCATAGTAGTAGGCACCAATAACGCCGGCAAAGCTGCCAATAGCAAACAGGCCGCCGAGGCCCGATAGGACCACGAGGGCGCGCAATATGCGCCGGCGCTTCGATTTATTCATCTTCTTTCGGTGTTGCTGTGATTTTTGCATGTGGCTAAGTGCTTCCGTACGAATAGGATCCCGGCGGTATCTTCGCAAATTCCATTAAAAAGTACGTTGATGCCCGATCGCTGCAGACAATGTGGCAATCCAGGGGCAAAAGACCCCTGTCCGGTTAGACCCAAGGCGGAGATGATAGCGAGCTTGGGCCGTGGGCCGCAATACATGCCGCACGGTTCCGCAAATTCAGCGCAGATTCCCGAGAAACCGGTCAAATCGTCCAGTTTTTACCCCGCGACCCGGTTTTGCGTCCGGGGCACGAACCAGTTCACGGAATGGTAGCGGCCGGACCAGTACGATACGGATCGTTGGATCGTGAACAAAGTCACGTTTTATTTAACATTTTCTTGATATATAGTTAAATCGAATTGCTACAGTCCAGATTACAATTGACTCGCAACTTACCGGCCTAAAAGGAAAAATACGTGCTTTTCGGAAAAAAATCTCAACCGCTATTGGGTCTCGATATCACCACGTCGTCGGTCAAGCTGATTGAGCTTTCCCAGACGGGTAAGCGCTTTCGGGTCGAGTCCTATTCTGCGGAGCCAACACCCCCAAGCTCGGTCAGTGAAAAGGCGATTGTTGATGCCAAGGCCGTAGGTGAGGCCATCCGCCGCGCGGTCAAGCGGGCCGGCGCAAAAGCTACCGACGTCGCAGTTGCTATAAGTGGTGACGCCGCTATTACCAAGGTCATTCAGATGCCATCCAGCCTCTCGGATAGAGATCTCGAAGGGCAGGTCGAAATTCAGGCTGACCAGTACATTCCGTTCCCGATGGAAGAAGTCAGTTTTGACTACGAAATCGTTGGTCCGAACGAAAAGGACCCGGAGCTTTTGGATGTACTTCTGGTTGCAACACGTACCGACAATGTCGAGCAGCGCCAGGCAGCGGTAACAGCTGCAGGGCTTGAAACGCACGTTGTCGACGTGGAGGCATTCGCACTTGAGAATGCTTGCGCCCTACTTAGTCATCAAATACCAGACAACGGTGTAGGTCAGTCCGTTGCTGTCGTCGACATTGGCGCCAGCAGCACGACCTTCAGCGTACTGTCTGATCTCAAGGTAATTTATACGCGTGACTTCAACTTCGGCGGCCAGCAGCTAACTGAAGAAATCATGCGCACCTATGGTCTTTCAATGGAAGACGCGGGGCGTGCGAAGAAGCAAGGTGGTTTACCTAGTAACTATCAGCCTGAGGTGCTCGAGCCGTTTATTGACGACATGACACAACAGGTTAGTCGCTCGCTGCAGTTCTTTCTGGCATCCGCCGGTGGACGCGAGCAACCCGACATGATTCTTGTTTGTGGCGGTTGCGCCAACATTCCAGGAATTGCTGACGTCATATCCAGCCGCGTTGGAATACCGACCGAAATCGGTGACCCGCTTGGCCAGATGAAGATTTCGTCCAAGGCAAAGTCGCAGGGCGTGCACAAAGACGCAACTGCACTGCTAACTGCCTGCGGACTCGCATTGAGGAGCTTCGACTAATATGCCACGGATTAATTTACTCCCATGGCGCGAGGCCGAACGCAAGAAGCGCCAACGCGACTTTGGTGTTGCACTGGCGGGCGGTTTTGTTGCCGCTATTATTTGCATCCTCGGCACAATATTCGTGTACGCGCAGATGATCGACAATCAGGAGCAACGCAATACGCGACTGACTGAGGAGATCGCCAGTCTCGAGAAAAGCATCGAGGAAATCGATGGGCTAGAGCGGCAGAAAGAACGCTTGCTTGCGCGCATGGAGATCATCGAACAGCTGCAGAAGAGCCGTCCGGAGATCGTGCATCTTTTTGATGAGATGGCGCGACAAATTCCTGAAGGCGTCTATCTGACTGGTATGAAGCAGACCGGCGCAAAAGTTGAGGTTCGCGGAGTCGCGCAGTCAAGTACGCGAGTATCGGCGTTGATGCGACAGGTTGATGCATCAGACTGGATGGCCGATCCGCAAGTGGATCGTGTTGAGACCACGAGTTCGGGTTCGTCGCGACAAGCTGAATTCATCGTTAACCTCAAACAAGAAAATGTGGATGCCGCGGCGGAGGATTCGCAATGAACGTCGTTGAAGAACTCAAATATCTGGACGTAAATGACGTTGGTCGCTGGCCACTGCTATTTCGTGCCGCTGTTATCGTAATCGTGTTTGCGGTCGTACTGGCGACCGGCATCTGGTTTGCGGTCATTAAAGACAAGGCACCGCAGCTGGAACGTGCACAGGAAGATGAGGCAACGTTGCGCATTACGTTCGAGAACAAGCAGCGCAAAGCCGCTAATTACGATGCTTACAAAGCACAGCTGGCGCAGATCGAGCAATCTTTCGGCACCATGTTGCGCCAACTTCCTGGTGAAACTGAAATCCCGAGCCTGATCGTCGATATTTCACAAACCGGCCTGGCTGCGGGCTTGCGGGAAAAGCTGTTCCAGCCACAAGGCGAGTCACCGAAAGATTTCTATGCCGAAAAACCGATCAAGATTCGACTGTCTGGCGGCTATCATGAGATTGCCAACTTCGTTAGTGGCATCGCAGCCCTGCCGCGTATCGTGACCCTGCATGACATCAATATCACGCCAGAGGACCCGGATAGCTTTGATCAGCTAAGCATCGAAGTGACTGCGAAAACATATCGCTATCTGGACGAAGATGGAGATCAGTCATGAATGTGCTGCTCACAATTCGAAACGGCCTGATTTTGTCGCTCGCGGTGGTCGGAATGACCGCTTGCAGTGCCGATAATGATGATCTCGATCAGTATATTAACGAAGTCAAAGCGCGCCCAGGTGGCCGCATCGACCCGTTGCCGGAAATTACACCGTACGAAATATTCACCTACGTAGCTGATGCTGAGCAGATTCGCTCGCCATTCGTACCCGACACGCCACAGGTAACTGCTGGTGGGGGTAGTGGACCACGTCCGGTTGAGGACAGAAGTCCGGAGTTTCTTGAGGGTCATTCGCTCGACACTCTGCGCATGGTAGGAACACTGGATATCAGCGATACGCTGTACGGACTTGTGCAAACGTCTGACGGTTTGATTCACCGCGTCGTGCCCGGTAATTACATGGGTCAAAATGACGGACGAATCACTGGAATATCAGAGTCAGAAATAGACATAGTTGAAATAATCTCTGACGGGATCGGCGGCTACATCGAAAGGGATGCCGCCATAAGTCTTTCAGACTGAAACCTGAATGGAACTGGGAGTAATTGGAATGATGCTCAAAATTAAACGGACGGCCGGTCACCTCACGGTGCTAAAACTGGCTGCCTTGTCACAGGCTTTGTTGCTGCTGTTTGTAGGAATGACTGCAAGCGCACAGGAAGGCAACCGCCTACAGGACATTCAGGTTCAGACGTTGCCCGGCGAAAGAGTGGAGTTGAAATTGATCATGTCCGACACGGCACCTGAGCCGCTGGCGTTCACGATCGACAATCCAGCTCGAATCGCTCTGGATTTGCCGGAGACGGCACTCGGACTCACATCGCGACGCCGCGACGTTAATCTTGGCCCTTTGGCCACAGTATTGACGGCAGAAGCTAACGGCCGTACACGAGTGGTTCTTAACCTGGACCATATGGTCAGCTACGAGACGTATCGCAGCGGTAATACAGTAACTATTATCCTTGGCGATGGAGACGACTACAGCGAGGACGCTACCCAGTTCGCCAGCGCTGCTGCCTCATCGTCTGCTGCTGCATCACCGGTTTACTCCAATGCAGGTGGCGCACGATCAATTTCAAGTGTCGATTTCCGACGCACGCGTGACGGTGGTGGTCGAGTGGTTATTAACCTGACCGACCCAACCACGCCGGTTGATATTCGTCAGGAAGGCGGTCGTGTTGTTGCAGTATTTAAAGACACAGGATTGCCGCCTGAGTTGATGCGTCGTCTCGACGTAATGGACTTCGCAACTCCGGTGTCGACTGTGGACGCTCTGCGCACCAACCTTGACACTCGAATCGTTATTTCGGCTGAAGGCAAGTATGAGCAACTTGCGTATCAGACAGATAACGAGTTCACGATCGAAATCAATCCGGTCGCTGCTGAAGATGCTGAGCAATCAAGCTTGTTTTCAGAAAGTAAAGAATATGAAGGTCAGCGTCTGACGCTGAATTTCCAGGACATCGAAACGCGCGCTGTACTGCAACTGCTTGCCGAAACGTCGGGTCGCAACATCGTTGTATCCGACACCGTGCAGGGCAACGTTACACTGCGGTTACGCAACGTTCCCTGGGATCAGGCGCTCGATATTGTTATGACGACGAAGGGTCTGGACATGCGCCAGAACGGCAACGTTATTATTGTCGCACCGGCAGAAGAGATTTCAGCCAGAGAAACGGCTGACCTTGAGGCACAAAACGCTATTAGTGAACTCGAACAGCTTTACTCAGAGTTCTTGCAGGTCAACTACGCGAAGGCAAGTGATCTATCCGGCCTGATTAGTGGCGGCGATGGTAATGCATTGTTGTCAGACCGTGGCAGCATCGCGGTTGACGATCGCACCAACACACTGCTTGTGCAGGATACGGCCGAGCGACTGCAGAACATTCGCCGTCTGGTTCGCACCCTGGATATTCCTATTAAGCAGGTACTGATCGAGACACGCATCGTAGTAGTGGGTGACAGCTTCAGTCGTGACCTGGGCGTTCGACTCGGCGTTACCGGAATTAACGAGAATAGTTCTGGCGACGGCGGAACCTTCATTTCTGGTACCGGCAACGGTACAGATACGATGGTTAACTCAGCCATCAGCAATCTAGGCTCGGGCGGCAGTATCTTTCCGGTCGAAGTACCAACGCTTGCTAATCGCTACAACGTCAATGTTCCGATCGCAGACGCTGCTGGCCGCTTCTCGCTGGCTGTTCTCCAGTCTGACTATTTGGTTGACCTGGAATTGACGGCACTTGAAGTCGAAGGTCGCGGCGAGATCGTATCAACACCGCGCGTTATCACGGCCAACCAGAAAGAAGCTCGAATCGAGCAGGGTGTGGAAATTCCTTACCAGCAGTCGGCATCATCTGGTGCAACGACAGTACAGTTCAAAAAAGCTGTTCTCAGTCTGACTGTTACTCCGCAGATCACGCCGGACAACAACATCATCATGGACTTGGTGGTGCACAAGGATAGCGTTGGCGAGATCATCTCCACAGGTGGACTTGGCGGTACGGTACCGAGTATCGATACCCGCGCTGTTGAAACGCAGGTGCTGGTAGCCGACGGCCAAACAGTCGTGCTGGGCGGTATCTACGAGACCGAGCGACGTGAGACGGTCAACAAGGTTCCGTTTCTGGGCGATATCCCGGTAGTCGGTTTCTTCTTCCGCAGCAAGAAAGTTGTTGATAACAAGGCAGAGCTGCTCATATTCGTGACACCACGAATTCTGGACGAAGGCTCGAGCATCTACTAAAGTACAGCTTATAAATCAGTGACAGTTACCTTCGGAAACTGTCACCAATAAAGGCGAATAAAGGGGGACAGTTACCTGCGGTAACTGTCCCCGACTTCTAATATGAGTCAGCAAAACGTGTTTCTGATCGGTCCAATGGGGGCAGGTAAATCGGCCGTCGGCCGACAGCTTGCCAAGATGTTGCACCTGTCGTTCGTCGACAGCGATGATGAAATCGAGTCGCGCACAGGCGTCGACATTCCTTTCATTTTCGAGAAAGAGGGCGAAGAAGGATTCCGCAAGCGCGAAGTCAAAGTGATCGATGACCTGTCCGCGATGGACGGAATCGTGTTGGCTACTGGCGGCGGTGCCGTTGTAGACCCGCAGAACCGAAGCCATCTGGGTGCCAGGGGTTTCGTTGTCTATCTCTTCACGACCGTCGATCAACAAGTGGCCAGAACTCAGAAAGGTCGTGAGCGACCGATGTTGGCCAAGGGTGATAGCCGCGCAATTCTTGAAGACCTGATGGTCTTTCGCGATCCGCTATACCGCGAAATCGCTGATCTAACCGTTGAGACCGATGGCCGCAAGGTCAACGCGGTCGCCAGTGAGATCCTCGAGCGCTTATAGCTGCACTTTCGGGTAATCTAATACCCATGTCCGATATGCAAATCATTGATGTTGAGCTAGGCCTGCGTCGTTACCCAATCGTTATCGGTGCGGGGTTGCTGGGCGCTGATTTTGATCTTGGCGAGTACCTGGTTGGCAGTGATTGCCTGGTCGTGAGCAACGAAACAGTTGCTCCCCTATATCTGGACAAGCTCAAACAAAATCTGCCCGGCAAAACGATATCGACGATAGAGCTGCCCGATGGCGAGTCCTTCAAAACGACCGATACGCTGCACACTATTCTGGATAAGCTCGTAGAAATTGGTGCTAATCGAGATACCACAGTCGTAGCACTCGGTGGCGGCGTAGTTGGAGATGTGGCGGGGTTTGCCGCGGCAAGTTATATGCGCGGCATCGGTTTCGTGCAGGTACCAACGACGTTGCTGGCCCAGGTCGATTCTTCCGTGGGCGGCAAGACCGGCATCAACCACGCGCAAGGCAAGAACCTGATCGGCGCCTTCTACCAGCCGAGCGTCGTACTGATCGATATCGAGACCCTCAAGACCCTGCCGGACCGGGAGCTCAAAGCCGGACTGGCCGAAGTTATCAAGTATGGGGCGATCGCCGATATTTCATTTTTCGGTTGGCTGGAAGAGAACCTCGATGCATTATTGTCCGGCGATGCGCAGGCGCTCGCTTATGCGATTGCACGCTCATGTGCCATCAAGGCCGAAGTGGTGGCAGAAGACGAACGAGAGTCAGGACGCCGCGCGATTTTGAATTTTGGCCATACTTTCGGTCACGCGATCGAAAATTGCCTCGGCTATGGAGAATGGCTGCACGGCGAGGCAGTTGCAGCGGGCATGGTGATGGCGGCCGAGCTTAGTGACGTCGACGTGTCTGCATCGAATCGCCTGAAGAATTTGATAGAACGGGCCGGGTTGCCGACGGCAGCTCCCGACATCGGCAGCAGTAAGATGTTGGACGCAATGAGTCGGGACAAAAAAGTACAACAGAAAGAAATTCGATTCGTTTTGCTGCGTGAACTGGGCGATGCTTTCATCACCGCGGATGTCGATACTGATCGGCTCAAAGAGTTATGTGAGGCTGGCAACTGATGCCGATGGCGCCTTACGCAGCCGACGAAGCAACTAGTCGCGGCAGGCGCTACAAGGAAGCCGGTTCGCGATTTCGCGGCGAGTATCAACGCGATCGTGACCGCATTATTCATTCGACGGCTTTCCGCCGGCTGGTCTACAAGACGCAAGTCTTCGTCAATCATGAGGGCGACCTGTACCGCACTCGGTTGACCCATTCGCTTGAGGTCGCACAAATTGCCCGTACAGTTGCGGTGGCGCTGAATCTGAATGAGCCACTGACAGAAGCCATCTGCCTGGCCCACGATCTCGGCCACACGCCCTTCGGACATGCAGGTCAGGATGCATTGAACGCTTGCATGCGCGATTTCGGCGGATTTGAGCACAACCTTCAATCATTACGAGTCGTCGACGAGCTGGAGGCGAAGTACGCGGATTTTCCCGGCCTCAATCTCATGTTTGAGACTCGCGAGGGCATTCTCAAACACTGCTCCGTAAAAAATGCGAGAGCGCTGGGCGATATCGGCGAGCGCTTTTTGAGACGCGAGCAGCCGGGCCTCGAGGGACAGATTGCGAACATCGCCGATGCGATTGCGTACAACAATCACGATGTGGACGATGGCTTTCGCGCCGGGTTACTCAGTCTCGAACAACTGCGCGAGCAGGCGCTGTTCGGCCCGCAATATGAGGAAGTGCGGCGACGCTACCCCGAGCTTGAGGACCGCCGGCTGATCTACGAAATCATTCGCCGCATGATAGACACGGTGGTTACGGATCTGATTGAGAATACGCAACGCAACATCGCAGCGGCAGATCCGCAGTCGATAGTTGATGTGCGCAAGGCAGACACGGCGATGGTCGTCCTGTCTGATGAGATTTACGAACAACATGTGGCGTTAAAACGATTTCTCAGTAAACATCTCTATTCGCACGAGAAAAAACTGGAAATGACGCACCGGGCGCAAGCAATCGTGCGGGAATTATTTGAGATCTACATGTCTGACGAATCCCGCATGCCGGCTGAGTTCTGCAGCGCAGCGCAACAACAGGACGACACCGGCAAGGCGCGGGTGGTAGCGGATTACGTAGCCGGCATGACAGATCGTTATGCAATTGCAGAACACGAGCGCATCGCAGGCTGATAGAATGCCCGGCGCCGACATTTTGAACTGGGAACACGGTTTGACTCACAAAAACATCGCAAGCAAAGATCGATTGATATTCGCAATGGATGTACCTGATTGTGACCGGGCCCGTGAGCTGGCGATGGAGCTTGGTGACGCGGTGACGTTCTACAAAATAGGACTTGAGCTCATGATGAGTGGTGGCTATTTTGAACTGCTGGATTGGATGCTCGCGCGCGACAAGAAGGTCTTTTGCGACCTGAAATTCTTCGATATTCCGGCAACAGTCGGGTCCGCTGTCCGACAGCTCAAAGATCGTGGTGCAAGTTTCGTGACCGTCCACGGCAACCAGTCGATCATGGAGGCAGCTGCAGCGAATAAAGGCGACTCACTTAAGGTTCTCGCTGTGACGGTGTTGACGAGCCTGGATCGAGGCGATCTGGATGACCTTGGGTTCGATTGCGATATCGAGAGTCTGGTCATTTCACGCGCGCGCAGGGCCCTGGAGGCTGGCTGCGATGGCGTCATCTCTTCAGGACTTGAGCTACCTAAACTTCGTGAATATATCGACTCCAAACTGCTCGTTATCACTCCTGGAATTCGACCGGTCGACAACAAACCGGCAGGCGACCAGAAGCGCGTGGTCACTGTCGAGACCGCATTTGCCAACGGCGCAGACTATATCGTCGTTGGCCGACCAATTCGTGACGCTGCCGAGCCACGTGCTGCGGCCGAAGCAATTCAGGCATCGATTGCCGCTCAGATGGAAACTTAAATGGAAGAACTCAAGAACGATATACTGCTGCGGGCACTACTACGCGAACCGGTTGAACGAACGCCTGTGTGGATCATGCGGCAGGCAGGTCGCTATCTGCCCGAGTACCGCAAGGTTCGTGAGCAGGCCGGAGATTTCATGAGTGTTTGCGCCAATCCGGACCTGGCTTGTGAAGTAACGTTGCAGCCATTGCGGCGCTACAAACTTGACGCGGCTATTCTGTTCTCGGACATTCTCACGATTCCCGATGCCATGGGCCTCGGTTTGTATTTTGAAGCGGGTGAGGGCCCGAAATTCGAGCGCCCTGTGCAGACGGCGTCCGACATACGCAATTTGCAGCGACCGAATGTAGAGCAAAAACTGGGCTATGTATTTGAAGCCGTGCGGACGATACGCCGCGAGCTAAATGGCAGCGTGCCGCTGATAGGGTTTGCAGGTAGCCCCTGGACCGTCGCGACCTACATGGTCGAAGGACGTTCCAGCCGTGATTTCTCGACCATCAAAGGATTGGCGGCGTCGGATCCCGAGGCGCTGTTATTGCTACTCGATACCGTTGCAGAGACCACAACCGAATATCTCAATGCGCAGGTTGCCGCGGGCGCACAAGCAATCATGCTGTTCGACACCTGGGGCGCCGCACTTCCAGGCGATGATTATCGTCGCTTCTCACTGGCAAGCATGCAAAAGATCGTCGATGGATTGACGCGTGAAAACGATGGCCGACGCATACCCGTGATTCTGTTCACCAAAGGTGCCGGTCCGCTAATGAAGGACATGGTTGAGACCGGTTGCGATGCACTGGGCGTCGACTGGACCACTGATTTGGCGACAGCTCGCAAATACGTTGACGACAAAGTGGCACTGCAAGGCAACCTGAATCCTGCAACGTTGCGCGAGTCACCTGAGATTATTCGCCAGGGCGTCGCGGACGTTCTGGCAAGTTATGGCAGCGGGCCAGGGCACGTATTTAACCTGGGCCATGGCATCACGCCAGACATCGATCCCGAACATCTTGGCGTGCTGGTCGACGCCGTGCACGAGCTAAGCCCGCAATACCACGCTACTTGAGTTCTATCTCAATGATGCTGCATTGCTGCACGACATTGGCAGTGACACCGCCGTGTGATTCCGCTGGCGCCCATACAGGCGTGCCAAACTTGAAAGACTCCATTTGTCTGCTGCCATCTGCGCCGTCCCGCATCCAGGCACAGGGATTCAGATAAACAATGACGCGATCCGGGTGCGCGTGCAGCGGTGGTGTTTCTCCATTGCGAATGGTTTTCTTGAGCACGCGCACTTTTTCGTTCTCGAAGGCGAGTGCGTAGATGTGTGGTGCAACACGAACCGGATCCAACGCATTAGGCGTCGCCGCCATTCCAGCAACAAATGCAAATATCAACAGCAGTGCCAGGTAAGGCAAGCGAATGCGCATGCTTTTCTCCTAGGCGTCGCGCAGTGCGCGACGCAAAATCTTGCCAACGTTCGTTTTTGGCAGCTCATCGCGAAACTCAATTGATCGAGGACGCTTGTAGTTGGTCAGGTTCTCGCGGCAGTAGTCGAGAACGTCCTGTTCAGTGACTGTGTCATTCTTGCGTACTGCGTAAATCTTGACGGCCTCGCCGGAACGCTCATCTGCGATGCCAATAGCTGCGGCCTCAAGGATACCGTCCATTTCGACCACGACGTTTTCGATCTCATTCGGATACACATTAAAACCAGACACGAGAATCATGTCTTTCTTGCGATCTTCAATGAAAACATAGCCGTTCTCGTCAACACGCCCTATGTCTCCGGTGCGCAGCCATCCGCCGGGCAGCATGACGTTTTCCGTTTCTGCGGGACGCCGCCAGTAACCTTCCATGACCTGCGGGCCCTTGATACAGATTTCACCTACGTCGCCTACTCCTAACTCCTTGTCGTCATCGTCGCGAATGCTGACGTCAGTTGATGGCAACGGTAGTCCTATTGCGCCCGTAAATTCAGCGCCTATTGGATTAACGATAGCCGCCGGGGACGTTTCTGTGAGTCCGTAGCCTTGCAGGATTGGGCCGCCGGTACGTTCTCTCCACTCCTTGGCAACCGCAGGTTGTACAGCCATACCGCCGCCGATGCATACGCGCAGCGCGCTGAAGTCAATTTTCTTGAACGAGGGCGTATGCATCAATGCAGCGAACATCGTATTGACGGCCGTCAGCAAATTGAAAGGATAGCGAGAGATTTCTTTAGCGAAGGCCTCGAAGTCGCGAGGGTTGGTGATCAAGACGTTTAAGCCGCCCTGTGCCATTACCGTCAGGCAATTACCTTGCAAGGAAAAAATGTGGTACAGCGGCAGCGCTGTGATGGCGATAATCGACTCGAGATCCGCGTATGCGTCGGCCTGCCAAACAATCGTCTGCTGGACATTTGACACCATGTTGCGATGACTGAGCATTGCGCCTTTTGAGACTCCGGTGGTACCGCCGGTATATTGCAGAAAGGCAATGTCGGCAAAACCGAGTTCAACCGGACTGAGCTGCAATGCTGCGCCTGTCTTTAGTGCGCTCATAAAGCGACAACTGCCGGGTAAGGAATACTTCGGTATCGATTTTTTGACGTGCCGCAGCACAAAATTGCTTAGCACGCCCTTGGGAAAGTTGAGCATGTCACCAACACCCGTAAGAACGACTTGTTCAACGCTGGTCTGCGCAACAACCTCTTCAAGTATGTGTGCGAAATTTTCCAGGATGATGATGCACTTGGCACCGGAGTCGCTTAACTGGTGTACAAGCTCGCGCGCGGTGTATAGAGGGTTGACGTTGACGACGACAAGACCCGCACGAAAAATGCCGCACATAGCTACCGGGTACTGCAGGATATTCGGCAACATGATCGCGACTCGTTCACCGCGTGTCAGGCCAAGCGTCTGCTGCAGATAGCATGCGAACTGCCTGGACTGTTCGTCCAGCTGTCGAAAACTCAATGTCGCGCCCATGTTCGTAAATGCGGGGCGATCCGGGTACGCCTTGAATGCGCTTTCAAACATCTCTCGGATCGAGTGGAATTCAGACGGTGGCATTTCTGCCGGTATTCCTTCGGGGTACGACTTTAGCCAGATTTTTTCCAATGTAAGGTCCTAGTCCGATAGTGCTGTGTGGATGCTTGGCCAGGCATTGTCCAGCAGCAGCGGCTGGGCAATTGCGTTCGGATGGATTCCGTCAGATTGCATAAATTTCTCGTTCAGGGCGATGCCTTCCATGAAGAATTCGATCCATGGCACCTCAAGTTCGGTAGCTAACTGGCGAAATACCTCGTCAAATTCCTCGATATATCGTTGTCCGTAGTTCGGCGGGATGCGAATACCGAGAAGAACAACGGCGGCGCCGGATGCTGTGCTGGTCTCGATAATAGTGCGTAAATTGTCGCGCATACGGCTTGGCGGGATGCCGCGCAAGCCGTCATTGCCTCCCAATTCAAGGATGATGAGCGCTGGAGCGAAGGACTCTATCGCCTGCGCAATTCGGGCGGCTCCGCCTTCGGACGTATCGCCGCTAATACTGGCGTTCACCACTCGATGTTCGTACCCTTGTTCTTTTAGGCGGGCCTGCAACAAAGTGGCCCATGATTGGTCAACTTCAATACCGTAACCGGCGCTTAGACTATCGCCAAACACGAGGACGGTCGGCGCCTCGACTCCGAAGGTCGGGGCGCTTAGTACTAACAATAAAAGGGCAGTAATTCGACGCATGGATAATCAGTCACTCAGTGGTACAGCAGTTCTTAAGGCCGATGGAATCAGTAAAGAGGTTAGCAGCCCCGAGGGTCATCTGACCATTCTTTCGGAGGTAAGTTTTACCATTTCCGAAGGTGAGTCGGTAGCCGTGGTAGGGCCATCTGGTGCCGGCAAGTCGACATTGCTCGCGTTACTGGCAGGGCTGGACCTGCCAACGAAAGGGCACGTCGAGCTCAACGGTCATAATCTGGGCGAGCTTGATGAAGATGGACGTGCCCGGGTTCGTGCCGAAAGCGTCGGTTTCGTATTTCAGTCTTTTCATCTGGTGCCGTCCCTGAACGCTCTCGAGAACGTTATGTTGCCTCTTGAGCTTGCTGGCGCGCCCGATGCGCGCAGTGCGGCGCATGCGATTATCGAGCAAGTTGGCCTCAGCGAGCGCTGGCGGCACTACCCGGCACAGCTTTCCGGCGGTGAGAAGCAGCGTGTTGCAATTGCCCGGGCTTTCGCGACAGAGCCGGCGGTTCTATTTGCGGATGAGCCTACCGGCAATCTGGATAGCCGCACTGGCGGCAACATCATGAACCTGATGTTCGAACTCAATCAGGAGTCATCTACGACGTTGGTCCTGGTAACGCACGATCTGTCGCTCGCGCAGCGCTGCGATCGAATACTGACACTGGATGCCGGGCGCTTGGTGGACGACCAGCTGGCGGCTAACAGTAAGGACGCACAATGAAGGCTATCGCTTTCGCTATCCGCAGCTTTGGTCGCGAACTGCGGTCTGGAGAAGTCATCGTATTGCTATCGGCGGTTGCATTGGCGGTTGGCGTGCTCACCGCGGTCGGTTTTCTTACTGATCGCATCGGCAAAGCAGTGGCGCGTCAGGCGAACGAAGTGCTTGCCGCAGACCTGCGCTTACGCTCGCAGGAACCAGTGCCAGATAATTGGCGCGACCAGGCGCTGCAGTACGACCTGGAGACCGCGGAGACGCAGACTTTCCCGAGCGTGATCTTTGCTGACGATCTAAGCGCACTGGCTACCATAAAGGCGGTTAGTGATAGCTATCCGTTGCGCGGCGCGGTTCGCGTTTCGGATACGCTGTTCGGCGAACAGCGCTCCGTCGATTCGATTCCGCCGCGCGGCGAAGTATGGGCGGACGGCGCTTTTCTGGCGCGGGTCGACGCCGATGTCGGTGATACGTTGATGGTTGGTGAAAAATCGATGCTGGTCTCTGCAGTATTGACGTATCGCCCGGATCAATCGGTGGGATTCGCATCGCTGGCGCCGTCCGTGTTGGTGAATATTGATGACATTCCAGACACCCGGCTTATCGGCGAGGGCAGTCGCGTTCGTTATGCCTTGCTCGTCGCAGGGGATATGAAAAATGTTGATCAGTTCTACGCGGCCATCGAGGACGAGTTGCCCGAGGCGATTCGTGCATCGGACAAAGAAGAGGGCAGCGAGCGCGCCTACAACGCCGCGGACAGGGCGCAACGATTCCTTTCTCTGACGGCGGTGATCAGTTTACTGCTAAGTGCCGTCGCAGTGTCGATGTCCGCGCGACGTTTTGCGCAGCGGCGTATGGACACCGTGGCACTAATGAAGAGCCTTGGTGCAACGCAGGGCTTCGTGATCTCGGTTGCCCTCGTACAGCTCATGATGCTGGGTTTTCTTGGCGTGACCATCGGCAGTGTGGTCGGGTTCGCTGCCGAAGAAGGGCTGGCCTGGGTTCTTGCCGATATTATCGCGGCTGATCTGCCGGGAGCCGGCCCGATGCCGGTAATTCTTGCCAGTGGCAGCGCGCTTGTTTTGCTGCTCGGCTTCGCATTGCCAGCGCTGCTGCAATTGAGAAATACGCCGCCGCTGCGCATATTGAGGCACGACATGATGCCGCCGGCACCGTCGCGGCTTTTGGTATCTGGACTTGCCATGGCCGCAGTCTCATTGCTTTTGTATCGCTCCGTCGGCGATATGAGGATGTTAATAATTCTGTTGGGTGGCATCGTTGTAATCGCGGCGGCGCTCTATCTGGTGGGTCGATTACTGGTGGCGAGCCTGGGTCGTTTTCGTTCCGGCGTTGGTGTTGCCTGGCGTTACGGTCTCGCCAATGTCGCGCGCCGCGGCCGCGCGAGTGCTGTGCAGGTGGTCGCTTTCGGTTTGGGCCTCACAATGCTCTTGTTGCTGACCATCGTTCGTACAGACTTGTTGCAAGGTTGGCGCCAAACCATGGATGACGAGGCCCCGAATCACTTCATGATCAATATTCAACCGCAGGAGCTGGACTCTGTCGCGGCATTGTTCGATTCAGCAGGCGTCCCGAAACCGAATTTCGTGCCAATGGTTCGAGCCCGCATGACAACAATCAATAGCGAGGACGTAAAGACGCGTGAGTATCCAGACCCCCGCGGTGAGTGGATGGCGAACCGCGAAGCAAATTTGTCGTTTGCAGCGAAGTTGTCGGATAGCAACGAAATTGTAGATGGTGAGTGGTGGGCCGAAGACTATGACGGACCACCGCTGATCTCGGTTGAAGAAGATGCGGCCCTTGAGACCGGGCTCAGCCTGGGCGACAAGATTGTTTTTATGGTCGCTGGGCAGGAAGTCGAACTTACCGTGGCAAGTATTCGGCGCGTCGACTGGGATTCCTTCCAACCCAATTTTTTCATGTTGTTATCACCCGGTTCCCTCGACAAAATGCCGACAACCTACGTATCGGCATTGCGTCTGACGAAGGAGAGTCAGCCCTTGCTCATTGCACTGGTGCGAAAACATCCGAGCATATCGGTAATCGATATTGAAGCGATCTTGCAGCAGGTGCGCGGCATCATCGACAAGGCAAGCACTGCGGTGCAGGCAGTCTTTGCATTTACTCTGGCGGCGGGTATTGCAGTGCTCTTCGCGGCAGTGCAGTCGACAATAGACGAGCGGCGCTTCGAGAGTGCGATGTTGCGTGCGCTTGGCGCACAGAAACGGACCGTGCTTGCTGGCGTAATGACGGAGTTCGCGGCGCTCGGTCTTGCCGCCGGTGTGCTTGCATCGGCAGGCGCATCGATTCTTGCTGCCATCGTGGCAATCCAGCTCTTCGAATTGCCGTATGTCTTCAACCCCTGGTTGTGGGTAACGGGAATCATCGCAGGCGTGTTTGTAGTTTGTGCCAGCGGTTTCATCGCCGCCAGAAGCGCCATCAACGCGCCGCCAGTTGATGTGTTGAGAGCGGCATGAGTGAAATCGAAACATTGTCTTGCGGCTTTGTGCTGGCAAGAGATACGGACGACGAGTGTCTGACCCTGATGCTACGCGCCTACCATCACTGGGATTTCCCGAAGGGACTGCGTGAGGATGGTGAGCAGGCCATCGAAGCAGCAGTTCGCGAAGTTGGTGAGGAAACCGGCATTCAGGACCTCGACATGCAATGGGGTGAGCGGTTTATGGACACCGGCCCCTATAGCCGTGGGAAAACGGCGCGTTACTACCTCGCGAGGACGGCAAGTGCAGAGGTCGTCATGGGCCTGTCGCCGGAAACGGGCGAGCCCGAGCACCACGAATGGCGCTGGGTGAGCTTTGACGAAGCTTATGACCTGTCGGCACCGCGGGTCAAAAACGTTGTACAGTGGGCAAGGCAAGTCATTGGGGCATAGGAGCACCTATTGAGCTGGCGTCGAATCGCATTCTGGTCCACGTTTGGGCTATTCGCACTGATCGTTTCAGCGGTCAGTTGGTTGCTGTTGGCAGACCTGGGTAGCTTCAAGCCGCAAATAGAACGCTGGGCCAGTGAGACGACCGGTAGAACGGTTTCTGTAAACGGCGACCTGCATATCGACTTGGCGCGCCTTAGTTCCGTGGTCGCCAATGATATTCGTATCAGCAATGCGGACTGGGCCGAACCAGCAGACATGATCTCAGTCGGGCGCCTCGAAGTGCGACTGGATCTGGCTTCGATTCTAAATGGGCCGATCGTTATCGAGCTGATCGATCTCGACGATGCGAGGATTTTCCTCGCCGAGCCCGAACAAGGCGAGCCCAACTGGGTGCTTCTCGATGCTTCGACCGAAAGCACCGAAGATGAGAGCGATGAAGAGCTAAATATTCTCTTTCAACAAATCGATATTGATCGCGTGCAGCTAACGTACAGCTCGCCTGGTCGCGTCGTGCCAATCGAGATTAACGTCACTCAGCTGAGTCAGCGACATAGAGAAGACGATTTCCTGGATGTGTCACTCGACGGCACTCTCAATGATAGTCACATGACACTCGATGGCGAAGTTGGTACCTGGAGCGCGTTGCTCGATAGCAAAGACGTGCAGTTCAATCTCGCCGCACGCGTCGACACCTTCAGCTTTAGCGCCGATGGCCGCATCGATGACCTGCTTATGCCACGAAGACCGCGCGTCAACTTCACAGCGACTGCGCCAGACATCAATGATCTACTGCAAGCCCTTGGGGTTACGCATGAAGGTCAGGGTGTCATTGATCTGCGTGGGTCCCTGACGCCCGCAGAACAAGGGCCGCTAGTGCTCGAGGTCGCAGGAGAAGTAGGGCGTCTGAAAATTGAGGCAAGTGGTGAGCTATCGGATTTGCAGGACCTTGAAGATGTGGAATTCGATCTACTTGCCTCCGGCGATGACATCCGGCCTATTCTTGAAGCGTTCGGCCTGCCGCAAACCAAACCCGCTCCATTCATGATCAATGTAGATGCGGCGAGACATGGGAAAGTTTTCGTTATCGAGAATGCGGACATGGTGTTCGGCCAGGCCAAGTTCGGCCTTTCGGCACGGCTGCCCGATTTTCCGAGCGTTGATGATAGTGCCATCCAGTTGCAAATCGATGGCCCCGACATTGAACGATTTCGCGAAGTGTTTAACCTTCCAGGCGCCGCGACCGGCCCATTTTCCGCCGCATTCACAATCGATGTCGCCGACGATGGATTTGAGCTCGTAAAGCTGGAGTTGGAAACATCGCTCGGTACGGTGCTTGCGGACGGTAAGCTAGGCGACGCTCCGGACTACTTCGGCACGAGCGTGAACTTTCAGCTGAAGAGCCCGAGTCTTAATAGCCTTGCCAGCGCATACGGTGTTGATGACTTGCCTGATGCCCCATTTGAACTAAACGGCAGCGCTGAATATAGCGCGGATGGGATTCGCAGCATCGAGCCGCTGACCTTGGCCATCGAGGATGTATCGTTGCAGGTTCGTGGGCTGATCAGGACGGCCGACGAGTTGCTCGGCTCTGATCTTGCCTTTGAGCTAAGTGGTCCGGACCTGGCCGCGCTTATTGGCGTTTTCGCAGCAAGTGATAGCGTGCCCGTGCAACCCTACAGCTTCGACGGACAATTGCAGATTCGCGATGACGGCTACCGTATCCGCGGTGTGACCGGGAAGTTGGGAAGCTCCGACATCGAGCTGGATGGTGTACTTGTGCCTGGTAGCGGCGCAGCGGGTAGTCACTTTAACTTTGCAGCACGCGGCGCGGCGTTTACTGAGGTGGTTGAACAGCTTGGTGACTTCGAGGTACGACCGGGCCCTTACGATTTGTCAGGCGGTATCACCTTAGGCTCGGACAGGATCGATTTAGAAGCGCTTGAGTTGAGTCGGGCAGCGGGCAAAATTAATCTCGACTTTGAACTGGGCTTGCCAGCGTCCCGTCGCTGGGCAAACCTGAAGGTTCGAGCCAGTGGTCCCAATGTGCAATCCCTGCTGAAAGGATTTGGTGATTTCGAAGCGAACGAGGCGCCATTTCTGGTCGAGATAGAGGGTGAGTTACGAGATTCGACACTGTCAGTGGAAAATCTCAATCTCAACGTTGGGGTCGCGAACTTATCAGGACAAGGAACTCTTGATTTCGATGGAGATTTGTCCGCGACGCGATTTGATCTGAGCATGAATATCCCCAATGTTGGTGCACTCGGAATGTTGGATGGAATCCGCATTCGAGAACAAAGCTTTACTCTGAACGCGAAGGTGACAGGCCGTGGCGATGTGTTACAGGTTGAAGATCTACTCGCAACTTTGGGCGCTAGTGACATCAAGGGTGACATTGAGTATCGCAACGGAGATGTTCCGCATCTGGACGTTAATATTCAGTCTGACTCGATCGTGTTTGCTCCATTGCTTGAAGATCACGAGCCGGAATACGACCCAACCCCCGAGTTTGATGATGGCCGCTTGATTCCCGAGATCACGATGCCATTTGCGGCACTGGCAAAACTCAACGCCAGCGTTGCGATCGACATCGGGGAATTGCAACGAGGCACGCTGCATATTCGGGACATTCTTCTGCGAGCCGGTCTGCAGGACGGAGTATTCGAGCTTTCTCAGGCCGGGTTTAAGGCAAAGTCCGGCGCTGTAGGTGTGCGCGGCCGTCTTGATCCAGACGGCGGTCAGGGAAGTGTCAGCCTTGAGTTTGTAGCGCGCGATCTCGCGCTGGGCATGACTAACGCCAATCAAAATCTCGGAATGACAGGTGACATCGAGTTGAATTTCGAGTCCACAGGAAACGACCTGCGCTCGTTGCTTGGCAACTCGAATGGAATATTCTTTATCAATACGCGCGGCGGCCGTCTCGTCAACAATCGATTCCTGCGTGCCTTATACGGCGACATGCTCGACGAGATCGTTGGCACGATCAATCCGTTTAGCAAGACTGAAACGCATACCGATTTTGAATGCATGATCATTCCGCTGGAATTTAGTTCGGGGGTCGTAACGAACAATCCAGGATCGCTGATTGCGACCGATAAAATGCGCATGGTCATAAATTCTGAGATCGATCTCAATAGTGAGTCACTTGATGTGAATGTTCGCACGATACCTAAGAAAGGTATCGTTATCAGCGCAGGTGAGATCATGAATCCATACATCAAGGTAGTCGGTACGCTCGCATCGCCACGTCTGGCGGTTGATGAAGCCGGCGTTCTGCTGTCAGGTAGTGTCGCGGTTGCGACCGGTGGGCTGTCCATATTGGCACGGGCAGCCTGGAATCGTATGCACAGATCAAAGGATCCGTGTGGAGATGCGGCAAAGAACGGTATTGAGGCTCTGAGCGACCGATTCTCTGATTTGGATGTTTCGACAACGCAGTGAGTCTGGCAAACAGAACAATAATATTCACCGCGATAGCGGCGTTTACCGGTGCGCATCCTGCCGATACGCGGGCAGTTATAACTAGTCCGAGGCGGTGTGAATTTCGCGCTGCGGGAATGGAATCGTAATGCCCTCGGCGTCGAAGCGCAGCTTCACAGTTCGCAGCAGGTCCCAGTAAACATCCCAGTAGTCGTCAGTTTTCACCCACGGGCGACACACAAAGTTCACTGAAGAGTCGGCGAGTTCGTGCAGTTTGATCATCGGCTCTGGCTCGTCAAGAATCAGCTCGTGCTCCGCGACAATATCCGCCAGGATTCGCTCGACCTTCTCAACATCGTCGCTGTAGGCAACTCCAAATGTAAGATCGACGCGGCGAAGTCTTTGCGCCGTCACATTCGTGATGACCGATTGCCAGATCAGGTTGTTGGGGACAATAAGAACCTGATTATCAATAGTCTTGAAAGTCGTATTGACCAGGCTCATATGACTCACCTTGCCAGTGACCCCGCCCGCGGTGACGAAATCGCCGACATCGAACGGCCTATATAGAAGGATCAGCATGCCGGACGCGAAATTAGACAAAGTGTCCTGCAATGCAAAACCGACAATGAAACCTGCTATGCCGAGACCTGTGAGCAGGGGGCCGAGCGAAATACCCACTTGGGACAGGGCGATGAGTATCCCGAGAAAGAGCACGAGATTCTTCACCGTCGCAACAACCATGTCGGTAAGCAGCTTTGATACATGCACTTTGGACGACTTCATTCCCCTCTTGGTCAGCGCCTGAGCGAGACGGCCTAGTCGCGAAAATACGAAGAGAATTAGAACGATGATTAGTAGCTGGAATAATAACTGTGGCCCTTTTGACTTGACTGCGTCCGCTACTGACGCAGTCCACTCGCCAATGATGCCGGACAGTACACTGACGTCGAGCACGTCGGCCGTGAGCTCTCCGGTAGTTGTTACCAATTGCTGGCTGTAGTGACTCGTGTCGAGCTCAAGTTGATTCATCATGTTGACAGCATCCTGCAAGGAGTCTGTCGCAATCGTGATGCGGGCTTCGTAGACCGAAAGTCTTGCAGCGACGTCGGTGTCCGTCGGTAATGCGGCTGCCGCGGCTCGGAGTACCGTGACGTCCTCAAGTGCGATTTGCAGAAAGGCCGACCGATTCGCTGCGCTGTTTTCGAGATCGGTTACCAGAAAATCCACAAAGGATTCGTCATGCATGCCCAACTTTTCGGAAATCGCCACGTAGGTAACCATGGACTGCAGTACGAAGTCGAACTTCCCTATTGCGCGCAACAAATACTGATCCGTGATCGCAAGCTCGGGCGGGGACATTTCGTCCGTTGGATAGACTACGCTGTTGCGCAAGCGATCGAGAGCAGCGGTTGATTCTTGCGGAAAAACACGCAGCCTGTCGAAGACTCCTGCTGCGATTGCCGAGACTTCAAAGCCGCTCTCCTGCTGCTCTGCGATGTCCTGAGCAAGCTTGACGGTATCATCGAACATGGCTGCCCAAATCGAGTCGACCCTGCCACCGTAGAGGTCAGCTCTTAGTCCTTCTGCACCCTCGAGATTCTTATTGAGTTGCTCGACCGCAAGTTCTTGTTGTTGTATTGCCACTACTCGTTGCTCGAATTCCGCCGCAATATCTGCGGGAAGCTCAAGCAGCTCGGGCGCGACAGTTTCATCCTGCGCGCTTGCGAGCTGAGTGACTAATACCAGAGCAACAAGGGTCTTGCGCAGCATCATGCTGCTTACTCGGCCTCGTAAGCCGTGCCGTCACCGGCCTTGAATGGATACAAAGCGAAGAACTTGGGCACACCTGCCATCACTTTTTGCTGAAGATTATCAAATGTTTTGTCATCGACTCTACCGACGCTAACCGCCTCCCACACAAGCTGCTTTCGTTTCGGGTCCACAAGGTCAATGTTGAAAGTACCCTCAGTGTACTGCGATACATGTGTGTCGGTGCCATAGCCGTATCCACCCCAGGGGTCATACATTCCACCGCGATAGCCGTAGTAGCCGCCGCCGGACATACCCATGGATGGGGATGTGGTCACTTTGGTCTTATCCTGCATATTGGCGTTGAAGTTCACCAGCAGGTCCGGAGCGCTGGACAGAGTGTAGCCGCGCGAATCCATTTCCAGCGTGATCGCAGTAATCATGTATTGCGAAAACAGACCTTGGTACCCCTCAGCCTCCGGACCGGCATCTGAGTAGAAGTTGTAAGTCTTGTACTCCGAGAAGTCGACGGAATCGTCATACGCAGAACGCAATTTCGGTTTCGAGGCGCAGCCGGCCGCGAATACGACCAGTAGTAAAACGAGGGAACATCTCAATAGTTTTGTATTTCTAAACACAGGGTTTCTCCTTTTATTCGAGCACTAACAGCATGCGAGCCACGAGGCCGCTGCTGTCACCGCTAAGACCATTAGTTTGATTGTTTATGAGTTGGTAGTTCAAGTTTACGTTAAACTCGGGCGCCGGCCACTAATTTACGCCAATTCACAGGATTTTGAGCCTGCCGCTATCGACCGAAACAGGTCTAGACAATGGCCTTGCGTCGCGATGCCGTAAAGGCATCAAATATATACACGGTGCCTACGGCGTAGATGGTGGCGCCGCCGAACATCATCAAGCGTTGCCAGAACTTCATGCCTGCCGCGTCACCGCCGGCGCTATCCATCACGGCCGGCGCCAAAATGACGATCATTGTGAGAAAGGCATACGACCACGTGGCTGCATCCGGGTGCATGCTGCGCCCCTGAAAAATTCTCGGCCCCATCAGCAGACCGGCTATGGCAACTATCAGCGTATAGATGGTGAGCGTCGGCGTGATACTCAGAACTTGCCAGCCGATGATCGCACCTGCGCCGCCTATAATGGTCGACATGACGAGTGAGCGACCAACCTTGCGAGCACCGTCATTGGTTGCTTGTTGACCCATCGAGGCAACTTTGATCATTACCGGCATATACGCGGTGCTCGCGCTCGAGAACAGGAAGAACAATGCGACTGGCAGCACGATCATGAGTGAGCGAAACGCACTCCAGCGCGCGGCCGAGAGGTCCGGCGGTGGCGGTGCGGGCGGCTTTGCTGCGGTCGCTAGCTCAGCTACTACGGCCATCGAGTCGGGTAAAAACGCATGCGCGACCCAGACGAACAGGACGCCAATAGCCGCACCAAATGACACGCTATATACAATAGTAAGTACCGCATCCAGGTCAACCGTACCTATCGCGGTGCTTACGGCGATGCCGACGGTCGCGAATGTACCGAGCGCAGCAGAACCGCCCTTGGCCGTAAAGTAGAAGCTCCAATACAAGGCGATTATGAGCAACAGGATGCCAACCATCGGCTGGTTAATCAAAGGCGGCAGCAGTAAAAGACCCGCAAACAGTGAAATAGTAAGCACGGCCGCCAGGCCAATCCCGGCTTTCAATTTCGGCGCCGGAAATGGCAATGCCAGAATAAACATCGTTATAACCGGTGCAATAAACGACATTGACCAACCAACGGCTTGCGAAAACCACAACGACACGGCGGTGCCGAGTGCAAGTCTCAGTATGCGTATGCTGGCTATGTCCATACTGCGCAAGTCAGGCTAGTAGGCGTAGGTGAACACGCTGACCAATCGCATTTTTATCTTGCCGAGCAGAGTCATGATCCAGCCTGAGTCCGCATAGACGATAACCGAAGCTTGCGCGCCGACACGAAGCCCGCCGCTCTCTTCTATGCTGGGTATTTCGAAATCAACCAGAACTGAAAAGCGTTGCGCATCACGCAGCCATTCACGGTCATTGTCGATGGTTGGCAAACTACCCAAAGGAGCAGAGTCGACGTTGACGCCAAAACCCGTGGTGCGGACCTTACCCTTAACTACTGAGCCGGGAAGGACGTCGAATACGATCTCAACCGGATCTCCGGGCTTGATGTTGCCGAGATTGTTTTCCGTAAAGTCAGCCCGAATCCACACATCGTGACTTGCCACAAACGTCATCAGCGGCGCGCCGGCCTGTGCGAAATTACCGCGGTTAACCCGAACATCTGTGATGACGCCGCTGTCGGGAGCCACCACCGCTGTGCGTTCGAGGTCGAGTTGCGCCTGATCGAGCGCTGCCTGTGCCTGCATTACCTTGGCGTTAGCGTCGCCGGTTTCGCCAAGCGCCGCGATCGCACGCTGCAAACTGGATTCAGCCGCCGCGAGGCCGCCCCGAGCTGCGGCCAGAGAATTCTCGGCGATTTCGATGCGTCGATCAGAAATCGCGCCGGCGTCTTCTTTCTTGATGCGGCGTAACCGCACAGCGTCTTGTTCCGTGCTCTGCAACTGAGCTTTTGCAGAAACGACCGTCGCCTCGGCTGTATCGACATCTGCGCTGGAGGCGCGGGTTGCCTGTCGCGCCGATTCCAGGCCAGCCATCGCCGTTTCAACCGCCAGTTCGTAACGTTCGCGATCAATTTGAAACAACAGGTCTCCTTCATTGACGGCTTGATTGCTGTCGATCTCTACCGCAGTTACGGTGCCCGATACTTCCGCGGCGATTGGTACAACGAGTGCGTTCACCCGAGCCTGAGATGTATACGGAGTAACCCGGTCGGCGACCAGGTAAATGATCATCAAAACGACGCAGGCGCCAAGTGCGATAAAGGTCCATTTTCGAACCGGGTCCATACCCGTGGTTTTTTCATTTGTCATTGTTGCCAACCTCCGCCGAGGCTCCGGTAAAGTTTAACTACACTGCGCACCACTTCGCCGCGGTTGGCGGCGTAGCGTTGCTGTTGTGAGAAAAGCGATTGTTGTGCGTCGAGTACACGTTGATAATCGGCAAAACCTTCCCGGTAGCGTAGAAAAGCAAGGTCGGCCGAACGCTGTGCGACGCTCACACTTTCAAAGAGTATGGTGTCCTTTGCCTGGGTGCTGGATAGAGACGCCATAGCATCTTCTACTTCACGAGCGCCCTGAATAACTGCTTCCTGATAGGCGACCAGCGCTTGCTGTAAGCGCGCGTCCTGCACTTCGATATTATTGCGAATACGACCGTAATTCAGAAATGGCCAGACGAAATTCGCGCCCACTGAAAACGGGCTGCCGTCTGAGGATAAGAAATTGTCGAAGATGGCATTGCCGCTATCGACCGTGGTGGAGGAAACACCCAAAAAGCCGGTCAAACTAAAACTCGGGTAGAGGTCAGCTGTGGCTATGCCGACTACCGCATTCTGCGAGATGGCTCGCAGCTCCGCCTGACGCACGTCAGGTCGTTGCCGGAGTAAGTCCGCCGGCAGTCCAAGCGCGATCGTAGTCGGCACGACAGCTTGTGCGCCGCTGCCGTTAAACTTGTCTGCAAAACTCGCCGGCGCAACGCCTAGCAACACGCTCAAAGAGTTCTTAGAGCGGCGCAAGGTCGCCTCGAGCTCAGGAATAGTGGCCTCGGTGCTGAGCAGCAGAGTTTGTGCTTGCAGTGCATCAAGTTCAGAGCTCGAGCCGTTGCGGAACAAGACTTCGACAATATCGTAGCTGCGCTGCTGTAACTCGAGGCTGTCATTCGCCAGCTCAAGTTGCGACTCTGTTGCGCGAATGACAGCGTATACATCGGCCACGGTCGCAATCACCAGGACCATTACGTCGTCATAGCTTGCGATGCTAGCGAGGTAGTTTGCGTCGGCGGCCTCAACGCCGTGTGCAAAGCGACCCCAAAAATCGATTTCCCAGGATAGGCCGGCACCAAGATCGTATTGCTCCTGGTTCAGGTCGCCAGTGTCGGTATACGTCGCACCGCCACTCATAGCCTGCTGCTGCGGATATCGGTTGCCCGATGCGATACCGAGACTTGCCTGTGCTTCAAGGACGCGCAGTCCTGCAATCTTGATGCTGTTGTTTTGCGCCGTAGCTGTCGCGATAAGCTCGTTCAGCACCGGGTCGTTGAGCGTCTCCCACCACTGCGCCAGCTCGGCAGGTGAAGTGTCGAACCGCTCCAGCTCCGATTCCAGCCAATCCGGGTTGACAGATGTTTCCGGTCGCTCGTACTCCGGGCCGACC
>RCNC010000294.1_pt1 | contig 30659 bp, 23 predicted proteins | sample 2041301 | NCBI WGS metagenome assembly RCNC01 (sample SAMN09708231, study PRJNA481090) | Marine sediment metagenome, whole genome shotgun sequencing project. | biome: marine sediment; feature: ocean; material: sediment; isolation source: Sewage treatment plant 13A marine sediment (STP13A) ... | reverse complement strand
AATCAACCTTAAGCAAGGAACTGACAAACTGATTCTAATTCTTAAGTATTGATCTTTTATTAGTATTGTTTAAGATATCCAGCTTAGTTTGTACTAAATGTGCATTGAATACAGAATCATTCAGAAGTGGATCATTCGTTTCTTCACGCCAATTCTGCAGAGCTGTTTTTAACTCGTTCAATTCATTGCCATATTTGGCATTATTGGCAAGATTCACAAATTCATATGGATCTTCCTTAAGATCATATAATTCAAATTCCGTAGGATTTGCGTAAAGATTAAAAGCATCACGCACTTTTGTCCCATCGTATTTTTCATCTCGGCTTAACTGGTAGGCCATGTCACCGTCTATTGACGGTTGATGTAAGGCTTTATCACCGTGAAGCAGGTTGTGAATAAGCTTAAACCGGTCATTTCGTACTGCTCGTCTGGGCGAGAAATTACGATGTGTATGAAAAGTAAATTCGGAGAACAGGTATTTCCTGACAGCGTCTTCTTCACCGGCTAATGTTTTGAAAAGGGAATAACCCTCTAGAGGAGAATTAAATTCTATATGTGATGCATCAAGTATGGTAGGTAAAATATCCAGGGTAGAAACGAATTTTTCGGATTGAATATTGGCCTTCACATCTTCATATTTCATGATAAATGGAATTTGAATCCCTGATTCGTAGCAGGATCCTTTGCCACGAGTAAAAGGTGCGCCATGGTCTCCAACATAAATTATTAGGGTATTGTCCATTACTCCTAAATCTTCGACGGCTTTAAGCAACATTCCAACGCCTTCATCAAGCCTTGCTACACAATTATAATAGCCTGCAATCCTGGCCAGTTCCTCCGGCTGGTCAATCCCCTGCCAGGGAAACGGTTTAACCATGGTGGAATCATATGGGTTTTCAGGGATGCCTTTTATCTGTTTGAAAAATTTTACATGCGGATCGCAAAAATTCACATACAGAAAAAAGGGCTCTTCTGAGCTTTCTATAAAAGTTTTGGAGGTGTCAGCTACCCGTTGCACATCTCTCATTGGATGAGTTGCAAAATCTTTAAAATCAAATGGATATTCATTTTCTGGCTGAACATGTAATTTTCCCAATATACCGGTACGGTACCCGTTTTGCTTTAAAGTAGCTACTAGATTTGGGATGCCATTGCGCATTGAAAAACCTCGATGGGATAATCCAATTTGTCCACTTTGATGAGGATATAATCCGGTTAAAATACTACTTCTAGAAGGGCTGCAGGAAGCCTGCGACACATAAGCGTTTTTAAATAAAACCCCTTGCCTGGCCAGTTTGTCCAAATTAGGGGTACGGGCAATCTCATCACCATAACAACCAAGTTGAATACCGTGATCGTCTGCAGTTATCAAAAGAATATTTGGTTTCTGCTTCTCTGATTTTTGCTTCACTCCAGAGCAAGAGGCCAGAACAAACAGGCTGATCATGATTATTATGGAACTTTTCATCTTAGAATAAATATTCATTTTTATTATATTATTTTCATCTACGATAAATGTACTAATTATATCCTGGTTGTGATTTTTTTATGTAAGCAGTAACTCTTAATTTAGGGATTGAGCTATCCATTCTTAAGCCAATATTGAAAAACAACATATCATGAAAATGATTAGATACGCTACCACGTCTCTGCTACTGTTGATCTGTGTTTACTTTGGTTGTAAACGACAGGTAATCCAGGAATATCATGTTTATGAGATAAATGAGATATTACTAACCGCAGAGGACCAGTATGAAAATCCTTATATGGATGTCGAATGCTGGGTGGATCTTGAAGGACCTGGTTTCAATAAGCGAATTTATGCTTTCTGGGATGGGGGACAGCAATTTAAAGTCAGGATAACTGCAGTACAGCCAGGGAAGTGGTTTTGGACCAGCGGATCAAGCTCAAGCTCTGATAAGGGATTAAATGGAAAAACCGGATCTTTTAAGGCCATTGACTGGACAGAGAAGGAAAAAGAAGCAAATGCCAACCGGCGTGGCTTTGTCAGGTCCACACGCAACGGGCATGCATTGGAATATGCGGATGGCACACCATTTTTCTTTATTGGTGATACCTGGTGGGCGGCTCCAACATGGAGGTATCCCTTAACGGGGAAGGCTCCTGATCCTGACTGGGTGCCAGGTCCTGAAGGGATTTCCTTTGAGAATGTCGTACACTATCGTCAGAAGCAAGGGTATAATTCCCTGGCTATGATAGCCTCATACCCCAACTGGGCAGCCGATAGTTTTCCGGCTATTGTTGTAGATGATAAGGGTATTGGTATTCGCCAACCCTGGGAGAAATTTGGCACCCCCACATGTAAGGATATGCACGATGAATCGGGTAATCGCCCATTTGCATTAAAAGATGGTGGGCCCATGGCAGATTTTGACCAGTTAAATCCGGCCTATTTTCAATCCCTGGATAAAAAGATGGACTATCTGTCTTCCGTAGGTTTTGTTCCCTTTATGGAAACGGTGCGCCGGGATCATGGACCTTCGTGGAAAGCCTATTTCGACTGGCCTGATTCCTTTGTCCGATACATCCAGTACATAGCCTCCAGGTACGGAGCTTACAATTTTATTCTTAGCCCTATTCATTTGGACTGGATTCCACCTGTTCACAGTCTCTCAGGTGATGAATTCAATGAGGCTGTTGTGGCATGGTATAATAAGTATGGTCCTTTACCTTATGGACAACCAGTAACTTCATTAATTAACGGAGCTACCCATATAACATATGGTCTGGGAGAGAAAGTTCCCTGGCTTAGCATGCATTCAGTGGGCAATAATCCCCGAAACCATGGTTTTTATCCCTGGCTTGAAGAGCAGTTCAATCTTGAACCACCCAAACCTGCTGCCAATCTTGAGGCCTATTATCCTGGTTGGGATCAGTATCCGGTAACCGAGGTTGCAGGTGAGCGGGCGCCGAGGAATTCGGACCGCGACAATTATTTTGGCCGCACCCAGGCATGGGGCAGTGTCTTTTCCGGGGGACTGGCAGGGCATATTTATGGAACTGGAGCGTATGATGGTACTACTGTAGGTGAGGATGAGGGTGCCCGACCCTATATCTGGGATGCCCTGAATTATCCTGCAGGTGAGCAGGTTGGCTATCTCAGGAAGTTTTTAGAGTCTGAAGGTGTATTTTATAAGGATTTCAAACTGGCCTCACAATATTTGCATCCCAGAAAATCAGCAAATAGTAAACCCGATGGACTCGATGGATGGGCATTTATGATATGGCTGGAGGATAAAAGCCTGGCCATGCTCTATTTTGAAAATAAATGTGAAGCCCCCAGGATCACCAACCTAATTCCCAATAAAGAATACCAAATGATGTGGTTTGACCCGATTACAGGTGAATGGTTAAGCGAAAAGCAAAGCAAAAGTACAAATGACGACGGAATGATGGACATCGAAAATTTCCCTGAAGGAGAAAAAGTATCTACACGGGATTGGAGTTTAAAATTAATTTCAAACTGACGATATGAAAACAGACAGACGAAAGTTTATTAAGGCTGCGGCATTATCCGGTGCAGCCTCAGCAATTCTTCCTTTATCTTCCTGTGTTTCGGATAAGGAACCGGCACAGACCGGTGGATCAAGGGCTCAGATAACGACGGATTATTCAGCGCTGGATGAAGTGTTGAAGAAACCTGTTCTTAGGCGTGAACTCTTTCCGGACCCAGTCATCATCGAATCACTTGAATTGTTGAGAGACAGGAGCAGCACGATTTGCCGTGTACGTTCCAAAGACGGTGTGGAAGGTGTCTCCATCGGACATCCGTTCATTGCGAAAAACAGTTATCCGATGTTTGCCAACCTACTTCAAAAGATTTTCCTGGGAAAGGATGCGCGTGATCTTGATAATTTGATCTTCCAGGCTGCGGAGGGTCCTGTAAAAAACCAGGGTGTACCGCTCTGCGTGCAGATCGCAAATATTGAATTTGCCATACTGGATATGCTGGGCGTTACCGCCGATATGCCTGCCGGCCGCCTTATCGGGGAGCTTGAAAACCCGGAGATCGGAATTTACCTGGGACATCGTTTAAGGGAATTTAGAACCATGGAACCGGAGGAATCCCTGAGACTGATGCAAGAGGACAACGAGGAGATCGGGTCAAAAGCAATAAAGGTAAGAGCGGGACGTGGTGATAACCTTGGCCTCAACAACAAGAATGCACCGGGACGTACAGAAAAACTGATCCGGATGGCCCGTGAATTTTTTGGCGACGATATGGTGTTGATGATTGACGGGAATGGCACTTATGATGTGAAGGAGGCAATACGGATAGGCCGGATACTTGAAGAATACAATTATTACTGGTACGAAGAGCCTGTCCCGTGGACCTGGTACGAGGAGCAGGAACAGGTGGCCCGGGCCCTGAACATCACCATGGCTGGTGGAGAAGAAGAATTCAGCGAGCGCGTCTTCCGATGGCTGATCGGCAACCATGCCTTCGGGGTGATAATGCCAGACCTTTTTTACAACGGTGGTATGATCCGTTCCATGAAGGTCGCCAGGATGGCGGAAGCTGCAGGGATCAGAACTTCGCCTCATATCTCTGGCGGGGGACTTGGATTTCTCTATCTGATCCATATGGTTTCTGCCTGCCCGAATGCCGACAAATACCACGAATTTAAGATGTTCCATACAAGGGACCCCAACGGAACAACCATTCCGGTCGAAAGCAAGGTTGGGCCATTTGAGAGCATTGATGGCAAGATAAAGGCTCCGGAGGGATCCGGACTAGGTATCAATATTGATCCTGATTATATCAGAACACACAAGATCCTGAAAGGATGAGTCTTTCTACATAATTATTGCTTGTCTTTTTTCAATTTAATCAGAATAACCCCTGACCGGGTTCCATATTTTTTTAATGATAATCCATCTTTCAAAACTGAAATGCTTTGAATTCTATCGGGATCTATTATTGCAAGCGTTTCCTGATCCTCTATTTTGCCATCAATTACAATTACCGGACTACCTGAACCAACGTAATTTGTCATGTAGATCCCCTTATTCTCATTCTCACCCAGCTTGTATTCTTGGAGTTTCAAATCAGTTTTTATTTTTGTTTTTACAAGGATTACTGCTTCGGCATCATATTCTTCCTTTGCCTTCTCCCCCTTTATTATCGATACAGATTCAATCCTTTCCGGATCAAGCAAATCGAGAATATGTCTATCGTACTTTTTGCCATCAATATAAATATCCGGCTTCTCCCCGTCCTTTACTTCAACAACCGTTTTCTGCGTTTTAACTTTCGGATCAACTTCTGTTTTGGCCTCTTGAGCCAGGGTCATTGCCATGATCAGACAAAGAGGGATAAATGTAGATATTAGCTTTTTCATAATTTTAAAATATTATTCGGTGTAAATAACAATTATTTCATCCTCGTAAATAATTTTCCTATCCGCTTGCTTTTTGTTCTCGGAGATCAAGGATAGGGCTTCCTCCAGCTTGGCAGCCTTCTCCTCATAGCTCATTTCTTTTTGATTCCGGAGAGAAGGCGAGATAAAAATAAGAGAGATCAGTATTGCAAGACTGGCAGCTGCCGATATGAACCATGTAATCTTTCGGTTCTTCTTTTTCTCCTGTGATTGGATGGCAGACCATACCTTATCCTGAAGATTTTCCGGAGCTATCCTTTTCTGCCGTTTGAGGTAATTAAACCAGACTCCGGGTCCACTCCTGGAATCTTCAAATTGCTCCATGAGTAGATCCATTTCTTCCTGGGAAGCCAGACCTTGTTCATACTTATTTAGAAGTTCATCCACCTGTTCCCTGTTCATAGCTGTAGATTTTTGTGAGTTTTCCCCTAATGAATTTTCGGGCCCGTGACAATAGCACCCTTACATGCTCAATTTTGAGTCCGACTATCGCAGCGATTTCTTCAAACTCCAGTCCGTCAATGTCATATAATACCATTACCTTTTTCTGATTATCGGGTAATTCCTTGATGATCTCCTGAATGAAAGAATATAATTCTGCATATTCGAAACGATCGTGATGTTCCTGGGGTATTTTTTCCTGGTAGATCGAATCGGGCTGTTCTGGATTCTTTTTCTTTAAGCGGTCGAGACAATGGTTCCGGGCTGTAAGAAAAACGAAACCATTCAGATTGGGATGTTCTTTAAGTTGCTTTTTGCACTTCCACAATTTGATCATTATTTCCTGAACTGCATCCTTCGCGTCCTCATCACTACCCAGCATTCTGGCTGCCATTGGAAATATCCTTGTTGATAAGGAAACAACGTTATCTTTAAACTCGTCGCTAGTCATCTTATATATACATAACGAAAATTCTGAATAGATATAACAGTCGGGATAACATAAATGTACTGAATATGCATAATTCTTGCTACATTCAGACTACTATTTGAATCAAAAATTAGGAAGTAATCAGATGTTAAAAACCACTTTGAAATTATTGATAGCACTTTGTTGCTTTTCAGTCTATAGTATTCATGCCCAGGTATCTGAGACCGAATCTGTTTCATTGCTTACGCCTTTTAGAATATCATTGCCAACTCCAGATAATAATATCGAATACCTGGATTTAGATGGTGATGGAGATCCCGATGTCCTGCGCTCTTTTACCTTGCATAATCTTCCCGTACAATGGATTGACGACGATGACGATATGCAGGTAGGTGACCTGGAGGGTGATATGGATAGTGATTGCCTGATGATTGACCGAAATAAAGATGGGCACTATGGAAGTGGCCATGACCTGATCATCGACTGGAACGATGAGAACAAAAATGGGAAACCTGACTTGCAGGTTGTGGCGGATAACTCGGGACTGGATGACAGGGGAAGATTCAGTGCCCACTATATGTGGATTATTGACACGGACCATGATCAAATCCTCAATTATATTGACTGGAACACTTTTGAGATCGAAGGCTGGGATCATGATGGGCGAAGTCAATTCTTCAAAGACTATATCGGTGAAAGTATCATGTTAAAGTCGCATACATCTACTTTCAATCTTAAGGATGTACGCTACAGCTGGGAAAATCCCTTCCTTTTTTATGATCATGATAAAGATGGTTTGACTGATATGGCCATCCGGCTGACTGACCAGCCGGAAGTAGATAAGGAAGCGAAACCCCTACCGGCAGATGGCAACATTACTGATGAAATGAGAAGTTTTCATTTTGACGGTATTATTAACCAGGCTTATTTAACATTCGACCTGGATAATGATAACGGCCCCTCGAATGAATTTGATTATGACCTGAGCCTCAAATTTGCGGGACCAGGATTTGATTATAGTGACCAGGTTCATAGTTACGAGAGTATAAAAGGTTTAGCCGGAAGTGATATCTACTTTCACGATCCCAGGTGGAGAAATATGACAGAGCTTATTTATGCTGACCATGATGCCGCTTTTGACCTTGTATTCCAAAAAGGACAATGGGAAGAGTGCTGGCTCGTCTATGATGAAGATGATGATTGCCAGCGGTGGGAAAGAGTAGAATTCTATGAACCCAAAGATCCATTTATTTCAGGTTCACGCAATGGGGGACTGGACCATAATCCACAGGCGGATGTATCGGGTGACAGGGGGGAGTGGGATCTTGATTTTTCCGGTAAGGGACAGCTCTATATTGCCCCTTTCGATGGCAGGATACATCTGTTTGGAGCTGAATGGGGATGCTGGCGGATAGATCAGCACGCTGCCTATTTCCAGGGATGGCAGGGTTGGAGAGGTCCCAATATCCAGCCCGAGGATCACAACACCAAAGAACCTGATATTTTTCCAACCATAAAATATACAGATAATAATAACAATGGATTCTTTGACCATGTTGAATATGATCTCAATGGTGATACAGTTTTTGAAAGATCGGTAGATTTAACAGGGCTCGGTATCCCTGATACAGCAACATTGATTATTACGGCTGACCTGGAATATGAAGATCTGAAAAACCTGCATGCCGGAATTGCCAATCAAATGTGGGAAAAGGCCTTGCTGGCTGTGAAAGTGGCGGAGAAAAACAGGCTTAATACAGGCTGGTATTCAAATCTGATGAATCCAAAGTCCCTGCGGGAAAAATACCATTACGGGTATTGGCTGAATTTCTATCTGTATCTGGATCTCAGGCACCTGGGAGAAATGAGGAAAGATATGGAATTTGTTGAGCTCTGTGACAGGGCATATTTTGGGAACAATTGGAGGCTATTCTGAAGGCCAATGTCCAACTTTGATATGAGCTAAGTATCTCTTATTTTTAGGCTACCTGTGTTCCGGTCCTAATTGATGTAATATGTGCAAGATAAAACTGCTTATCATATTCATTTGCTGCCTTCTTGAAGCTAAGGGACAGGATAAAACCATTTGGATAAATGGGCTGCCTGATGATCCCAATCATTTTCCAATAGCCGTATGGCTGCAGGATCCATCTGATGCAGCAGCCTATAAGAGAGGTGGGATAAACCTGTATATGGGACTATGGCAGGGGCCAACGGAAAGTCAACTGGACATTTTAAGAGACGCGGGTATGCCGGTCATGTGCAGACAGAACCGTGTCGGACTCGACCATGTAAATGACTCAATTATTGTTGGATGGACGCAGCAGGACGAACCCGACAATGCACAGGCAGACGGATCTGGGGGATATGATCCCTGTATTGATCCGGCCATTATCGTAAATTATTACAAGACAGTACAAGAAAAAGATCCTACCCGGCCGGTTTATCTGAACCTGGGACAAGGAGTATCCTATATCGACTGGGTTGGCCGTGGTGACTGCAGGGCTGATACACTTTCTTACACTCAGTATATTGAAGCTTGTGATATCGTTTCCTATGATATATACCCGGTAACCAGTAAATATGAGCTTGTCAGGAATAACCTGTGGTATGTAGCACAGGGAATTGATAACCTCCGGCGATGGTCAGGGGACAATAAACCTGTCTGGTGCTGGATTGAAACCACCCACATTAACAGTGAGAACAAACCTACTCCAGCCCAGGTAAATGCCGAGGTCTGGATGGCCCTCATTCATGGCGCGAAAGGATTTGGATATTTCTGTCATGAGTGGGTGCCTGAACCTAACCCCAATGCATTACTGGATGATCCGGTCATGTTCCCGGCAATTTCGAAGATCAATGCACAAATCCATCAGCTGGCTCCTGTACTGAATTCCCCTGATGTTCATGGTATAGTTACAGTTGAATTAGGGACTGGAGGAGTACCGATTAATATTATGGTAAAACATTATGAAGACATCCTGTATATCTTTTCTGTTTCCATGCGTGAAGGGGTAGCAACAGCTACTTTCACCTTGAATGGGATTCAGGATGTAGAAATTGCAGTGATCGGAGAGGATCGTGAACTAATCATTTCTAATGGCATATTTGAGGATCAGTACGAAGACTATGAAGTTCACCTATACAAAATACCAGCCAAGGATGTATTTTAAAGTAAGAAGTATCCTCATTTTATGTTTTATTGTGGCTGGTTCTGCTAGTCTTTCTGCACAGGATATACCCGGACAGTACAGGGAGAAATTCTCAGAGTCTTTTCCTATCCGGGAAGAGCAACATTTGGAATTGAAAAAGTATATTGATCTGATGGTCATGGACCAAAAGGAACAGACTTTATCGAAATTTTCACCGGATTATTCAGGCATTAAGCAGTACGAAAAATCCATCATTCCTTTCCGGGAACAACTGGCTGAATCATTCGGCTATCCTCCCCCCCTGGCAACAAAGGGCTCGGAGCCCCGTACTGTTTTTGTAGGCAAGGATTCTGTATGTAATATTTACAGGATATGGATAGGGGTGGCAGAAGGAGTAGAAGCTTATGGGATATATATGGTGCCTCATAAAATTAAGGGGAAGGCACCAATGTTAATCTGTGAGCATGGAGGAGGGGGCAACCCTGAAGCTATCTGCGACATGGACACCAGGATTAATTACCATTCATTTGGACATGAGGCAGTTAAGAGAGGCTATATTGTCTGGGCACCTGGATTGATTATGCGTTGCGAATACGGGGGTGATCCAGAAATAGAAGGGGCTGAAAGGAATATGCTGGACAACCGGTTAAAACTCCTTGGGACCAGTATAATAGGAATGGAGTTGCAAATGATCATTGAGGGTACGAAAACCCTGGTCAGGCATCATCCTGAAATCGATGGTGACCGGATAGGGATGACCGGACTTTCATGGGGTGGTTTTTATACTTTGCATGTGGCTGCATTGTATCCTGAGATTAAGGTAGCCATACCCTCAGGAAATTTCCGCGAGCATGAACTTATGCTGAACCGGGTAGATGATCTGAAGAACCGTGTAGACAGAAACCTTTTTAATCAGGTCGGTAATGCCCAGGTAGCCGGAATGGTTTGTCCACGCCCACTGATGATACAGATGGGCGCTGAAGATACCCTCTTTGATCTTGAGGGGGTACGCCGTGAGGCAAAAAAAGCAGCGGTCTATTATGAAAAGCTTGGTGTCGGAGATTTATTCGAATATTCCGAACACTCCGGTGGTCATGTATTCGAGAATGAAAGCATATTTCGATTTTTCGAGGAGTATTTATAATTAAAAATATAGTGAAATGAGATTGCTATGTCTATTGATACCCTTACTGCTGAGTGTTTCATGCAATAATATTTCGGTGGAACAAAAACCCAATGTAGTTTTAATCCTTGCCGATGACATGGGATATGGAGACCTGGGGAGTTATGGTTGCTTAGACATAAAAACGCCAAATATTGATAAACTGGCTGAACAGGGAGTGAGATTCACAAATTTTTACGCCAATGGTCCGGAATGTACCCCAACCCGTACCGCCTTACTTTCAGCGGGATATCAGCAGCGTGTCGGTGGACTTGAATGTGCGCTGGGGGCAGGCAATGTTGGCAGGTATGATGAAGCTATCTGGCTGTGGGAACAGAAAGAACTGGGACTGCCGCCCGAATATGCCGTATTGCCTTTTGCATTAAAAAGGGAAGGTTATCATACGGCCCTTATGGGTAAATGGCATCTGGGCTATGAAGAAAAGTTCCGGCCCAACAATCAGGGATTCGATTACTCCATCGGCAATATTGGTTATGGTGGAGATTATTTTTACCATGCTGAACAGGCATCAATCAACCTGCCGGACTTTACAGGTGCTCATAACCTGGCAGAAAACGGAAAGGAGATATTTCACGATGGTGAATATATGACGGAACTGATCACCGAAAAGGCTATTGAATGGCTGAACCAGCAGGATGAGAAAAGTCCATTTTTCCTCTACCTTCCTTTTACCTCACCACATTCTCCCTTCCAGGGACCTGGCGATGATCTGGGACGGCCAATCAATGGTGAAGAATGGAAATCTCAAAGCAGGGAGAAATACATTGAAATGGTTGAGGCCCTGGACAAGGGAATTGGAGAGATCCTGGGGACCCTGGCAGAGAAGGACATTGAAAAAGAAACCATTGTTTTCTTTTTTTCGGATAACGGAGGGCACAGGATGGCCAGCAATGGCATTCTATCAGGGTTCAAAGGCCATGTCTATGAAGGAGGCATTCGTGTTCCCTGCATTATCCGATGGCCTGGAAATATCAAGGGTAACACAGTGTCAGATCAGGTATCAATCAGTTTTGATCTGAGTTTTTCCATCCTGAAGTTGGCCGGTGTTAACACAGAACAACTGCAGACAGATGGATATGATATTGTTAATCATGTCTCCCAGGAGGATCAGGATTTTGAACGAACACTGTACTGGAGGGCAAAACGTGGTAATAGCGTAAAGAAAGCCATCAGGGATGGAGAATATAAATACTTGACTGAAATAGTGAATGACAGCATTCTTTTTGAGAAGCTGTTCAATCTGGATGATGATCCTTCAGAACAGCATGATTTGTTTAATGACCAGCCTGGGAAAGTAAGCAGCCTGAAAGAAAAAATACTTGAATGGGAAAAGGAGGTTTCATCTCCACGCTTAAAATCCTTCTGATTAGTTCCCATAAAAGATGAACCATAAAATTATATATAGGACCCTGTCTCATTTTATGATCGCATTATTGATCATGTTATTCGGATGTGCAAAAGAAGATATTGCCCCCTATTCAAATCCTGAATTACCCATAAACGAAAGGGTAGAAAACCTCTTATCATTGCTGACCCTCGAAGAAAAGGCAAGCTTTCTGACCGGGAGAGACATGTGGCATATAAAAGGTGTTGAACGGCTTGGGATACCATCCATCCGGGCAACTGATTGCGGACATGGGGTCACGGTTGTGCTTGATGAAGAAGGGAATTACTCTGGATGCTCGACCTGTTTTCCCACGGCAGTTGGACAGGCAGCCACATGGAACCGTGAAATGGTACAGGAGGTCGGAGCTGCCATTGGCAGGGAAACCAGGGCCCTAGGGGCGGCTATTCTCCTCGCCCCCATGGTGAATATCCATCGCACCCCACTGGGAGGAAGAAATTATGAAACATATTCCGAGGATCCCTTTTTAACCGGTTCCATGGCCTCCTCATTCATACAGGGGGTTCAATCTGAGCATATAGGGGCGGTGATAAAGGCAGCTACGGCCAATAACCAGCAAACCAACCAGAGTCAGCTAAGCGTGGAAGTCTCGGAAAGGACTCTCCGGGAAATTTACTTACCCGGATTTAGGATCCCTGTTCTTGAATCCAATCCCTGGGGAATCATGACCAGTTATAATGCCCTTAATGGAGAATATACTTCAGCTAGTAATCACCTGATAAATGATATCATTAAAAATGAATGGCAATATCCGGGATTTGTTGTATCAGACTGGAGAGGAACCCATAGTTTAAAAGCCCTTTATGCGGGAACTGACCTGGAAATGCCAGGTCCGGGTAAAATATTGACAAAAGCCGCCATACTGCAAGAGATTGAACAGGGCAATTTCACAGAAGAGGAATTGGATAACAGGGTAGGCAGGATACTTGCTGCCATTATTAAATCGAAATCCCTGGATAACGACAAATCTGGTTTAAATGCCGAATGGGATACACCACGCCACCATACTATTGCCCGGAAAGCAGCAGAAGAAGCGATAGTACTCTTGCAGAATAAGGGCAGTGTGTTGCCCCTGGATATTAAGGATATGAAAAAAGTGGCCGTGATCGGTCCAAATGCCAGGGAAGCCAGGCTGGGTGGAGGGGGATCTGCCTCGGTCACAGCCTGCCGTACGGTAAGTCCCCTGGATGGCATAAAAAAGTATTGCCTGGATCCCGTAAGGATCTTGTTTGAAGAAGGATGTGGGATGAAGGGAGATATGCCCATTATATATAGCCAATATCTCAGCTCTATGGATGGAATTCATCCGGGTCAGGGGTTAAAGGGGGAGTATTTTATGGGCAAAGAATTAAAAGGGGATCCTGTGCTGGTCCGTATTGATGATAAAATTGATTTCTCATGGGGATGGGCAGCGCCATGCCAGGAGGTAGACAAAGGGGATTATTCGGTTCGGTGGACAGGCCAGGTATTGCCTCCTGTTACGGGTGAATACAATATAGGTGTTCACTGTACGGAAGGAGGGGTGAGGTTTTACCTGGATGGTGAATTGCTGATTGATCATTGGGGAGATCCTTACAATGAAAACTTCGAGGCCGGGTTTAAAAAGATCAGTGAGAGTGTCAGGATAAAAATGAATGAAGAGATTTCCCGGGAAGTGCGTGTTGAATTCCATAAAAAAGCCAATCGCAACTCCATCCGGCTGGAATGGGAAATACCGGGGAAAAAAGATCCCATTGCAGAGGCTGTAAAAATAGCCTCGGAAAGCGATGTTGCCATTATTTTCGCTGGATTGTCAAACCTTTATGAAGGGGGGATGCAGGACAGGGAAAGCCTGCTGCTTCCTGAACAACAGAATAAACTGATCAGGTCCGTGGCCAGGGCCAATCCCAATACCATCCTCGTCCTGATTAATGGTACTCCGGTGGCCATGCCCTGGCTTGAAGAAGTCCCGGCCATACTTGAGGCATATTATCCGGGACAGGAGGGAGGAGATGCCATTGCAAGGATTATTTTTGGAGAAGTAAATCCCTCCGGCAAACTGCCTGAAACTTTCCCACGAGAATTGGAAGATAATCCTAGCTATGGAAATTTTCCGGGAGATCCTGAAAATGTCAAATACGAGGAAGGCATTTATGTTGGATACAGGCATTATGATAAAAACAATATTGAACCATTGTTTCCATTTGGATACGGATTATCCTATACCGAGTTTATATACAATAATTTACTTGTAGAACGGACGGGAGATGGATCTGTCAAGGTTGAAGCCGAAATTGAAAATACCGGAAGTGTTGCAGGTAAAGAGGTGGTCCAGTTATATGTCAGGGACCTGGAATCAACCATAGACAAACCCGAAAAAGAATTAAAAGGTTTTACCAAAGTACTGCTTGATCCTGGCCAGTCAAAGACTGTATCATTCGCTTTGACAAGGGATCAGTTTGCCCATTTCGAAGAACATAAAGACCAATGGGTTGTGGAACCCGGGGAGTATGAATTATTAGTCGGAAGTTCATCCAGGGATATCAGGTTAAGGGAAAAAATCACGATTGAATAAACATTGAACATATGAAAACATTCAAGACCCTGCTTTTGATCAGCTTTGCCTTTTTATTATGGCAGACAGGTTGTAATAATTATATCAGTAAACCGTTGGAGATCAGCGCTGAGAATCCCAGATACTTCACCGATGGTAGCGGTAAGGCCATATATCTGACCGGCTCGCATACCTGGCCAAACCTGGTGGATATGAGTCCGGAAGATCTTCCAGAACTTTTCGACTATGATGAGTATCTGGAGTGGATGGAACAGTATAACCACAATTTCTTCCGTTTATGGACCTGGGAACTAATGGGCTGGGATACCAGGGCCAATGAGCCCGATTCTAATGACTATAAGTTCCACAGGGTTGCTCCCCTGGCATTTAAGAGAACTGGTCCGGGGATGGCCCTGGATGGTAAACCAAAGTTTGATCTGCGCGAATTCAATCCCGAATATTTCCAACGCCTGCGTAGCCGGACTGAAGCAGCAAGGGAGCATAATATCTATGCTGCCATAATGCTATTTGAGGGCTGGGGATTGCAGCGTCTTGAAGCAGGGTGGATAAATCACCCGTTCCACCCAGAAAATAATATAAATGGAATTGATGGTGATCTGAACGGGGATGGATATGGACTCGAAGTCCATACGCTGGCAGATACGGTCATAACATCTATACAAACAAATTATGTCCGAAAAGTAATTGAAACGGTGAATGACCTGGATAATGTCCTGTATGAAATTTCAAATGAAAACCATCCGCCTTCTACCGAATGGCAGTACCATATGATTGATTTTATACATGATTATGAAAAAGGCAAACCATACCAGCATCCTGTCGGCATGACTTTCCAGTTTAAAGGGGGCAGCAATGAGACCCTTTTTGAATCACCTGCGGACTGGATCTCCCCGAATGCTGAAGGCGGATACCGTGACAACCCCCCGGCTGCCACAGGGCAAAAAGTGATCATTACGGATACTGACCACCTGTGGGGGATAGGGGGAAATCAGCAGTGGGTATGGAAAAGCTTTTTAAGGGGGATGAATCCCATTTTTATGGACCCTTATGACACTAAGGTATTAAAGGGATCTTACGATCCTGGGTGGGTAGAACCCATCAGAAAAGGTATGGGCTATACACTGGCATATGCTGAGAGAATGAATCTTATTAAGATGACCCCTGAAAATGACCTGGCATCATCGGGCTACTGCCTGGCTGAAAAAGGGAAAGAATACCTGGTATATTTACCTGAAGGAAATGAGGTTACTGTTAATTTAACAGATGCTTCCCATGATATGAAGGTGGAATGGTTTAATCCGAATACAGGAGAAACAATAAAACAGGGAAAAATAGAGGGAGGTCAGATACCAATTATGAAATCACCTTTCGGCGGAGATGATGCTCTTCTGTATTTAAAATAATTATCCAGGGATGTTCAAGATCAAAAATTTAAGATGGCTGATTGTTGGATTGCTTTTTGTTGCAACAGCCCTCAGTTTTCTTGACCGGCAAGTACTGTCTATTTCCATACTGAAGATACAGACTGACCTGGACGTTTCAGATGTACAGTACGGATGGATCAATACGGGCTTCCTGATCAGTTATGCCCTGATGTTCACGCTTGGGGGATGGTTGATTGATAGATTTGGAACCCGTATGGGATTGGCCGTGTCTGTGGGATTATGGTCCATTTCCAATGCCATGCATGGTGCAGTGCAAAACGTCTGGCATCTAGGTACGGCCAGGTTCTTCCTGGGCATTGGTGAAGGGGGATGTTTTCCCGGAGCAGCCAAAGGCGTAACAGAATGGTTCCCTCAGAAACAAAGAGCCTCAGCCATGGGCATCGCGATAGGAGGGGCTGCCCTGGGCGCCGTTATCGCGCCACCGCTAACCGTTTACCTTATCACCCTTTTTAGCTGGAGGGGAGCATTTGTAGCCACCGGGATTTTCGGTGGTATATGGGTACTTGTCTGGTTGATCTTCTTTCATAAGCCCCGGAATTCGCCCTTTATTACAAAAAAAGAATTGGCCCTTATAGAGGAAGATAAAGAAAAGGAAGAGGATAAGAAAACTAAGAGGATATCTGTCCCGATAAAACAGATCCTTCAAACCCGGCAAGCCTGGGGCTTAATTACCATGCGCTTCTTACTCGATCCGGTTTTTTACTTTTTTATGTTCTGGATACCCAAATATTTAAGTCAAGAACGGGGAGTTTCTTTTGAACGGATTGGTGAATTGTTCTGGATACCATTTTTTGCCCTTGGCATTTCAAATATTATCGGTGGGGGCGTTTCAGACCGCCTGGTTAAATCTGGCATGTCGGTGAACAGGGCAAGAAAAACGGTTATGGGACTGGCGGCAGGGTTGACCATGGTGGCGCCGCTCACAGTAGTTGCATCAAGCGCAGAGATAGCCATAGTCTTTATGTCCCTGATAATGTTTGCCCATGGTTTCTGGATCACGAATTATATCACCATTACAAGTGAACTGTTCGGTAAAAATGCAACTTCCACTGTGGTTGGCATGTGTGGTACAGCCGGGGCCATTGCCGGTTTACTGATCAACCCGATGATAGGGAAGATCGTCGAGAATTATTCATACCTTCCCCTGTGGATCACTTCAGGGATATTGTACCCCCTGGCATTTATCGTTCTATTATTGACGATACGGAAAATCCAACCCATTGAATTAAAACAGCGAAAAATCAACTGAGATTGGTACAGAATATCGCGTAAATCAAATATGCTAAAACAAAAAATCTTATGGGAACAAGCATCATCTCACGAAGAAAACCGTTACAGGCAAATATTGGGGTTTTCGGGGTAGGCTATTGGAAGTACTGGGAACAGTTTGATGGTTTACTGGATGAACTGCAAACCAAGCAAGAAAAATTCATAGAAAAACTTAAGGTATCAGATGTTCATGTTGTTGATTTTGGCATGGTGGATGATGCGGAAACTGCCTATGATCTCGTACCAAAATTGAAGGCGGCCAACCTGGATCTGATCTTCTGTGATATGGTTACCTATGCTACATCCAGCACATTTGGGACAATTATCAGGAATATTGATGTCCCTATTGTTATGGTTGCACTCCAGCCATTGAAAGCACTGGATTATACCAAGGCTTCCACACATATGCAACTGGCCAATGATGATGTCTGTTCTGTTCCTGAATTTGCGGGTGTAGCCGTTCGAATGGGAAAACCGGTTCCTGATGTCATCATTGGGACCCTCGAGGATGATCCTGCAGCAGATGCTGAGATTGCTAACTATTGCCAGGTTGCCAAAGTATTGCATGACCTAAAAAATGCGAGGATTGGCCATTTTGGTCATCCCATCGAATCAATGCTTGACATGCATTCTGATCCCACCATGTTCACATCAGCGTTCGGTTGTCATATTGTGCAAACAGAGGCAGAAGATATATTGAACCACTTCAATCAGGTAAATGAGGAAGAAATCAGCGAACATCAGAAAGCCATTCTTGATTTCTTTGAAACGCCCGTCCCGGTTTCTGACCCCATTACAAGGAAACTTACAGATGAGGACCTCTATACGGCTGCAAAAGTGAGCATTGCTCTGAATCGTTTTGTGGATGAAAAGAAGTTGGATGGACTGGCATACTATTATGAATCCCTGGATGGATCTGATTTGAGAACCGTCGTTACCAACCTGATCGTGGGCAATTCCCTGCTCACAGCTGCTGGTTTTCCGATGTGCGGAGAATCCGATCTGAAGACATGCATTGCCATGCTGATCATGGACAGGCTGGAGATCGGGGGCAGCTTTGCAGAATTTCACCCCATTGATTTCAATGGAGGATTTATCCTTGTCGGGCATGATGGTCCCCATCACATAAATATTGCTGACAGCAAACCTGCATTGAGAAGCCTTCTTAAATATCACGGAAAACCGGGCAGCGGGGCAAGTGTGGAATTCAAAATAAAAGAAGGTCCCATTACAATGCTCAGTATTTCATCTACTTACGAAGGAAAGTTCAAGTTTGTAATAGCTGAGGGTGAATCCGTAGCCGGACCCATACCACCCACAGGGAATACGAATACCAGGGGATTTTTCAAACCTGATGTAATAACATTCCTGAAGCGATGGGTTGCCGAGGGGCCCACGCATCATTTTGCACTCGGAATAGGGCATCATGCTGGAACCATTAAAAAGATAGCTGATTATTTAAATATTGAAGCGGTAATTATCTCAGATGGAAAATAATAATAGATTCTACATTATCTGGTTAGCAGTAGTAGCATCATTGGGAGGATTTTTGTTCGGATATGATACAGCTGTGATCTCTGGCACCCTTGCCTTTGTTCGCACCCAGTTCGGATTGGCCGCAGCCATGGAAGGCTGGTATGTAAGTTCTGCCCTTGTAGGATGTATAGCTGGTGTCTCCGTGGCTGGCTGGCTCAGTGATAAATATGGAAGAAAACGTATCCTCCTGCTTGCCGGTATCTTGTTTTCAATATCTGCTATCGGATGTGCTTTATCCGGCTCCTTCACAACATTGGTTTCATACAGGATGATTGGGGGAATGGGCGTAGGGATCGCCTCCATGTTATCCCCTCTTTATATTTCAGAAATCTCCCCCCCAGCATCAAGGGGGAGGCTGGTATCCCTGTACCAGTTCTCCATCGCCTTGGGGATTTTATGTTCATATTTTATAAATGCCCGCTTACTGCACAGTTCACAAGTAGATATATTGGATAATGAGGCATTACAACTGGTATTTAAAGATGAGGTCTGGAGGGCCATGCTGGGCATGGAAGCCATTCCGGCCCTTATATTCTTTCTACTGGTTATAACCATCCCCAAGAGTCCGAGATGGCTGGTGGTTAATGGACAAATAGAAAAAGCCTCAAAAATCCTCGGCAGGATTGTCGGTCCTGAAGCTGCAGCCTCAGAGATTAAAGAAATCATTGATACAGTCAGTGCTGAAAAGAGCTCATTGAAAATGTTACTTGAACCCGGATTAAAACTAGCTGTGCTGCTAGGAGTTTCGCTCGCAGTGCTGCAGCAATTTACCGGTATTGATGCAGTTATCTATTATGGTCCCAAAATATTGGAAGGGGCAGGATTCGAATTGAATGAGGCGCTTGGGGGACAGGTGATCATTGGTTCTATAAATCTGTCCTTTACAATTCTGGCCATCCTGATGATTGACAGGTTTGGCAGAAAACCATTATTGATAATTGGAACCACCGGCATGCTTATTTCTACAACAGCCATTGGATTTCTGTTTGCCTTTGGTCTGGCTGAAGGAATTTTGCTTCTGTCCTTCATTCTGGTTTTTATCGCATGTTTTGCATTTTCACTTGGTCCGGTGGTCTGGGTTATACTTTCCGAGATCTATCCCACCCGGATCAGGGGCCGGACTATGTCCATTGCAACCCTGGCGGTTTGGATAGGAACCGCTACACTCGGACAGATGATCCCTATTATGCTTGAGAAACTGGGACCGGCAATTACTTTCTGGATATTCGCCTTGTTCTGCATACCCACACTCTATATCGGAGTCAAGCTGCTTCCCGAGACCAAAGGAAAAACCTTGGAGGAGATTGAGCGGTATTGGCTAAAGCTTAAAAAACAACCTTAAAAATAATACAATGAAAAAATCTAATTTGAATCTTAAACGAAAGAGAGATCGTATCCTGAGTGTTATTGTCACTTCCATTTTTGCTCTTTGCTTATCACTGGTCGCAGGATCAGCTGTTGCACAGGCTCCATTCAGTTGCATTTTGATAGATCCTGAGGGACCGGAAATGCCATGGGGGAAGTGCTTTGGTGATCTTAATAATGACGGATTGACTGACCTGGTCATCGGGGGGTATGCAAGCGGGGGACTGGTATACTATGAAAACCCAGGCTGGGAGAAGAATGTGATTTCCGATGAAACCGGTTTTTCAACTGATATTGAAGTGTTTGATATAGACGGAGACAGTGACCTGGATGTTTTCTGTGTACGGCAAAATACCATTGAGTGGTTTGAGAATCCAGGATGGGGATCCCATGTAATTGATTCCGTCCGCTGCCATGATCTTGAACTGAGCGACTTCGATAACGATGGAAAAATCGATATCGTTGCCCGTGACCAGGGAGAATTTGGGCACCATGGAGATATGCTGTTTTTCTATAAACAAATATCTCTTGATTCATGGAAAGGATCCAAATTAGCTTGTAAGGATGGTGAAGGCCTAAAGGTTTTTGATATAAATGATGATAATCTCCCGGATGTATTAACCAATGGATTCTGGTTTGAGAATACGGGGAACATTTTAACCTGGAAGGAGCATTCTTATACAGATACTTGGACATTCAAAAGCTCGTACATAGATGTCGGAGATATCAATGGGGATGGGAGGGAGGACATAGTGCTGTCGCCGTCTGAATTGAAGGGCATGGTATTTCGTATCTCCTGGCTTGAGGCTCCCGAGGTACCCACAGATAATTGGACAGAGCATATTATTGATGATGGGGTGGAAGCCGTTCTTCATTTCGTCGGGCTTGCTGATTTTGACGGGGACGGTGACCTGGATGTAGCGACCGCTGAGATGCTTCAGGGTGATGATCCGGATGAAGTAAAGATTTATTATGCTGCCGATTCAGGAAATTCCTGGACCAAACAGGTATTACATGACTCAGGATGCCATAGTATGAGAATTATGGATATAGATGATGATGGGGATATGGACCTGTTCGGTGCCAACCATAATGATCGCAAGATCAGGCTATGGGTGAATTTGATCAATGATTAGGAACCTTTTTTGTGGTTTAATTATGAAAACCATTTATAAGGTAATCTTATTGGCTTTTATCCTGAACTCATGCCAGGAACCCCAATATTTTACCATTAGTGGTATATATCCACATCTCTCTTATTATAACAACGAAGGAGAGTGTGGAACGGGGGCCGTGGTTCCCTGGGCAGGAAAACTCTGGGTAGTTACTTATGGACCTCATTTCCCCAATGGCTCCTCCGATAAATTATATGAAATTACACCCGGCCTGGACCAAACCATCCGGGAGGAAAGTATTGGAGGAACTCCTGCCAACAGGATGATCCATAAAGAAAGCAATCAACTATTTATAGGTCCCTATGCCATTGATGATAAAGGGAATGTAAGAGTCATTCCCTATGATAAAATGCCGGGCAGGCATACCGGAAATGCCCGTCATCTAGATGAACCCGAAAGTAAAATTTATTATGCATCCATGGAAGAGGGCTTTTACGAGGTGGATGTAAATACCCTTGAAATAAACACCTTGTACCCGGATGCAAATGCCTTTCAGAAAGAAGCTGATATGGAACAGTACGGTCCTTTATTGCCCGGCGCCCATGGCAAGGGCCTATATTCCGGACAGGGTGTACTTGTATATTCAAACAATGGAGAAGCCAACCAGGCTGCCCTCCATGATTTTACAGCTGAATCGGGTGCATTACTGGAATGGGATGGAAAGGACTGGACCATGATACGCCGGAATCAATTTGTTGAGGTTACAGGTCCCGGGGGGATCTATGGCAATGAAGATCCTGAATCCGATCCTATCTGGACAACCGGATTTGACTTTAAATCCTTGTTGCTCGGGCTCAGAGATAACAATCAATGGACATTTTTCCGTTTACCCAAGTCCAGCCATAGCTATGATGGTGGACATGGCTGGAATACTGAATGGCCCAGGATCAGGGATATTGGGACGGATGAACATTCTGACTATTTGATGACCATGCATGGCATGTTCTGGCGGTTCCCAGGAAGTTTTTCAAGCGATAACACTGCCGGGATACGTCCACGTTCTGCTTATCTAAAGGTAATTGGCGATTTTACAAGATGGGGTGATCAGCTGGTTTTTGGTTGTGATGATTCCGCACAGAGAGAATTCCTGAACAAAAGGAAAGTGAAAGGGAATATTGAGGGGCCCGGACAATCACATTCAAATCTATGGTTTACTTCCCTCGAAAGGCCTGATCAGCTGGGTCCCAGTACTGCATCAGGGGCTGTTTGGCTGGAGGAAAAAATAAAAGCAAATGAACCTTCCGAACCTTTTTTATTTGCGGGATGGCCCCGACGCTCCGTATGGATAGAGAACTATGGAGAGCAGGAAATTGAACTTATATTTGAGATTGACAAAGTTGGCAATGGCCAATGGACTTCCCTGATCACTGAGAATCTACCGCCGGGTGCTTCTGATCGAATTGAGTTCTCAGCAGAGCAGCAGGGAGAATGGGTAAGGGTAAGCTCGGATAAGGACAGCAAAGTTACCGTACATTTTACCTATGCAGGGGAGGATGAAAGATCAACCACCCCCGACGCTTCATTTAAAGGATTAATAGATGCTGATAAAGATGAAGTAAGCGGTGGACTCTTATATGGACTGGGAAATAACCGAAGGGTATTGGGCATTTCTGCGAGGTACAAGGGAAAAGATGCCGGTTATTACGAACTAGGGGCTGACATGAAGCTACTTCCTGCAGAGGATACTGAAACCAAGAATTTCATCGATGAGAAATTTGCCATCCCCCAAAATGTAGTAAGCATCGATGAATCTTCAGTATTGATCATAGATGATAGTGATAGGCGTTGGAGATTACCCATGGGCAATCATGCATATACAGAGCTTATCAATACTGCCCAATTGAGGCTGAGTCGTGAAGTTTCCACCGAACGTGATCTATTTAATTGTCATGGAACGTTTTATGAATTGCCAGCCGAAAATGCCGATGGATTTGCGAAGATCCGGCCGGTTGCCTCCCATCATTACAGGATCCATGATTATGCTTCATACAGAGGCCTGCTCGTTATGACAGGGGTTGATCCGGAGCAAAGCGGCAATAATCCTCATATTATTGTTTCGAAAGATAAACAAGCCGCTCTTTGGGTAGGTGCCATTGATGATCTTTGGAAGCTGGGGAAACCTGTAGGAGAAGGCGGTCCCTGGAAAAACTCGAAGGTTATCTCAGGCGAGGCATCAGATCCCTACCTGATCGGGTTCTACGACAAAAAGGAAATGTCTCTCAGCCATGACCTGGAGGAAGATGTGAGCTTTATCGTGGAAATTGAGCCGGTGGGACATGGAGACTGGATGAAGTATATTGAGATAATTGTACCGGCCGGAGAGACCTACAAGCATATATTTCCGGAAAATTTCCATGCCAGGTGGATACGGTTTAAAACAAATAAAGATTGTCAGGCAACGACCTGGTTGGTTTACGAATAAGTTGGGGGTAATGAACAAAACGCTTAAATAGTCTATGAAGATTTATATCAAATATATGGTGAGTCTCCGATGCAAGATGATGGTTAAGGCTGAGCTCGAGAAACTTGGAATCCTATATAAAACGATAGATCTTGGCATGGTAGAAACCTCTGAAAATATTGATGATGAACAACGGGAAAAGCTAAATAAGAATTTACTCAAGTCAGGACTAAAATTGCTGGATGATAATAAAAGCATTTTGATTGAGAAAATAAAAAATGTCATCATAGAAATGATGCACTATACTGATGAATTACCTAATGTGAATTATTCTGATTATATAAGTGAAAAGTTAGGTTATGATTATACATATCTGGCTAACACTTTTTCAGAAGTCAAGGGTATTACTATACAGCAATTCATTATCATTAACAAAATTGAAAAGGTAAAAGAATTGCTGTTATATGACGAATTGAATCTTACAGAAATTGCTTACAAACTACATTATAGCAGCGTAGCACATTTATCCAACCAGTTCAAGAAAATCACCGGTCTTACTCCATCTTTCTATAAACAACTGAAGCAAAAGCGCATGAAAAACCTTGAAAACATGTGATTTATGTAAGATTTCTTCATTTTTGTGTAATGCTTTGAATATTAAATAACTCTACTTTTGTTGCGTAATTGATTATTTGGGCTGAAATAAATTAAGCAAAATGGTTAAAGAAAAAGAAGGTAAAGCAAAATCAGGTAAAAAGACAGCAGTAAAGAACCTGAAAGAAAAGAGAGCTGCCAAAGCAGCAAAACGTAAAGAAAAAAGGGAGACTTAGTATACAATAAATCAAAATCGGCTTTTGCAATCATGCAAAAATAAATACTCCCCTTAATTGGCAGATTAAGCCAACAAGGTTCGTTAAAGCGGATCAAACATCCTGCCCGAAATCTAATCTGGGATTACATTGAAATCATATAAGAGCGCAAATAGGCAGCTCTTGTATAAATTCGGCATAATAGATTATTCACTATGGGAAACAATGAATTTGTAAAATCAAAAGCATTTAATGTAGCAGAGGTCATCGAATACATCCCTAATTCAGTAGTTATCAAGTCAATAATTAAAAGAATAACTGGAAATATCAGCGCCATTTCATTTGATTCAGGTGAACTGTTGTGTGGAAAAATATCACCCTTTGAAACCTTTATTCAGATCATTGAGGGGAATGCTGAAGTTGTAATTGATGACAAATCTATTTTACTTGAAACGGGGCAATCCATTATCATTCCTGCCCATTCTCGCAACACAATAAAAGCAAACGAGAAGTTCAAAATGCTATCCACTTTTATAAAAAGCGGGTATGAAGAAGTAAGCTAACGTACTGTTATAAGTCAATTAGCTTATCCAATCAATATATTAATACATAACTCTTAATCTGGAAAAAACGAACCAGAATATGTATTCAACAAAGAATACTAATCTATTAACTAAAGAAATAACCATGAAAACAAACGCACTGGTATATAGTGAAAATGAATTTGGGAAATTAGACGGAAAAGTTGCAAATGGGCTTGCCAGGCACTCAGAAAAATACAATATCCTTGGTATCATAGATAGTACAAAGGCAGGACTTGATGCAGGAGAATATCTTGACGGGAAAAAAACAGGGATACCAATTTTCCTAAATATTGATGAGGCCATAAATAAGTTAAGCTTTGTTCCGGAATATTTCATCTATGGCATAGCTCCGCTCGCTTCATTTCTTGATGAGGAACAGAAAGAGATAATTTTCAGTGCTATGAAAAAAGGAATGAACATTGTAAATGGCTTACCGGAATTTTTCACAGATGATGAAGAATACAAGCAAAAAGCCAGTGAATATGGAGTAAGGATTTATGATATCAGAAAACCTCCACAACGAAAGGACCTGCATATTTTTTCAGGACAAATCAATAAAGTTAAAGTTCCGGTGATAACTGTATTTGGAACAGATTGTGCCGTTGGAAAAAGAACAACCACTGTGAATTTAGTTGATGCTTTAAGAAAAGAGGGACTGAAAGCGGCATTTATAGCAACAGGACAAACCGGTATTCTTCAGGGTTCAAAGTATGGTATTGCAATAGATGTTTTAACTTCAGGTTTTGCCACCGGGGAAGTTGAAAATGCGATTTTGGACGCCTATGAAAAAGAACAGCCTGACATTATAGTCGTTGAAGGGCAAGGTGCTTTGAGCCATCCTGCCTTCACATCATCCAGCGCTATATTAAGAGGTGCCATGCCGAATGCAATTATTATCCAGCATCCACCAAAAAGAAAGAATCATTGTGATTATTCCAGCATACCTATGCCTAGCCTTGAAAGTGAGATCGAATTAATAGAAGTATTCTCTAAATCGAAGGTGATAGCTATCACAATTAACCATGAAGATATGACCGATGAAGAATTAGAAGCAACAATAATGGAGTATGAATACAAATATGAACTCCCTGCTACTGACGTATTAAAACATGGTTGTGATAAATTGGTTAAAAAGTTATATGAGGTATTCCCCGAATTACAAAAACAAGCAGTTTGGGTAAGCTAACCCCTAGAATAGAGATAGATCTTGGTAAAATTGCCCATAACGCAAAAACTTTGAAGGAACTATATGGTTCAAAGGGCATTGATGTTATAGGTGTTACAAAAGCAGTGTGTGGGGATCCAGATATTGCTGATGCTTTAGTTAATAGTGGAATAAATATCCTTGCTGATTCAAGGATATCTAATATAAGGAGAATGCGCAATGCAGGCGTCCAGGCCCTGTTTCTCTTGTTGCGGACACCCAGCCTAAGTCAAGCCGAAGAAGTTGTAAAATATACAGATATAAGCCTTAATACTGAGCTTGCTGTAATTAGAAGGCTTTCTAAGTTTGCGATCGAGAATAAATCCATGCATAAAATTATCTTAATGCTGGAGTTGGGAGATTTAAGAGAGGGCTTAATGCCATTGGATTTAGCTGGTACCATTAAACAGGTATTGGAGCTTAAGGGAATTGAACTGGTTGGCTTAGGAACAAATCTGGCCTGTTATGGAGGAATTACACCTGATAAAGAAAAAATGGAATATTTATCCTCCATCGCAAAAGATGTTGAGGAGAGATTCGGACTGAAATTAACATATATTTCCGGTGGAAATTCTGCCAATTATAATTGGTTTATGTCCACAAATGACATCGGTAGAATCAATAACTTACGATTAGGTGAGTCAATCTATTTGGGAAAAGAAACCCTCCTTAGAAAACCAATCCCAGGACTTTTTACAGATGCGTTTACACTGGTTGCAGAAGTTATTGAATCAAAAATGAAACCTTCACTTCCTTATGGAGATGTCTCTCAGGATGCATTCGGGAATGTTCCGGAGTTTCAAGATCAAGGTCAAATAAATAGAGCTATATTGGATGCAGGATTACAGGATGTTCTGGTTTCTGGATTGACACCCAGATCGAATATTGACATCCTTGGGGCGAGCAGTGATCATATTATTGTCAATGCAAGGAAGATAGAATTTAAAGTAGGAAATGAATTGGAATTTGATTTGAATTACGGTGCTCTGCTCTCGGCAATGACATCTCCATATGTAATTAAAAAAACTAACGAATTCATGAATGCACAAGAATATTGCGAAATGGTCGAACTGCAATACCGCAAGCATATACAACTTCTCCCAAGCATTGAAATAAAAGAAAACAATTCTCGATTAATCAGTTTAATAGAATCTGAATTTAATTTAGAATTCGAACCATCAATTATAAAAGACTACAACTACATGGTTCGAGAAGATGTTTTTGATAAAATAGGACGCATAAGTAAACTTTTAGACAAGCAGGATAAAAAACTGATCATTCGTTCCGTTTGGAGATCTTTCGAACATCAACGACTACTATGGGAAGGTAAGGTTGCTTCTATGCAAAAAGAGTATCCGGATAAACAATTAGCAGAAATTAAGGAATTTGTATCATACTTCATTGCTCCCACAATGAAATCGATGCATTCAACCGGAGGGGCTGTTGATGCATTGATATATGATCTGCAGCTTGATTGCATTATGGATTTTGGAACAAATGAAGGGCTACACATTGACCTTAATGATAAATGCTACCCATACCATCCATTCATTCCACATCAAGCCAAAAAGAACAGGAAACTGCTTATTAGTCTATTTGAAGAAGAAGATTTTGTGGTTGACATAAAAGAGTACTGGCACTTTGATTACGGAAATGCCTGTTGGGCACTGGAAAAAGGAGAAAATCACGCCTTCTACGGTAGCATAGAAGCCAAAAGTGCTTAGTTAACCTCATTTTATACCAAAACGATAAACAGTACTTGTTGGATTAATGGACTTAAAACTTCTGTTGTATACTTTTATCCTGACAGGGTTCCTCTCTGTTCATCTGCATTCCCAGGTACCATTTAATTGTGTCGTAGTGGATTCCGCCCGTAATAGTCCCGCGAAACCATACGGCAAAGCCATTGGCGATTTAAGCGGTGATGGCCAGCCGGATCTATTTATCTCAAGTGCCAATGACGACGGAATGCACTGGTATCATTATCCAGACTGGGAGAAATATACGATCCGTACGGGTGGTTCCTGGTCTGAAGATTGTCAGATCGCTGATATTGATAATGATGGATACAATGATATTGTAAATGGTAATAAGCAGGGTTTATGCTGGTATGAAAATCCACTTAATAAATGCGAAAGGTTTGATGCTGGCATCTGGACTGAACACAAAATAGGTTCTGATGGAACCAATATTCACGATCTGGAAATCGCCGATCTGAATGGTGATGGTAAACCAGATGTAGCCATCCGATATGAAAAAGAAAACCAGAAACCAGTTTGCATTTTCTTGCAAATAAACCCGGATGAATGGATGGCCGTAACAAACACCAATCTCTCACATAAAATGGGAGAGGGCCTGGCCCTGGGAGACCTGGATGGAGATGCAGATATTGATATGGCACTTGGAGAGATTTGGCTTGAGAATGAAGGTGATGGGACAGCCTGGAAAGAGCATGTTTATGCCAATAGCATGCCTGAGCAGATGATATTGAAGATTGCAGATATTAACTATGATGATATACCGGATATCATTGCGGCTCCACAAAGCAGCCAAGCGGGGAAACTGGCCTGGTACCAGGCTGGCAAAAACAAATACCAGGTGTGGACAGAACATACTATCAGGAGTAATATCACCCGAATGCATGGTTTATCAATGGGCGATTTTAATAATGACGGGTATCTTGACATTCATACCTCAATACGGCATGATCACCCGGGTAATGAGGATCATGTAAGCATCTGGTTGTCCAATGGAGAAGCGGAACCTGCCTTCAAGGAGCAGGTACTGGCCACAACAGGCTCTCATTTTTCAAAAACTGATGACATTGACCAGGATGGTGATCTTGATATATTCGGAGCCAACTGGTCAGGACCGGTTAACCATCATGCAGATATTCTTTTATGGAGGAATGAAATGCGTTGAGATAGAATTTCAGAATGACTGGTCTATTCAACCACTTCAAAGCTTCCTTTTAGCCTGATATCCTTGCATGATCTTCCGATCATAACATCAAATGCTCCCGCTTCAACTTCACGCTCCATAGACATGTTCAGCAGGGAGAGATCGTAAGGCGTTAGCTGGAATTTCACAGTCTTTTGTTCCCCTGGTTCCAGTGATATCTTTTCAAAGCCTTTCAGCTCAATGATCGGGGTTACAACAGAACTGATCACATCATCAAGATATAATTGTACAACCTCCTTTCCTGCCAAATCGCCTGCATTTTTTACATCAAGACGAATATTTATTTGATCATCAGGACCAATAATACCTGGATTTATCTGGAGGTTAGAATATTCGAATTCTGTGTAGCTGAGCCCATGGCCAAATTCCCAAAGAGGGGTTAATGGATAAGTAACATATGCCCTCCAGTGCCTGTTGACTTTGGCCGGTTTATGGTTATAATAGAAAGGCATTTGTCCGACATGCCGCGGAAAGGTGATGGGCAGCTTTCCACTGGGATTATAATCCCCGAACAGCACATCTGCAATGGCTTCACCTCCCCGTTCACCACACATCCATGCTTCTATGATGGCGGGAACATGTTCAGCTGTCCATCTGATGGTTAATGGCCTGCCACTGATCAGTACAACAATGGTGGGTGTTCCCGTTCCTTGCACAGCCTTTATCAGGTCAGCCTGATACCCTGTCAGGTCCAGGTCTGCGGCATCATCACTTTCTCCATCCGTTCTTTCATCCTCCCCAACCACAACAATGGCAATATCTGCCTTTGATGCTGCAGCTTTTGCAGCAGGGATTTCATTCAGGGTGCTATCCAGCACATTACATCCCTTAACATAGCTGACCTTGGTCCCAGGTGATACCTTGCCCTTGATGGCTTCCAGGACGGTTTCAGCTTCGTAGAGTAATTTCTTAGGGATATAATCTCCCAGCAGGTTCTCCCGATCATCGGCATTGGGACCGATCACGGCAATGGAGCGGATGTTTTTATCAAGAGGTAGAAGATCGTCCTCATTTTTTAACAGCACGATCCCTTCCCGTGCAGCTTCTAAAGCAAGATCCTGGTGTTCTTTGTTGTGAACAATTTCTATGGCCCGCTCAACATCAACAAATGGATCCTCAAACAAACCCAGCTGGAATTTCAGTCTGAGCACTCTGCTGACCGCACGATCCAGTAAGTCCATGGTCACATTTCCTTCATTGATGTTCTCAATCATATCCTCCATGTACCCCGATTCGAAGGTGATGTTCACGTCCACACCGGCATTCAGGACAATAGGCCCTGCTTCTTTTTCTGTTGCCACCACACGCTCATAAATAAGTGTGCCTGTATTGCTCCCCTCACT
>RCNC010000293.1_pt1 | contig 30664 bp, 20 predicted proteins | sample 2041301 | NCBI WGS metagenome assembly RCNC01 (sample SAMN09708231, study PRJNA481090) | Marine sediment metagenome, whole genome shotgun sequencing project. | biome: marine sediment; feature: ocean; material: sediment; isolation source: Sewage treatment plant 13A marine sediment (STP13A) ... | reverse complement strand
TATTTAGTTAAATAAAGATTGTCCTGGGTTCCTAAAAGAAAATGACCGCTTCCCAGGTACTCTATTTGGGATAATGTCTCATCCTCAATTGGAAGGCTTAATGGAGTGAGTATTGTGTCGTTCTCAATAGTAACTATGCCCTGATTTTGATTAATTGCAAATATCAATCCTTGATCATCTTCAGTAAAATCAGTCAAAGATCCTTTTGCTAAGGATGTTTTCGGTAAGGCAATGAACTTATTATTGTTCCAGAGTGAAATGGAGCCGTTTTGATGTCCACACCACATTTTTCCGGTTTTATCTTTAAAAATTTTAGTAACATAATTATCAGCCAGGCCATCCTCGGAAGCAAAGTATTCAAACTCGAATCCATTAAACCTGTATAGCCCCTCAGCTGTACCTATCCACAATAGCCCATTGTTATCCTGATTTATTGTATAGATAAATGGGTGCTGAAGACCGTCTTCAGTATTATACTGCCTAAAAAAGTAATCCTGAGCAGATGTTGCCTGTGATAAAAGAATGAAGAGGATTAAATGTAATATGGATAATTTCATATTTATTATTTTTCAATTGCTTTCATCCGAAGTGAAGGACTATAAACAGGTCTTCCTCCAATCGGAACAACATAAAATGGTAGTGATTCTCCATATTGATTCTGTACAATTAGCACTACATTATTATTGTCAATTCGTTTTGAACTATTTTTAATAAATTGAATTTCCATGGAGGTGTTTTTTTCTATTTCTGTTATTGGAAATGTATTCTCTTTCCATTCGTTCTGGTTTGATGTTGTGCACAATTCTCCTCTTTTTGCTACGGACACAACCCTGATGAATCCATCATTATCCCAATCAAAATTCAGGATTTTTACAGCAGTAACTTCTGAATCGAGATAAGGGTAAATCTGTGAGACATTATTTTGATTGTTTGACAGTCTGAAGGTATACTCATAGGTAAATATATTTCCTCCTTCAATAGACTTATTCTCTTTTTTATCATAACTAAGGAAGAGTCGGTAAAGATTTCCATCATCTCCTTCAATTCCTTTAACAATTATCTTGAATACATATCCATCAAGTTTCTCAATATATTCACCATCTTTTGGATTAAAAGGTCCAAAATCATACCATGTCTGATCGAATCGACCTGCCTTATCAAATTTTCGTGAAGATAAAAGACTACCACTTTTATAATTTCCGACCGGATTATCCATCTTCGCATCATCATTACTATACGCACCATTGCCACCATATATTGAAAAACTGGTAGTTGTGTTGAATTCCCCCTTCAATTCATCCAGCTCACCTCCGGTATCAGGGTCATATACCCGTATATATAAAGGATCGTTAAATGAAGTTGGCACAACACAGAAAAAAATCTGACAGAAATCATCATCGCCCCAAGCTGTATCCGAGTTGCCACCAAAAGTAACCAGATAGGGGATATTCTCGTCTTCAGATGGTACAGGTTGAGACCAGATTTTGGTCGAACCTAAGAATATGAGAAGGCCCAGAGATATTGAAAATTTTAAAAATATTTTCATAAGTTATTTATTAATATCTCCTTGGAGATAATGTTTTCTTCTTAATTAGCTGAAAATTAAATGCAATTACAATTTCATGAGTCCCTGACGATAATTGATAATTATATGACAGGGGCAATTCATAAGCATAACCGAGTAAAAAGTTGCCTAATATCTTATATGTGAAATGAAAGCTAAGGGAACCCTCAACCCGGTAGGCAATTCCAACCCTGGCAACATCCTGAAAGTTTGCCGATAATCTTATATCAATAAGAGGGGGTACATCTTTTGCAAGCCAAAGCCCCAGAGATGGCGATAAGTAAAATCCTTGAGTTAACTTGTATTCTGTTCCAGCCTGTATAATATAATTTCTGACTTCCCGGTTTTCCTCACGAATATTTTCCATACCCTTCGGATTAAGGTCATTGCTTAACAACATGGGGATAGAAAAATCAAGATAGTAATTGTTAATTTTGTAATGGACTCCGGTTCCAAAATTGGGAAGAACCCGGTTTTCCACATCGTTCTCAAATAAATAATCACCCGGATCAATAACAAGGAGATCCCTTAATCCTATACGATAAATGTTGATACCACCTCTTAAACCAAAAGATATTGTTGATCTTTCTGAAATGTTTACCCTATATGAATAACCAATAAAAGCTCCATTTTGGGAAAGTGGTCCGACAGAATTATGTTGAATGTCAAAACCAAGCCCTGTCTTTCTATTACGTAATGGTACATTTGTTCCCAAATAAAATGATCGGGGTGCACCCTCAAAACCAACCCATTGTTGTCGGGTTAGCAATACCATGTCGTAAATTTCATCCAAACCAATATAGGCCGGGTTTATACTGGGTTTAATAAGATCCTGCATAGTATAAACCGGTACTTGTTGAGAAAACAAGCTTGTAGAGACCAATACTAACTGAAGTATTAGATAATATCTAAATATAGATAATTTAGTCATGGTCAATTATTTATTCATTTCTTATATAGACAGAACCTTTTAAAACAGGACCGTTCCTGTTTAAAGTAATAATATAATAATAGGTTCCTGAAGGTAATTTACCGCCCTTATTAAGGTTGTTTGAGGAAGTGCCATCCCAGGTATTGTCATACCCTTGTTTGCTATACACCTCATTACCATATACATTATATACAAGTAGTTTATTATCGGGATATTCATAGATACCAAGTATCTCAAACCTATCGTTCAGCCCGTCTTCATTTGGAGAGAATCCTTCCGGAATAACCAATCCATACTCTACCTCATTTTCGAACCTGACCTCAATCTGTTGGTTTACCAGAATACTATTTCCATTTACATCAGTTACAGTATACCCAACAGTTGTGTTGCCAAACTGGTAGGTGCCACTGGCATCCGAACCTCCATTGAAATCGTTTACAACAGATTGAATACCGCAATTATCACCGAACTCAGGTAAGGGCATGGAAATAAAAACTTCATACACACCCTCCTGTACCATCACCAATGTATCTCTAAGTGAGACTACAACAGGAAGTGTATTGTCCTGTAATAAAATATTAAATCTGCATTCGGCTTCATTTCCAGAGGCATCCTGAGCCAATAATATGATCTCCTGACTGGTGCCTGATCCACTGAGGATTGTTCCGGCTGCTGGGGATTGGGTTAGATTAAGAAAGGAATCACAATTATCGTTATATTCAACAAGAGTCGAATAATCAGGTATTATAAACTCACAATTTTCGACCAGTTCCTCAATTACATCCGAGGGGCAATTTATAAGCGGATCAGTAATGTCGGATATTGTTACGATAAAATCAGTAGTAGTGGAGTCACATCCGGTAGCATCGATAGTTTCAATAAGCTTCAAGGTCCCTGATGAGGATCCCCAGTCTACTGTAATCTGATTTGTCGCCTGGCCGCTGGTAATTGTGGCACCTGCTCCGGTAATTGTCCAATTAAACGAATGTCCGGTTACTAACGGGGTGCTATATGTTTCTTCTAATGCATTTGGACAAAGATTGTTGTTACCGGAAATGGTGGGTGAAGGAATAGGATGAACGGTCTGGGTTTTTGATCCAATGGAAACACATCCATTTCCATTTGTATATGTATAAGAAATAATATGATCACCGGCACCAGAAATCCTTGGATTAAAAGTTGTTCCAACGACACCCATCCCAGAGAAACTTCCTCCCAAGGGTTTTGGCTGATTTAAAATTATAGGTGCATTATCCTGGCAAACATCCACAAATGGTTCATAAATGCTTTCTGCAGAAAGTGTATAAAATCCAGAAGGATTATTTTGATTCGTATACTCAGTTAATAACCAGCCTTCAGACCTGACAACTGTCTGGATTCTTATTTCGTCCATTAAACCATCGAAATAACGTGTATTCCTGTCAGGATTGCCTCCCCATAGCCAGTTGTCCAATAAAGCCAGGCTTGACCATAATCCGGGTACATTTTCAATTGTGAAAGTCATGGCTTGGCCATCCATATATAGTTTTACTTCACGGGTGCTATATTCAAGTGTAACAGCCAGGTAGTGCCAGATCCCATCAGTAAATGGATTTGGACTCAGGTTATAGTTGTTTACATCATTCCCATTTGGATAGAAAAAATGATTACCAGTTTCCTGGGAAGCCCATTCGTATCCTGCTCCGGCAAAACGATTTTGTGTTGACATTATAAATTGGTGATCTCCGTCGCCAGCATCGGTAAAATTGACCCATAATGAAAATGTAGCTTCATCGTTTGTACCGCTTAGTGTTGGGTCATCATAAACCGTAAACATGTCATCTGTTCCATCGAAACGTCTTCCTGAACCTAGTTTGCCAGGTGCATCAGATGTACCATCATTCATACCATAATTTCCTGTTAAGCTGGCATCGGTAAAATCACCATCCAAATGCATTACCTGTACATAATTGTTGCTCCAGGTTTCATAGGAGGAGTGATCGGTTGTTACTCCTGAGTTTCCATACAACATATGAATTTCGGTATCGGTATTGTATGAAATGGAGGGCACTTTCACCCATGCTGAATAGGCACCCGTAGATGGATCATAACTTATCCTTTCAAATGGAATAGGATTGAAGTTTTCGTCTGTAAAAACGATATCATAACCATTGCTATTTTGAACATTACCACCATTTAAGGTGTTCCGTAGGTCATTATCAGCTGTGAAGGTGATTAGCAATGGAAAGTTAATTAGATTTTGTGTTCCTGATACACTATCGGGTTTAATTATTATCGTTTTTTCAAATTCATATCCAAATGTTATGACTGGAAGTGGTTCCTCAATTACAATGACTTTTCCATTCATTTTTTTTGAGGAAGCTCCAACCGAACCTACTACTTCATATATTCCTTCTAGCTGGCCAGGCCATGAAAGGGAACTACCTGTACCCGTTAATGGGCTTCCCTGATCAATGCCATTTTTCTTCAGCTGATAATCTACCCCCAATTCAGAACTTTCCAGCGTAATTGTTAGTCCTGAACTTCCTGAGCAATAAGCTCCAGAACCTGATAAATTAAATGAGTTGATCTCAGAGGATGAGACACACATCCTGAATTTCCCATTGAAGTCATTTGCATATTCCCAGACTCTTAGGAACAGGGTATCCCCTGGAGTGAAACCTGTTAATGACATTTCAGGATTATTAGGACGACCAGGAATATTAGACTCTATCCAGCAGGTATCATATGTGAGATTGCTACAAGGTCCGGTATAGATAGCAAGCCCAAGTCGGTGAGCCCACCCCGCAAAGGCTGGAGACTGCGAAATTGCATCTGACTCTATCTTTATAAATATATTTCCAGATGGTGGTACTTCAATACTGAACCATGTGTCACCTCCAGCATAGCCTTCACATTCGGAAAGGGGGATTCCTGAATCAGTGGCGTACAGGTTGTTAAAGATCAAGTGAGAGCAAATGGGATTTACTGGCAAAGAAATAGCATCACATGAATGGTCATTGGCTATTTCCGCAATTGATAAACTATAAAAAGTAGCAGGATTATTCTGGTTGTTAAAAGAAGTTTTTATCCAATCTTCTGTAAGTGGAATTGAAAGTATTCTTACTTCATCGATCCCGCCTGTGAATTCTGATTGGGATAAGTTAGCATCATATCCTATTGCTAAATGATAATTGTCTTCGTCTGGGATATCTTCTGTATAGGATATGGATTTTACCTCCTCACCATTTAGGTATATTCTCTGAAATGATTCATTATAAGTCGCAGCAACATGATACCATGTATCCTGGATCAAAGTCACAGGATATTCAAGATTACTATTACCTATATGAAACATCAGTGAATATTTGGCATACCATAATGCGTAAGCATCTTCCTTGGATAGAATAGCACAGTAATAATCGGTTGTATCCGTAAGCATTATCCATGCTTCTATTGAAACATCGTCGAGGTCATCTAAACTTGGACTGTTCGAGACAAGCACCTTGTCATCAATCCCATCATAACTGCGTGCATTTCCAATTTTTCCGGTAGCAGAAATAGTCCCATTGTTTGTGCCATCATTTGAAAATTGTGATGCATCCTCAACATTATCACTTGAATGCCAAACTCCACGAAAATTAGTGTTCCATGTGTTGGAGGTAGATGGATCACTCAGGGCCATCTGGTTTCCATAGTAGAGATATATCTTTGTGTCTATTGAGCTTGATAGGGATGGGATTCTTACCCAGGCAGCCAGTTCACCGGTAGTTTCGGTGTATAATTCCAATTCATGATCTAATAGTGTTGTGCCGTCATCTGAGGTGAACCTGATATCCCAGCCATTGTCGCTGAAAACAAGGCCTCCATTGAATACAGATTTAAGATCATTCTCAGTTAGATTTACAAGTAGAGGATAATTCGTTAGATTTACTGTTCCAGATACCATTGCAGCATCTATAGTAATTTCTTTCCTATAGCTATAATCTGATAGCCACTGGCCGCTTAAATTTACTGCCAAAGTTGATAACACTATATATAAAATATACCGTTTCATATTAACCACTCAGATTCTAACTACCAATTATCAATTACTTATTTAATATTATAAATTCTACACGCCGGTTTTTCATCTGGCCTTCTTCTGTACTGTTAGATGCAATAGGACGTGATTCACCATATCCATTTCCTGCCAACCTGACTTTGTCTATACCTTTTGAAGTAAGGTAATTCACGATTGATTGTGCCCTTTTCTGTGAGAGTTCCATGTTATATTCAAATGAACCGACATTATCGGTGTGAGCTGCTATCTCTAAATTCAGGTCTGGATTATCTTTCATAACCTCAACTATTTTGTCAAGTACCGGGTAAGAGTTATCTGCTACCTCAAACTGGTTAAACTCAAAATTGGCATCTGCAAATTCGGCAAAGTCACGGTTAATTTTAGCAATGATCTCAGTTGGTAACTCAGCCAGCACATATGTTTTAACTTTTGCTGAAGAAAATCCCTTGCTTACAGCATCGTTATAAATGTTGTAAGTTTTGAGAAGAGAGTTATATTCACCAATAGTATATGAGTAAAGACTGTCTTTTGAAAAATAAAATTCCTTGATCTCAAATTTTTCCCTCAGAGGATCAAAAATGCTATCATCCAACATTATTTTATCATTGGAGGATAGAACTTCAACCCTAAAGACCTCTTTTTCAGGATCTACCTCAAATACAGAGAAATCCTGGTTTATTTCACCGCCATTTTCTTCAACGCTTTCAGTAGGTTCGTTGATTACCTGAGATTCGTTCTGACTAAGGTGTATTGCAAGAGCCTGGTTATCGCGAACAACTAAAAATGGTTTAATAACACACCTTGTTTCTCTGGTATCACTTCCTTCGGGATAGCCTGTAATCCCTAATTTTATGCCATATTCACCTATTTTCTTAAATTTATGAATTGTCTCAACTCCTGTATAGTAATTCCCATTATCAAATTCCCAAATATATTCTTCTATTGAAAATCCTGGTAAATTTGATTTCAGTCCATCGAATTTTATTTCCGTGTTTGAGATGCCTGCTTCCTGGCTGGTAATATATGGCTGGATATGATCATTTAGTTCAAATTCCATGGAGGATTGTGTAAAAAAGGTATTGCTGGTTACATTATCAATAATATTAAGCTTGGCCCAATGATTCCCTGCGCCAGGTAAACAATGTTCAACCTTTATTCCCCTTTTTTTCGTTCCATCACTAAATATCCATTCGTAGACAACAGGTAATGAGTCCAGGCCTGGATATAGCTCATCCCAGAATTCAAAACAATACTGATTCTCTAAAAGTGTATCACAATCAAATAATTGTGGAACCAGAGTAGAAAATGTATATATATCATCTGATCTTTCTCTATTGCTAGAGAAGTAGCCTTCTGAGAAGTCCTTATCCGTAATCAGACCAAAATCATCCTCCTTTGAGTTAATAGGGGCATCTAAGGGTACTGGAGTAATCCATTGGAAATCTTTTTTTCTAGATAGAAACAGATCTTTCTTACCCATACCTCCATGTCCATCAGAAGCGAAAAATAGATCACCATTTTCAGCAAGGAATGGGTATACCTCATTCCCTTTTGTATTAATAACACTACCCAGGTTTTCTGGTTCACTCCATTCTCCATTTACCAGTTTTGAACTATAAAGGTCAGTTCCACCAAATCCTCCCGGCATATCTGAACCATAATAAAGAGTTTTTCCATCGGGGCTGAAACAGGGTGTAGTAATTGAATATTTTATATCATTATATTTAAAATCAACTATATTGGTCCATTCACCTTCTCTTAATTCCGCAAAGAATAGTCCTAAATTGTTATTGATGTCAAAGATGTTTTTAACTTTTGCATTTGAGTCAATATTCCTGGAGAATACGATGAGGTTTCCCTCCTGGTTGAACGAAACAGGACCATCATTAAATGGTGTAATCAAGTTTTTGCTAAATACCTCTGCCCCCTCGTTTGATGCATCAGCGTTTTTATCTACTTTAAAAATATTAAACAAGCTCATATTCTTGTTATTACGGTAGCTTATTAGGAGCTCATTTTCCTGATTTGAACAGAAAACCACCTGGTCATTATATATTACCGGGCAGAACTCATCGTACTTCTTTGTGCTAAATTCTGCAACTGATATCTGATAACGTGGTTGTGCAATCAGCATCAACTGGCTGCAAAAAATTAAAACTGAAAGAAAGACTATAATCTTTTTCATTTTTTTCATTTATTAAAAATACCGTGGGCAAGTGACATCTAATTTATACCTGAAATTATATACTATCCTCACCTCGTGTGATCCACTCTGATATGAACTAAGTTCAGACATCTCATATCCATACGAATACCCAATTCTAAGCTGAGGATTTATCTGCAACTGAAAATGTGCAGACAGACTACCATTGGTCCTGATACTTGCTCCAAGCCAAATCTTCTCCTTAAAAATAACACTACAATTTACATCCATTTGTGTGTCGTTTGCCGGAGCAGTTCTTAGCATAATGGAAGGCAATATCTCGACACTTTCAGTGAGCCTGAAGATATATCCAGCTGATAACATGTAATTTATGTCATTAATGTCAAATTTCAATTGGTATTTCCCTGTCTCCCCACTCATTGTATGGCTTAAAAACATTGGCATAGAAAAGCTTATATAATACTTACGTGAATAGTAATACGCACCAAAACTGAACTCGGGCAATAGAGATCTTCTGCCCGGATCCTGAAGGAGAACATCACCCGGATCGGTGGCCTGGAGTGAGTTTTGATCAGTGGAAAGGAATGTGGCACCTGCTGCTACACCAAATGATAGTTTTCCATGGTCCAAATCCATGCGGTAAGCATAGTTAAATAGAAAACCTGTTTCCTTTTGTGAACCCAATTTATCGCTCAATAGAACCAATCCCAGGTTAACTTTCTTGTTCCTCAATGGGCTGTGTATTGAGAATGTGAAGGTACGGGGTGCTCCTTTGAACCCAACCCACTGAATCCTGGAGTATAATCCAGCGCTAAGTGCTTCCTGGCTCCCAGCATAAGCTGGATTTACTGCTAATTCATTAAATTGATATTGATCCAATAAGGGTTGCAGCTGGGAATAAGCTGAACAACTCAAACTGATTAACAATATTATATTAATGATTCGCTTTAGCATTTTCTATTTTCTGATTTCAACAAAGCTTTTAGTTAATTTTCCACTTGAAAATTTTATAATATAATAATAGGTATCAGTCGGTAATTCACGATTTTTGTGATCACGACCATCCCAATTATTTTGATAATTGCTATTTCTATATACCTCAGTGCCCCACCGATTATAAATTATGATTTCGCAACCAATCCCTTCATCAAGTGATGAAAATTCAAGAAAATCATTGAATCCATCATTATTTGGAGTAATTACCGTGGGGGTCATCAAGTCATTTACAGTGATAATAACATTGCCTGATACATCTTCACACACATCAGAATTAATTATCCATGTAAACTCGTTTTTACCTACCTGCAATTCTGAAACTTTTGTGGCCGGATCATTCTTATTCTCTATGTGACCACTACCACTAACCAGCTCCCATTGACCTATTCCAGTTTCTGGTGTTAATGCATTCAGGTAGGTTGTAAATGTAAAGTCAAGAACCTGGTCTGGTCCAGCATTTGCCTCAGGCAGTTTATGAAACTGAACTGTAACCTGGTCGTTTCCGGAACAATTTCCTAGATTTTGATTCCACTGAAACTGGTAGGTTCCAAATTCATCCACTGTGGCTATCGCGCTGGCAGAAGTTGGAGATGGACTGAAAGATGCCTCGCCTGGCCCAGATATTTTCTGCCAGTATCCTGATCCAACATCCGAAATAGCATTCAACTCATAGTTTAGTCCACATACATTTCCACTAGCACCAGCATTCACCGATGAAAGATCAACCAAAGTAAGTATCATAAAATCAATGGCATCGGTACAGGAACCATTACCACTTACAGTTTTAGTCAGGGTAACAGTGCTCTTTTCAGATCCTATAGTATAGGTTGGATTATCGGCTGAGGAATTATCAAAGCTTCCATCACCACTTGTGGTCCAAAGAATGATTCCATTAGCCGAGGATGATCCGGAAATTGTATAGCTGCCATCACTTATACAGATTTCAGCATCTAATCCGGCATTGGCAAGTGGTTGCTCAAAGAAACTAACACTAATAGTAGCCGAATTACTACAAGTTCCATTTATCTCGGTCCAGGTAAATTCTTTGATCCCGTAATCTGACACTGTAACTACTGCATTAGGATCGTTTACATTTGTGGAGAAGGAAGCAGCTCCCGTCCCGGATGTGATTGTCCATGTTCCAGTCCCAACACTAGAAATAGCCTGAAGCTGAAAATCCAAGTCGCATTCAACGCCTCCTACACCGGCATTGGCCGGTTGTTGCTCAAAGAGGTTAACTATAATTGTAGCCGCATTGCTACAGGTTCCATTGACTTCAGTCCAGGTAAATTCTTTGGTGCCAAACTCTGACACAGTAACCACAGCATTAGGATCATTTGCATTGGGAGAGAAAGAAGCATTTCCTGTCCCGGATATCATAGTCCATGTTCCGGTCCCCACACTGGGTGTAGCCTGAAGCTGAAAATCGAGATCGCATTCATCGCCACCTGCACCGGCATTAGCTATTGGTTGCCCAAAGAAATTAACAGTAATAGTAGCCGAATTACTACAGGTTCCATTCACCTCGGTCCAGGTAAATTCTTTGGTGCCAAACTCTGATACAGTAACAATAACATTAGGATCATTTGCATTGGGAGAAAAGGAAGCGTTTCCAGTCCCGGATGTCATGGTCCATGTTCCTATCCCCACACTGGGAGTTGCCTGAAGCTGCAAATCGAAGTCACATTCATCACCACCCATGCCGGCATTGGCCAGGGGTTGCTCAAAGAAGTTAACACTAACAGTATCCGAATTGCTGCAGGTTCCGTTGACCTCGATCCAGGTAAATTCTTTGGTGCCAAACTCTGACACTGTAACCATAGCATTAGGATCGTTTACGTTGGGAGAGAAGGAAGCATTTCCTGTCCCCGATGTCATGGTCCAGGTTCCGATCCCCACGCTGGGTGTAGCCTGAAGTTGAAAATTGAAATCGCACTCATCGCTAGCCTCACCGGCATTGGCCAGGGGTTGCTCATAGAAAATAACATTAATAGTATCTGCATTGTTACAGGTTCCATTCACCTCGGTCCAGGTAAGTTCTTTGGTTCCGAACTCTAACACAGTCACCACAGCATTAGGATCATTTGCATTGGGAGAAAAGGAAGCAGTTCCTGTCCCGGATGTCATGGTCCATGTTCCAGTCCCCACGCTGGGAGTTGCCTGAAGCTGAAGATCGAAGTCACATTCATCACCACCCACACCGGCATTGGCCAGGGGTTGCTCAAAGAAATTAACACTAACAGTATCCACATTGATGCAGGTTCCATTGACCTCGGTCCAGGTAAATTCTTTGGTCCCGACCTCTGACATAGTAGCCAAAGCATTAGGATCATTTGCATTGGGAGAGAAAGAAGCGGTTCCTGTCCCGGATGTCATGGTCCAGGTTCCGATTCCGACGCTGGGTGTAGCCTGAAGCTGAAAATAAAAATCGCACTCATCGCCACCCACACCGGCATTTGCAAATGGATTAGCATTTACATTTATAGTAAGTATGTTTGATGAATCGGGATTACAGGTACCTGAACTTAGAAAGGCCCTATAATCGTTACTATCTAAAGGAGAAATTGAAATTGTAGATAATGTCTCTACGGGAATATTTGACCATGAGTTCAAGCCATGAGGTGAATTTTGCCATGTTATTACTCCTGAATAGCTTGATAGGGTGAGAGATGTATTCTCTCCCTGGCATATTTCAGATGCTGATGTAGCAAGTACACCTCCAATAGCATCAGTACATGGACTGCTAATAGAAGCTATAAACATGTCTCCAAATGAACCAGATGGAATATTGATGGTCCCAAATTGTGAAGGATCTTCATAGATACCCCCAACAATAATATTGTCATCGCTTATAATGGCGAGGGCTCTCCCTTTATCATCTCCAGATCCCCCCCCATTAATGGCCCATTTATAAGCACCATCAGACTCAAATGAGGCAACAAATACATCTTCCATTGAATCACTTATAAGCACATTTGATCCAGGGAAAGTAATGGTGTTCTCAAACCTTCCTGTAAAATAAATTGAACCTGTGGAACTGAGGGCTAGCTTATTTGCAACATCATTGCCAGGTCCGGTTCGATTAATAGCATGTACCCACCCTGCATTGCCATTATTTTTCCCCATTGAGCAAATAAAGATATTGTCTCCACTACCTGTTGCAACCGGGTTATCAGCATACGAGGGAAACATTGCCCCATTGGAGATATTTCCGGCTATGTATATGGAATCCTGATCATGGTCCAGGGCTCTTGAATTATCATTATTATTTGCTCCTATTTTTCTTGCCCATCTGAATGAACCATTGCTGTCAAAACTTAAGACTAGGATATCTGGTCGACCGTTTTCTGTATTGGTCAAAGAGCCTGCTGGATTCTCATCTTTATCAAGAATATTTAGTGTACCCCCCGAGATTTCACCAACAATATAAACACTGCTGTTATCTGCAACAAGTTCGTGTCCAGCATCCTGATCATTACTTCCAGCCTTTGTTACCCATTGGCATTGCCCATCTAAATTATATTTTGCAACAAATATATCGTTACTGCCAAAGTTAAAATCCAAATTAAATGGACCGAACTGTGTTTTGCCTGATGTGGTCCCGGTTATATATAGATCACTGTTGACTATATATATATCATACGAAAATGTATTCTTTAATCCAGTTGAATACCTGACCCAAAGAAGAGATCCGTCAGGAGTATATTTGGCAATATACATGTTTGTATTAAATTGGGCCTCGTGAGCTGTTGAATCCGCAGTCGATGATGATATACCTGAAAAGTTTGCAGTGCCGGTTCCAAAATGTCCGGTTACATATATGTTACCTTCTGAATCAAGGTTAACACCGTAAACACGATCATCTGAAGGACCACCAATTTTGAAGGCCCAGATGAGATCACCAACACTATTGAACCTTGCAACAAAACCGTCGTACCAGCCATAGGTATCAGAAAGGTCAGTAGATGGTCTATCTCCGGTGGGGAAGAATGAAGAAAGGTCGCCTCCATCCCAATTACCGACAACAATAATATCGTTATTGGATTTGTCGATAGCAATTTCATTAACTGTTTCATTCCAATTCGAATACATTGGTTTTACCCAGGACCAGATGGGAGTCTGAGCCAGAACATTGCTGTGCAATGCAATAGCTATGGTTAAGAAAATTAAACGAAACAATACGTTTCTGTTTACGACCATTCTTACTTTAAATCTATTGGTTTTCTACCCATCAAACTTGATTTTATATAAATTTGACAGGAATTAATTATTCCTTTTTATTTACGGAATTTGGATTAAATAGTTACAAGGGCTTTATACTAATGTGGTTATAATATTAGGGTATGTTAATTGATTTAATACTATGATGATTATTTTGCAGCAAGTAAAGTGGATGTTGAAAACATTTTGTTAACCAAAATTAATACGAGTTTAGTGAAGTATAATCAACCATTTAGGATTAAATAAGCTTATTGAATAAGTCAAATATTAGAATTAACTTTATCCTTATTATTCCGTGTTGGCTTATGTTAGAGCTCTAAACATATTCTATAAATATTGGTTTATAAAATTTGTTCTAAAGAATGTCATTATTGAATAAATATTTATTTCTTAAATATTTAATAAACAGTATTATATGGCAATATTAGGTTTTCTTAATTGTAACTCTTAACCAATCAAATATGAAGTCAATATCAAACAAATCACGACGGGACTTTTTGAAAAAGACAATAATAGCTGGAGCAGGTTTCTCTATTATTCCCAGTTTAGCGGTAAGTGGATTGGGACATAAAGCTCCCAGTGATAAATTAAACATTGTGGGCATAGGAGTGGGCGGCAAAGGGCATCCAAACCTTATGGCAATGAACAGTGAGAATATTATTGGGCTTTGTGATGTAGACTGGAAATATGCTAAGCCTTGCTTTGAAGATTTTCCAAAGGCAAAGAAATATTTCGATTGGCGAAAAATGTTTGATGATCTGGGTGATTCAATTGATGGTGTGATGGTCGCTACCGCTGATCATACTCATGCAATTATTGCAGCAACTGCTCTCACTATGGACAAGCATGTTTATTGTCAAAAACCATTGACGCATTCGATATATGAGTCTCGACTTCTCACCAGGCTTTCTGTAAAGCATATGGTCGCCACTCAAATGGGAAACCAGGGAAATTCCGGAGATGGTGTTCGCCAGGTATGTGAATGGATTTGGAATGGTGAGATTGGAGAAATAAAGGAGGTGCATTCCTGGACCAACCGGCCAATTTGGCCTCAGGGTTTGGAGCGGCCGAAAGAGATCATGACTCCTCCTAAAACCCTTAATTGGGATTTGTTTATTGGTCCCTCACCCATGCGTCCTTATCATAACATTTATACACCCTGGAACTGGCGAGGTTGGTGGGACTTTGGTACAGGTGCATTTGGTGACATGGCTTGTCATATTCTTGATCCTGTTTATCAAGCTTTAAAACTAGCTTATCCTGAAAAGGTAAGTGGTTCGTCCACATTGCTCAATACAGAATCTGCTCCACAAGCTGAAAAGGTGGTATTTGCTTTTGCAGCAAGAGATAAATATAAAAAGCAGGAAATGCCGGCAGTAAAAGTCCATTGGTACGATGGAGGTCTTTTGCCCGATCGGCCAGGATTGATTCCTGATGGTGCTAATATTATGGAAGACGGAATGGGAGGATGCTTATTTGTTGGATCCAAAGACTCCCTGCTGTGCAATACCGGTGGATTTAGCCCGAGACTAATGTCAGGCAGGGTTCCAGATGTAAAACCGTACCTGAGAAGGGTTCCTGGTGCGATTGGATATGTTGATGGCCCTCATGAGCAGGATTGGATAAGGGCATGTAAGGAATCTCCGGAAAATAGGCTTGAAGGAACTTCTAATTTTGCTTATGCTGGACCGTTTAATGAAATGGTTTTGCTGGGCGTGCTGGCTATTCGTCTACAGGGATTGAATAAAACCTTGAATTGGGATGCTGAGAAAATGAGAATTACTAATATTTCAGACAATGAAATGTTCAAGATTGTTGAGTCTGATGATTTTGAAGTGATTGATGGTCATCCGAATTTTAATACGGAATATACAAGCCTTAATGCATTGGAGTCTGCGAAAGAATATATAAAGCATAGCTATCGGAATGGGTGGCATTTGCCGGAGATGCTAGGTTGATGAAGTTTTGTTTAATGACGAACACTCAAAAGTCCAAAATTTATTAGTTTTTCAAACACCATATCAGGGGAAATCCAGTTTAAGCAGGCTGTATCAGCCCTCCTACAGCTTCCTTTACCATAAATAGTGCAGGGCCTGCATTTGAGTTCTGTTTCCGGTATTTGAATGCTAAACTTTTCTGGTTGGTTTAGGGCACCAAATCCAATTTTAGGATGTGTGGCTCCCCAAATAGAAATGGTGGATATGCCAATTAGTGAAGAGATATGCATATTCCCGGAATCCATTGTGATCATAAAGCTCATTTTTGAGATTAATGCAATTTCATCGCCCATTTTTAATTTTCCTGCTATATTGGTACTGTTTGAGTATTCAGACGAGACTTGTTGCAGAATTTCTCTTTCCATTTCACCTCCGCCAAAAAGGAAAAAGTGTACATCCGCTTGTTTATTAATTAGTTTTATAAGCTTGTTGATGTTGCTTATGTTCCATCTCTTAAGCTCATGCTTTGCCATGGGAGCAATCCCAATACATTGCTTCTTTGCTGGGATTTCTTCCTTTTGAATAAATGATTCAATATTTATCATTGATTCCTGAGATGGGACTATAGATGGATCAGAAGGGAGAGGGGAGACCTGTATGATATTCTCAAATACTCTGATATATCTTTCTGTTGTGTGAACCAATGGTTTATTGCTTTTACCTGCAATAATTCTCTTTTTCTCTTTTCGCCCTTTATTAATTCTGTAAACCTTTAATCCCCATAGGGATAACAGAAATGATAGTACCCAGGACCTTAATACACTATGTAAATCAATCAGGTAATCAAATTTATTTTCAGATTTTATATCCTGAGAAAGTTTGTATAAGCCTTTTAAACCTGGATACTTTTTTTTGAAATCTGCCGGCAGAATAGTCAGGCGATCGATACCGAAAAAGAAAGGAATAAAACTTGGATTCGTAACTAGGGTTATATGAATGTCTTCATGATGTTTCAGAATATTCCGAATTACTGGAACAGTCAAGGCTACGTCGCCCATAGCTGAGAATCTGAAAACAAGTAAGTTCATAATTATTCAAGAGTATAAAGTGTTGAATTAATCATATTCTTCATATGACTTTTCTTCAATGATATGAGAGCCAGTTTTTATGTTTATTTCTTTTTTTATTCTTGACCTTTCATCATTAAATATATAAACTTGCCTAACTGTATGAATAAATTCGCCACCAAAGTTTTTTTGTCTTTCAAGCTCCCTGCATTGGTCTTCAATATCCCATAAACTAGAATTTATTTCAAACAATTTCTTGTATAATGAATCTGACTTAGGAAGAATGCTTGAAGCCGCATGGTCAAGGATATCATACTCTCTCCTGATGTTTTCAAGTTTCTTCTCGTCTTTAATACGGTTTAGTTTTATTTCAATTATGCTTAACTTATCCAGTATCTCTCCGTTTGAAACTTCTATTTTCATAAGTAGGTAATTTAATCGATAAAATTAACTATAAAAGATGGATCTATAGCTTAACAAATTCTATAATTGCAGGCTAAGAAATATTTAATAGGGATCCACATCTGTAACAATTTTCAATTGTGGAGATTTTTTTGACTTTTCGAAGTTTTGGAGTGTTTCGAATAAGGTGTTTTTTAGGGTTGAATATTTTGAACCTCGTTCAAATTTAATCAACAATGTTTTGAGATAATAGAGTTGGATTTTTCCAATTTGTGGAAATTCTGGTCCCAACACCCTGTTCCCAAATATATTTTTAAGAATTTTCGCAATTATATTTCCTGCCTCATTCAACTTTTCAAGATTTTTATGCTTTAATGTTATTTTTATGAGTCTGTAATAGGGTGGATATTTGAACATTTTTCTTTCATCCACCTGGGAATTATACATCTTCATATAATCTCCCTGAACCACCCATTGCAGAACAGGGTGTTCAAGGTCAGAGGTTTGTATAATTACTTTTCCTTGCTTTCTTTTTCTACCAGCTCTTCCACTTACCTGGGCAAGCAATTGATATGCTTTTTCATAGGCTCTAAAATCCGGGAAGAATAACAGATTATCTGCATTTAGCACTCCAACCAATCTGACATTGCTAAAGTCAAGGCCTTTTGAGATCATTTGGGTTCCAATGAGAATATCAATCTTTCCGGATTCAAAATCAGAGATAATTTTCTGATAAGATCTTTTTTTCCTGGTTGTATCCAGATCCATCCTGCCTATTTTTGCCTCCGGGAAAACCAGTTTAGTTTCCTCCTCAATTTTTTCAGTTCCAAATCCTTTTACTTTAACATCAACAGAGTTGCAGTCAAGACAATTGCCGGGGAGGCCAGTGGTGTATCCACAATAATGACAGACTAATGAAAGAGAATATTTATGATAGGTCAGGTTTACATCACAATTTTTACACCGTGGAACCCATGAACACTTATCACATTGTATGTAAGGAGAAAAACCTCTCCTGTTTTGAAATAAAATGACTTGCTCTCCCTCATTAAGCGTTTCAGAAATAGCCTCATATAACTGTGGTGTAAAATGCGAAACCATTTCTCTTTTTTTCCAGGCTTTTCTTGAATCTACCAGGCTAATTTCAGGGAGTTTTATACCTCCATGTCGTTCATTGAGTTCCACCAATCCATACTTTCCAAATGTTGTATTATAATATGATTCAATTGAAGGAGTGGCTGTTCCTATAATTGTTTTTGCTGCATGTAAACTGGCGAGGTAAATTGCAGAGTCCCGGGCATGGTATCTGGGAGCTGGATCCTGCTGCTTATAGGTATTTTCTTGTTCTTCATCAATAATTACCAATCCAAGATTACTAAAGGGAAGGAATATTGAGGACCGCACCCCCAGAATAATCTGGTATGATTTATCAGATAAACCTTCAATGAGGTTATTCCATACTTCAACACGCTCAGAATCGCTGTATTTTGAATGATACACGCCAATTTTATTCCCAAAATAGCTGCGGAGTCGTTCAATGATTTGTGAGGTTATAGCTATTTCAGGGAGAAGATATAGAACTTGTTTATTGTTTTTTAGCTGTTCTTTTATTAGGTGAGCATAGATTTCAGTTTTCCCACTGGATGTAACACCGTGAATTAGCACAGTATTGTGATTTTCAAATAAAGTATTTACATTTTTTAAGGCTTCATTTTGATTAGATGACAGTTTTTTAAGTTCCTTAACTTCTATGTTATCAGTTGAAATCCTTTCAACCTGTTGGTATGATTGAAATAGAATCTCTTTTTTAATCAGGGAGTTAAGGGCTGCCAGGCTTACATGCTGATCATTTAAAAGACTTGACTTTTTAACTAAACTTGTTCCCTCAGTAAGAAAGAGAAAACTCTCCAGGGTTTTTAATTGCTTTGGGGCCCTTTTTAATTTTTCAAGAATTTCAATAAGTTGATATTTTTCCTGGTACAAAGTACCAAGGCTAATAAATGAAACCATTTTAGGTTTGTAAATCCCCGAAAGTTTTTCATCCACTTCCACAAAACCTCTTTTCATAAGACTGTGGATAGGTGTAAGCGGATTATTAATTCCTGTCGCTCTAGAAATTTCGCGAGCATTGGCTGATGTTTCATTTTTGAGGAATAAATATATCAGCTCCTCCTTATGATTAAAATTATTTATTTCTGGAATTGCTTCAGAAAGTGTAAATTGGGTTTCACTTTCAGGTTTTAGTCCGGTTGGTAAAGCAGCTTTATATACTTCACCAATGGTACATAAGTAATAGCTGGAAAGCCATTCCCAAAATGTCAGCTGAACAGGGAATACAATGGGATGATTATCCGGTAAACTAATTATTTCCTTAGGAATATATTCTATTGGACTACTTGAATGAACAGACAGGATTATTGAGGTGTAGATCTTTTTTGTTCCGAATTGCACTATGGCTCGCATGCCTGGTTTTGCAATTGGAATGAATTGCTGTGGTATTTTATAGGTAAAAGTACCCTGTATTGGCAGCGGTAATATTACATCAGCAAACCGGTCGTTCTCACTCATACTATGCCAGTTGGGTGGGGGTATACATCTAAACCCACAAAGATGATTCTCAGGCTAAAAAAAAGAGTTGCTAAATAGAGAGTATATCTGATATTTCAAGAAGCTCACGGTTTACATCTTTGTGCAATTTAACAGCTTTCCTAAATGGAACCAGAACTACTTTATTATTTTGAAGCCCCACCATTGCACTTTTTTGATCGTCGAGCAAGGCTTCAACAGCTGCATATCCCAGGCGGCTGGCAGCGACCCTGTCAAACGCACTGGGTGATCCTCCCCGCTGAATATGGCCAAGCACAGAAACCCGTACTGAGTAATCTTTAAAATCATTCTTTACCTTTTTCGCAATTTCATAGGCTCCACCTTCATCTTCACCCTCAGCAACAATGATTATATTACTAGACTTTTTCCTTCGGAATCCATCCTCGAGAAAACTTTTCAGGGTTGAAACCTGATTTTTTACCTCAGGAATCAGGATGGCCTCTGCACCACCGGCAATCCCACTGTTTAAAGCTATAAAACCAGCTGCTGCCCCCATTACTTCAATAAAAAATAAACGATTGTGAGCGCTAGCGGTATCACGAATTTTATCTACTGCTTCCATTACAGTATTTAAAGCAGTGTCGTATCCTATCGTATATTGGGTTCCATAAATATCATTATCAATAGTCCCAGGGATTCCAATAAACGGAATATCGTATTCTTCATTGAATACCCGTGCCCCGGTAAATGTTCCATCTCCGCCTATCACCACTACCCCATCTATTTTTCTCCTCTTCAAGTTCTCATATGCCGTCTTTCGGCCTTGTTTTGTTTTGAATTCTTCACAACGAGCTGTTTTAAGGATAGTTCCCCCACGCTGAATTATATCGCTAACAGTATGAACTTTTAAAGGTTTTCCATAACTTTCAATCATCCCTTTGTAACCATGCCTTATACCAATAACTTCCAGACCTTTGTAAATGGCTGTTCGGGTAACCGCTCTGATGGCTGCATTCATTCCTGGTGCGTCTCCTCCTGAAGTGAGGACACCAATTCTTTTAAATTTACTCATATTTGATGTGTTAATTTTTAACGATCGAAATTTAATAAAAAATACAGGATACTTAGTAGTAAAATGCTAAATGAAATTGTAATTAATTATCAAAAGAAGATACTCTGGTAGAGACAGCTTTAAGGAGCCATGTTGGAGTTGAGGTTGCACCCGATATACCTACCGTACTAAATTGCTCCACCATATCATTATTGACTTCTTCCGGACTGGAAATGAAATACGAATTAGGGTTTACATTCTTACAGATTTCGAACAACATTTTACCATTTGAGCTTTTCTTTCCACTAACAAATAGTATAACATCGTGTTTTTTTGCAAATTCTATCAAGTTGGGTTCCCGGTTTGAAACTTGCCCGCATATGGTCTGGTAAGATTTAAACTTGGATTTTTTGTTCGAAGATTGTTCCTGTTTTCTTTTTTCTATTTCTTTTTTAATCTTACTAAATTCTTTCTTGCTCTTTGTGGTTTGTGAATACAGGTATACAGGTCTGCTAAAATCAATTTGGTCCAGATCTTCAATCTGGTTTACTACAATCCCTTCACCCTTAGTTTGGCCTACAAGACCTACTACCTCAGCATGCCCTTCCTTACCAAAAATTATAATTTGACCGTTTTCCTCAACAATCTCATCATTGCAGGTCCTGATTCTGTTTTGGAGTCTTGATACGATTGGACAGGTAGTATCAATGAGTTGGATATTATTTTCTTTAGCAATTTTGTATGTTTCGGGAGGTTCACCATGAGCTCTGATTAGGACCTTTACATTTTGTAAAGTTTTGAAATGTTCGAAATCAATGGTTATCAATCCTTTAGACTCCAGTCTACGGATTTCTTCATCGTTGTGAACCATTTCTCCCAGGCAATAAATACTTTGCCCTTCTTCCAGTTCTTGTTCGGCACGTTCAATGGTTTTTTTTACCCCAAAACAAAACCCTGCCTTTGGATCAATCTCTACCTTCATTCTCCTTGAACTTTGTTATAAATTTCTTTGAACCATTCCATTTGCTCATCTACGTTCATGTTGCTGTTATCAAGAATTATTGCATCAAGCGCCTTTTTAAGAGGGCTTATATCTCGGTTTTCATCGATGTAATCTCTTTCAGTTATATTTTTTTCAACATCCTGAAAAGAAACATCAAGACCTTTTGAGATCATCTCATCGTATCTCCTCCGGGCACGAACCGCGACAGATGCAGTTAAGAATATTTTTATATCTGCATTTGGAAATACTACCGACCCGATATCTCTACCATCCATTACAACTCTTTTATTAGTACTCAGGTTTCTTTGGATTTCAACAAGCTTTGCCCTGACTTCTTTAATCTTACTTACAGGGCTTACATTATCTGATACATTTACTGAGCGGATTTCTTCCTCAACATTTTCATTATTCAGGTAAGTGTCATACCTGTTTAATTTATGATTAAATTTGGACTCAATGTTGATATTCGGGAGCTTATTTTTAAGCTCCTTTAAATCTACCAGATTTGCCTGAATAATTTCATTATTAAGACAATACAGTGTTACAGCACGGTACATGGCACCACTGTCAATATAGGTGTAGCGAAGCTCTTTGGCTATTGCTTTTGCAAAGGTGCTTTTACCACATGCTGAATAGCCATCAATAGCAATAATCAAGTCTTTGTTCTTGCTTTTCATAAGGTGTCAAAATTGGGAAATTGTCTCGGTGTTTCCAAATATAGAGTTCAACTGGAAATATAGTTAAAGACCATTCTTGTTAAATTCATTCAGATTTAGCGCCAAGGAAATGTGATTGGATGCACCGGCCAGGTGATACCTTGCATGACCATATGATATTTGAAATTTTGAAAGATAAACGCCAAACCCCCAGGTGAAACCTACCATTCCTGGTTTTGATGAGAGTTGTAATTCTCTGTTCCTCTGGTAATTATAACCAAGTCTAAGTATAATCGGTTTTATAGGATTGATTTCAACACCAAATATAAAATGCCTTAAAAGGTTGTCTCCAAAATCCTTAAAACTATTATCTGATTCATTTGAGTTATACGAGTTGTCTGTTCCATTATTTATTTCTTCATCAGATACCATTTTAAAAGTTTCAAGGTGTTGGGCAACGACTATAAACCTGAATGGGGCATGTTTTAGTTTTTGTGATACCCCCAGCTGGATTTCAAATGGCAAGGGTTCAGAATGGCCTTTATAATAAGGCTTTATCTGAAATCCGATATTTTTGAAAACAAGACCCGCAGAAAAATAACCCTGTTTGCTTATATAATTTATCCCTATGTCAGTAGCCAAGCCAAATGAAGTGTAATTTTCAAAATTCGAAATGATAGGTTTCAAATTAATACCTGCACGAAATGTGCTATCAGCAAATGGAAGGATTCGTGAATAAATGAGGTTGAATGAATATTCTGATGCATTAAAATTTCCTGTGATTGTTCCGGTAGGATCAGCTGCGGTAAATTTACCGTAATTAATGTAATGAATTCCTGCAGCAAAACTCCCAATCTTATCATATGTTCTTGAATAAGATACATAACCGAAATTAATATCTGAAAAATAATTTACATAATTCAATACCAGGTTATTGTCCATTTTTGAATTTAATAAACCAGGATTGTGAAATGTCAGGTCAAGGTCATTATCAGGAAGTGAGACGATTTTCCCGCCAAGGGCGGCAACTCTGGCAGAGTTAGTCAGGTTTAGAAAAGCATATGTAGACCTACCTCCAATCTGGCCAAACACAAGATTGGGTATCAGAGTAAAAATGAAGATATATAAGTATTTATTTTTCAAGCGAGTATACCAATTTCGATACAAGTAAATTCCTCAGTCCGATTTAAGGGAATGAATATATCAAAATAAACGCATAATTCTTAAGTATAGTGTATAATTCCTTTGAGACGTCACGTAAGTAACTATGTCTATTTTAGAATATTTCTACCAAATAAATTATTCTTTCCACTTAAATTTATATTTCCAGGCATTCATTTTTAGAGTAACTTTGACAGTAAGAGGCATAGTTTATTTTTCTTTAAAGGAGTATCTTGAGTTCTGATAAGCATATATCCATAATTATAAATCCTTATTCCGGGAGTGGATTTTCTAAGCGTAAATATGCACTACTAAAAAGGAAGTTGGATGAATGGAAATTAAATTCAAAGTTGCACTTTATCAGAAAAAGTAACTCACCATATGAGTTTATTGAATCAGAGCTTAAAGCAGGATCTAAGCTTTTTGTTGTGATTGGCGGTGATGGAACTGTAAATTCGGTGGCCAAGAGTCTGCTTGGAAAAGAGGCGGTTCTTGCTATCATCCCCAATGGCTCTGGAAATGGATTGGCCCGGCACCTTCATATTTCAAGAAATTTTTCACGTTCAGTCTCTATTATTAGGTCCTGTAAGATAGCTGCTATAGATTACGGAGTGGTAAATGATCATCCTTTCTTTTGTACGTCAGGGGTTGGATTTGATGCACATGTTTCACATATTTTCTCAAAAAAGCGAAAAAGAGGGTTTCTAACTTATCTAAAGGTGATATTGGCAGAATTTCCTGGGTATAAGAAAGAAAAGTATCAGATCAGTTTTGAAGATAAACAATTTACTGTCAGGGCATTTTTAATTACCATGGCAAATGCATCACAGTTTGGAAATAATGCTTTTATTTCTCCTGCAGCAAAAATTGATGATGGCTTTTTGGACTTGTGCATTATCCGTCCATTTCCGGTATATTATGCTCCCATATTAGGCTTGGAGGTTTTGACCAAAAGAATTACATCATCTAAACTTTATAATTCTGCAAGAGTTACTGAAGTGACAATACGAAGAAACGGTCCAGGTTGGGCCCATATTGATGGTGACCCAGTTTTCTTGCCAGCGAAGATTAAATATAAAATTGTAGCCAAAGGTTTAAAAGTATTAGTTCCGGAGGCCAAGTGAGTTATTTTTTTATTTATTTCTGAGGTCATTTTAATACCAATTATTTTATCATGAATTAATAATAATGGGGGGCAAAAAAAATCTGCAGAAACTTCTTCCTGCAGATTAGTTGGGTGGAAGACCGGATTTGAACCGGCGACCCCTGGAACCACAATCCAGTGCTCTAACCAACTGAGCTACATCCACCATTTACTTTTGTGAAAATTCAATGCCCAAACTAGGTACATAGAACTCTTCACCTACCTATGGTTAGCTAACCAATCCCGAAAATCTTGCCAATTCCATTGGCTTAGATTTCGTGGATCCTCGATTTGGTTTCGAAATCTTTGATTTCGACCATATCGGGACTGAGCTACATTCACCATATTTCCCTGATTATTGCCATGCTTATTTCTGCAATTAGCAATTACTGTCTGGGTGTGCAAAGATAATGTATATTTTTATAGATTGCCAAAAGATTTATTTTTAATCTAAGACTAAAACACAAGAATAATTATCTTTGATCGTTTAGTATTAATAACTGCTTGGAAAATCTTCTGGGAAAGAAATAAATCATTTGAACCTTAAAAAAATATTTACTAATGTTGGAAGTCTTCAACTTTATCAGTTGATGCGATTTACCACCTTTCTGATTATTAGTATTCTTTTTACAAAAAGCCAATTATCTGCTGCCGACATTGGACTTTTTGAAGTATTTCTTTTTATAGCTGGTTTTGTAAGTTTCTTCTGGGTGACCGGGATCATTCAATCATTTCTTTCTCTAATTCATAATAACAAATCTTTTAATAAGGGAGAAGAAAAACCGGATGAGAAAATGCCAGAGATATACAATGCTTTTATTATACTTACATTCTTCAGCTTCCTTGTTTTAATAATTGGATTGATCCTTCGAAATAACTTCTTTGTCTATAATGTAGGAGGCAACACCCCATATATAAACTTATTACTGGCCTATATATTCCTGAGCAATCCACCTGTGTTAATTGAGTATATTTATCTTGCCAGAAATAAACCCATGTCTATATTGGCTTATGGATTTATAACTTACTCTATACAATTAGTAATAGTAGTTCTACCAATTCTTCTTGGCTTCGATATGATTTGGGCCTTATATGGCTTAGTGGCAATTTCAGCAGTTCGATTTGTTTGGGTGATCATCCTTTTGTTCAAATATGCTGAATTTAAATATTCTCCAGCCTTCATAAAAGAGCATATGACTTTGGCCGCTCCATTAATTCTTAGTGCACTCTTAAGTGGTTCAGCACAATACATCGATGGAATTGTAATCACTAGGGCTTTGGATGTTGAACGGTTTGCAATTTTCAGGTATGGCGCGAAAGAATTTCCTCTGGTGATAATTTTAGCAAATGGCTTGTCAAATGCAATGATTTCAGAGGTGGGTAAAAAAGGGAATCTTAAGAGATCGATGGACACTATCCGTCATCAATCCAGACGATTAATGAACTTTCTATTTCCAATCTCTATTGTAGTCATGATGTTCTCTCGATGGTTTTACCCGTTGATTTTTAATGAGCAGTTTATTAGAAGTGCCGATGTGTTTATGGTATATCTTCTTCTCATTATTCCTCGATTGGTATTTCCTCAAACACTTCTTATTGGCCTGAAGAAGACAAAAATACTCCTAACTGCATCAGTAATTGAAATTATATTAAATGTTCTTTTAAGTATTTATTTGGTTCAGTATTATGGTACCGTTGGTGTTGCTCTTGCCACAGTTATAGTTTATATGGTAGAAAAGGGGTTCCTGATAGGATATAATTATTATAAACTAAAGATTCGGCCTAATTTATATATACCGGTAAAAACGTTTTTGGTCTATTCGGTGATTATAATAGTAATGTTTGTGTTAATTGATCACAGGGTTATAGACATTCATTAAATTTCTATTCGGGAAATCATATATAGTAAATGTTAAAAAAGAGAATTACCTTTGTGAGAATTTTAAAATCGAATTAATATTTTCTCAAATGATAGCTCAACAATCTTCAAATCCCGCACTCCGGACTCAGGCTTTTGAAAATTTCAATGTTGCCTCAGGAGCAGAAGTAATGACCTTAAATGGTACTATTAATAGGTCCCTTTTGGGTTTTCTTTTATTAATTCTAGGTGCTTTCTTTACATGGTCAAAGTTTAATAGTGTTATTGATCCCGCCGAAGGAGTTTCTTTGATTTATCCTTATTTGCTTGGAGGTGGAATAGCTGGCTTTATACTCGGTTTAGTTACTATATTTAAAAGAGAATGGTCTCCCTATACTGTTCCGGTTTATGCTGTCCTTGAAGGCTTGTTCCTAGGAGGACTTTCTTCAATAGTTGAAGCAAAATTTGCTGGCCAGGGGATAGTACTCAGAGCTGTTGCACTAACTTTTGGAGTATTTTTCATGATGTTATTCCTTTATAGATCCAATATTATTAAGGTCACTCAAAAATTCCAAATGGGTGTTATTGCAGCAACTGGAGGAATTGCATTGGTTTATGTGGTTAGTTTTATTTTTAGCTTATTTGGGGTTCGCTTCGGTTTTTTATATGGTAGCAGTTTGATGTCTATTGGAATTAGTTTATTCGTTGTTGTTATTGCAGCCTTAAATCTGGTTCTTGATTTCGATTTTATAGACAGAGGATCTAAAGCAAATATTCCAAAGTATATGGAGTGGTATGGTGCTTTCGGTTTAATGGTTACCCTGGTATGGTTATATCTCGAAATTTTACGATTGCTTTCAAAAATTGCAAGTCGTAATTAATCAGAAGTAGAAAAACTTTCTCGTAATATCATTTTTTATTTGAAGATATGGAATCACTGGAAAAGTATTTTGAAAAGTTTAGAAGAAATATTATTGGTATTGATCAGGAGTATGAAAGCCCCTATGGAACCAAAAAAATCATTTACAACGATTGGATAGCTGGTGGAAGGCTATATGGTCCTATTGAGGAGAAGATATCGGATTCTTTTGGACCATTTGTTGCAAATACACATACTGAAACAAGTGAAACTGGCACAAGGATGACCTGGGCTTATCATCACGCAAGAGATATAATTAAAAAACATGTTAATGCAGGGCCAGATGACGTGCTTCTATTTGGTGGTTATGGGATGACAGGAGTTGTAAATAAACTCCAACGAATTATTGGATTAAAAGTAAATGCCAATTTATTTGACGATAATTGCTTAAAAGAGCAGGACAGACCCGTTGTTTTTGTGACTCACATGGAGCATCATTCTAATCATACATCCTGGTATGAGACAATTGCCGATGTAGTAATTCTTCAACCCGGTGAAGATTTATTAGTAGACCTTCATGAACTGGAAAGTAATCTGGAAGAGTATAAGGATAGGAAAATTAAAATTGGGGCTTTTACAGCAGCTTCAAATGTAACAGGAGTTACAACACCTGTACATGACATGGCCAGGCTAATGCATAAACATGGGGGCCTTTGCTTCATCGACTATGCTGCTTCAGCACCTTATGTAGATATGAATATGCACCCTGATGATCCTATGGAGAGGCTGGATGCGATTTATTTTTCACCACATAAGTTTTTAGGTGGACCTGGTTCTTCAGGTGTGGTTGTATTTGATTCCTCTCTTTATAGTAATGAGTCACCTGATCACCCGGGAGGAGGTACTGTTGACTGGACAAATCGCTGGGGTGATTATAAGTATACCGATGATATTGAGTTGCGTGAGGATGGAGGAACTCCGGGTTTTCTTCAGGCAATAAGGGTCGCACTCGTAATTGAGCTGAAAAATCAAATGGGTGTGGTTAAGATGAAGCAGAGGGAAGATGAATTAATTGATATGGCGATGAATGGCCTGCATTCAATACCGGAAATTAAAATATTAGCTGGGCATTCAATGAATCGCCTGGGGGTAATTTCCTTTTATCATGAAGAAATTCATTACAATCTAATCGTAAAGCTCTTGAGTGATAGATTTGGTATCCAGGTAAGGGGTGGATGTGTATGTGCTGGAACATATGGGCATTTTTTACTTGGAGTGGGAAAAGAGCAGTCTATGGCCATTGCCGAAAAAATTAATAAAGGAGATCTTTCTGAGAAACCTGGTTGGGTAAGGTGGAGTCTTCACCCTGTTACCACAAATTGGGAGGTGGAATACTTTATTGGAGCATTGAAGGAAATTATTCAAAAATCAAGTGATTGGAAAAAGGATTATTATTACGATAAACATACCAACGAATACTATCATAAATCAGAAGATGGATCCAGGCTTAAACAGGTAGAAGATTGGTTCAGGTTTTAAAAGTTATACCTATGTATTTAACAGAAGTAGGGGATAAGAAAACCCGAAAAGAATTTTTACTTGTACCAAAGAGGTTATACACTAAAAATGAACCATGGGTGTGTCCTCTGGATCGGGAAGTAGAGGCTATTTTTGATCCAGCCAAAAATAGCTCCTTCGAAGGCGGTGAAGCAATTCGCTGGATTTTAAAATCAGAGGATGGCCAATTATTAGGTAGAATAGCTGCTTTCTATAATACCAAAAAAGCTATGGCAAATAGCCAACCTACAGGTGGGATAGGTTTTTTTGAATGTATAGAGGATAGAGACGCTGCTTATTTACTGTTTGATACTGCAGTGGGATGGTTGAAGGATAAAGGAATGGAAGCAGTAGATGCTCCTATTAACTTTGGAGAAAATGAAAGTCACTGGGGGCTTTTGGTAGAAGGCTTTGTCCAACAGGGATACGGTATGCCTTATAATAAGAAATATTACAAGGATTATTTTGAATCCTATGGTTTTAAAAATTATTTTGAGCAATATAGCTACCACAAAGATGTGGCTTCTGTGCATGAATTTCCAGAAAGATTTATGAGGATAGCTGCCAGGGTTGCACAGAGACCAGGTTATACATTTGAGCATGCACGTTTTAGTGAGGTTGATAAATACGTAGGTGATTTAGTGGAGGTTTATAATTCAGCCTGGGCAGCATTCAAGAAAGACTTTACTCCCATGGATCCCGAAAGGATAAAAGAAACTTTCCTGGAAGCAAAGAATATTTTAGACGAGGAATTAATATGGTTTGCCTATCACAATGATAAACCAATTGCATTTTACATCATCTTTCCTGATCTAAATCAAATTCTAAAACATTTGAATGGAAAACTCGATTTTGTGAGTGTTGTAAAGTTCTTATACTACAAGCAACGCAAAACAATGACACGGATGAGAGCACTTATTGCCGGAGTAAGTCCTGAATACCAGAATATTGGTATTGAATCTGCAATATTTAAAAAGCTTTATGAAGTGTTTAAAAAGAAACCATACTATAAAGAGCTGGAATTATCCTGGGTAGGTGATTTTAATCCCAAAATGATCTCAATATACAATGCCATTGGCGCGAAATTGGCAAAAAAACATATTACATATAGATATATTTTTGATCCAAAAATTGAGTTCGTTCGCTATATCGAAGAGCATGGTATTTCAAAGGTAGAATTAATTAAATAAAAAAATAGCTCATTAATTTTTGGAATATTCTCAACAATACTTAATTTTGCAGCCCATTATTAATAAATAACGATATGAAAAAGGAAATTCATCCAAAAGACTTTCGCATGGTGGTATTTAAAGATATGTCAAATGGCCATACTTTTATTACCAGATCAACAGCACAATCAAGAGAGAAAATTAAAATGGATGATGGGATAGAATATCCTCTGATTAAACTTGAAATTTCAAATACTTCTCATCCATTTTATACTGGTAAAATGAAATTAGTTGACACAGAAGAGCTGGAATCGACGATGACTCGGCTTAAAACC
>RCNC010000292.1_pt1 | contig 30667 bp, 28 predicted proteins | sample 2041301 | NCBI WGS metagenome assembly RCNC01 (sample SAMN09708231, study PRJNA481090) | Marine sediment metagenome, whole genome shotgun sequencing project. | biome: marine sediment; feature: ocean; material: sediment; isolation source: Sewage treatment plant 13A marine sediment (STP13A) ... | reverse complement strand
GATAACTGGAACTACCGTGAAGATGATGAGGACTACTACACCCAGCCCGGCATGTTGTTCCGTATTATGTCTCCGGAGCAGCAGCAGGTGCTGTTCGACAACACCGCTGCAGAGTTAGCAAGTGTCGATGATCAGGTCAGAAAACGCCACATTGGCAACTGCATGAGGGCCGATCCAGCTTATGGTGAAGGTGTGGCTAAAGCACTGGGTATAGCGCTGAGCGAGGCATCAGAGTAATCAGTTAACCCACTCAATTCGGACTGCCCAAAGTTGTGCCACTTCGTTGTGCAACTTTGGGCAACCTATAGGTCTGGCCCGACCAAAGCGGTTATTGCAAATGGCGGCTTTATTGGTAAAAAACCCCGAGCAGATCGTGAAAACTATCCAATGTCATGTAAGGCTGGATACTGCTCGTATCAGCGACATGCTCATGTTCCCAAGTCGTGTGATAGGGAATGTGAATGGCTTCCGAGCCGATCTCAAGTACCGGTATCACGTCAGATTTGAGCGAATTACCAATCATAAGAAACTCTCCAGGATTGATGTCGAGGTGCCGTACCAGCTTACCGTAGCTGTCCGGGTTCTTGTCACTCATGATCTCAACATGGTGGAAAAATCGTTCCAGGTTTGAATTCTGCAACTTGCGTTCCTGGTCAAGCAGGTCACCCTTGGTCGCCACGATGAGCTTGTAGTCGAGGTGCAACTTTGCCAACACATCAGCCACATTGTCCAGCAGTTCGAGTGGCGCATTGATCAGCCACTTGCCGAGATCGACAATTTGCCTGATAACATCACTGCCCACCTGGCCGTTTGAAATACTGATGGCTGTGGAAATCATCGATAACGTAAAACTCTTCGCGCCGTATCCATACAGGCTCAGCGTCTTCATTTCGAACCTGAACAACTCTTTCCTGATTTCACGTTCGGTCAACCACGGCTTCATGAGTTCGACGAATTGCTCCTCGATATTTCGGTAATGCACTTCGTTGAGCCACAGCGTGTCATCGGCATCAAATCCGATGACCTTGATATGGGGTTTTGACTTAGCCAAGACTTATTCACTCCTCGATTGATAAAGATATGATACCAATCCTACTCGAATTCGTGAACAAGCTGTGTTGACTTGTCCAGGGTGCTCAACAGTCGCGCTGCGATCTCAGTCGATATGGCTTTACGTCCGGAAGCATGGTCAGGTGAAGCCGTCGTATTGATTTTTCGTTTCTTGTTGATTGCGAAAGCGTCCGTTTTTGCCTACCATACGGTTGCGTATGCAAAATCTGAAATTGTCACCCTTTTCAGACATCAATCACCGAGAGGACTACCAGTGATTCTACTAAACCCAAAAACGTACCACCGTGAAAACTCTGACGAAAGATCCCGTGAAATCATGCAGAAAACCATTCAGTTTTTTGAAGACAGGGGACTGGATAAACTGAAAGAAGACTTTCATGAGAGAACCTGGTACGCCGATTTCATTGAGTTCATGGGTAAAGAGCAAATTCTAGCCACCATGATGACCAATGCGGAAAACGGCGATGAGGATTCCAGGTGGGATACATCCCGGGTATGTGAATTCGCCGAAATCCTGGGTTTTTATGGCTTGTGCTACTGGTACACCTACCAGGTGTCCGTACTGGGTATCGGGCCGATCTGGATGGGTAAGAACCCGGCCATGAAAGAACTGGCAGCACAATACCTGAAAGACGGTGAGATTTTTGCCTTCGGTCTTTCTGAAAAAGAGCACGGGGCTGATATTTATTCTTCCGATATGGTCGTTACACCCAAAGGTGATGGCAAATACTCTGTTTCAGGTGGCAAGTACTACATTGGTAATGCGAATCAAGCGCGCATGGTATCCACATTCGGAAAAATGTCAGATACCGGTGAGTACGTGTTTTTTATAGCGGATTCACAGCACAAGGATTACCAACTGGTCAAAAATGTCGTTAATAGCCAGTCTTACGTTGCCGAATACAAGCTGGAAGATTATGAGATCACCGATGTGCAGATACTGGCCAGGGGCGATGATGCCTGGAATGCTGCGCTCAACACGGTCAATGTAGGCAAATTCAACCTGGGCTGGGCCTCTATTGGAATGTGTACCCATGCATTCTATGAGGCTATTGATCATGCCGCTGGCAGAAATCTCTACAACATGCACGTGACGGATTTTCCACATGTAAAAAGACTGTTTACGGATGCCTGGACAAGATTGATTGCAATGAAACTATTTGCCTTGCGCGCATCGGATTACCTTCGCTCAGCATCGGCGGATGACCGCAGGTATTTACTCTATAACCCCATGGTCAAAATGAAAGTTACAACCCAGGGTGAAGATGTCATCAACCTGCTCTGGGATGTAATAGCCGCCAAGGGTTTTGAAAAAGACATGTACTTTGAGATGGCAGCGATTGATATTCGCGCACTGCCCAAACTGGAAGGTACGGTTCATGTGAACATGGCGTTGATCGTCAAATTTATGAAGAATTACTTCTTTGCTGCAAAAGAATATGAGGATGTTCCGCAAAGACTTGATGCCGCCGATGACAGCTTTTTATTCAATCAGGGCCCAACCAGGGGTTTGAGTAAAATCCAGTTTCATGACTACAGTGCAGCTTATGACAGTTACGACCTCCCCAACCTGTCGATTTTCAAAGAGCAGATTGCCCTGTTCAAAGAAGCGCTTGTCATGGCACCCGCCACTGCGGAGCAATCTAAAGATATCGATTTTCTGCTGACGACGGGTGAGCTTTTTACGCTGGTCGTTTATGGACAGCTCATTTTAGAAAATGCCGCAATTTATGAAATTCCGATTGAAGTGCTGGATCAAATTTTTGACTTTATGATCAGGGATTTTTCCGCTTACGCACTGGAGTTCCACAATAAGCCTTCCAGCACCGAAGCCCAGATGGATTACGCCCGGCGGATGATCAGAAAACCGTTTGTTGATGACCTTCGTTACCAGAAAGTCTGGGAAGAACACGTATTTACAATGCGCGGTCAATATGAAATGAACGCTTAAGGTTGTTTCGTGATTTAAGCCCAGGCTGTTTCCAACAGCGTCATGGCGTCATCGAAGTCGACCTCTTTCGCATTGAAAATGATGGAGCCGTCATTCAATGTCGCGTTGGCGATAGCCTCAAACTGATCTTTTTGAACCTTACCGGTTTCCTCGAGGGTCCTGGGTAGTTGGCAGAGTTCATATAATTGATCACGCATCTCCCGGACAACCTTGATGGAGGTTTCCGCCCGCTGCCCCTCGGGCACCTGGGAGAATCGCTCCGCGCCCGCCAGTGGCAACAGCAAATCTGCAATTTCCTGCCTGCGGGTTTCCAGGTTGTACTCCAGCACATAGGGTAGAAATATGCTCATACACATGCCATGTGGAAGATGACAAATTGCGCCTACCGAATGTCCCAGGGAATGAACAACGCCCACCAGTGAATTTGAAAAAGCAATACCCGCCATCGTCGCGGCCTGGGCGAGTTCCATCCGACCGTCAATGTCTTTTGGATTGTCCATCACGGTCATGAGATTTTTGCTGATCTTTTCTATTGCCCCGTGAGCGTAGGCATCGCTAATAGGGTTTTTTGCAAGACCAATGGCCGCTTCACATGCATGGGTCAATGCATCCATCGCTGTCATGGCCGTAATGTGCGGTGGCAGGGAAAGCGTCATGCGGGGATCAAGAATGGCGACATCTGGAAAGAGAAAGTGCGAACCAAATGCGACCTTGCGTTCATTCTCTTCATCTTTGATAACGGCCACCGAGGTTACTTCCGAGCCAGTCCCGGCCGTCGTCGGGACCACAAACAATGGTTTCAACGGATGCTTTAGGCAGCCATGACCCGCATAAGCCAGTAGGTCATCCCCACCTTCAGATACCAGGATATTGACGGCCTTACTGGTATCAATGACTGAACCACCGCCAATGGCAATGATTGAATCACACTGGTGTTGCCGATAAATATCGGCAATTTCCTTTATCACGGACAGACTGGAGTCTATTGGAACCTGGTCATAGACCGTTGCAATGTCTACCTGGCTTGAGTCAAAAGCAGTCAGCACATGTGAGAGTAAACCCGCTGCTTTTATCCCACTATCAGTAATAAGCAGAACCTTGCCGGCACCCCTGACACTCAGTTCAAAAGGTGCATGCTCCAACGCAGCCCGACCGGCAATAATCTTGACCGGGCAGAAAAACTCATAGAAATTGTTAGACATGACCTCTCCTGAAAAAGCCCACCAATAGTTGAAAATAAATTCTTGTTGCCAAATTTAATTTTTGGCCTAAGGAGATAGATGGATAACGCTTGACGGCGCGTATCGCTATGAACCGGGGCAATACCAGACACTCCATCCTGTCCAGGCATCGAACGATGATCATCCCGAGGTTGATGTCGCCATCCAGCAGCATTCGATCATTGGCAAATGAACGTGCTGTGCTTTCCTGAAATGACAGGATCAAAAATGCATGCTTCACGTGCTTGAAAGAAATCTTCAGGTCAGGGGCAAACGTGTCGTTTTTCCGCGCACAGTGAAGCGTACCATCGACCTGCTTCTGCACGGCGAACACGGGCCCCCTGGGCAGGACACCCATGGAGAATGCAAAGGCTGTGGGCAATGCCACAATCTCTTGCTGAATCTTTTTATCGACCTGACTTGCTGCCTCCAGCAAGCGGCCAATCAACCAGATCATTATGCCCACATAAATGACCTGAAACCGGGCGGCTAATTTAATCATGCTTTCATCACATTAAGGCCGTTGATTACAGTTTGCAACACCGGTTTGAAGTTGGCTGGTGTGGTTCTGTGTAGTTGCATATTCTTACAATTATTAAACTGCATGAAGGATGCAAGTTCTTTGCCCAGAGCAACGGCAAAAGCCTCGGTCTTAACAAGCCGGGGTTCCAGTGCAAGATGTTGAATATGCAGCAGTGATTTCTTTCTCTCAGTTTTGCAATCCACCCGGGCAACCAGCTTCCCATCCCATAAAACCGGTAGAGAGAAATAGCCGTATTGACGTTTTGCCTCGGGGAGATAGCACTCAATCAGGTAATCAAAACCGAAAAGAGCCTGCATACGCTTACGCTGGATGAGCAGATTATCAAATGGCGAAAGTAATTTGAGCTTACTGCGGGCCAGTGGCTTACCCAGCAACTCCAGCGAAGCGGGTAAGGCATAATAGCGACTACCGGCGGTATCAATCTGTAATAACTCCCCGTTTGAGACCATTTCCTGCAAAGCGGTAGAAACAAGCGGTTTGGTGTTTTTCAGCAAATAGGCCATTTCCGAAACCAGTCCCAGTCCATTTGCCTGCAGGTAACGGGTTATCAGAAAACGAGCATATTCCTCCGGGCCTGGCACAGTGGTGTCCGTCTCTTTTGTCAATACCCGTTCGGTGAGATCATAGACTTTGTGGAAGTTAACCCGGTAGGGAACCATCAGTTCACCCTGCATAAACAGATACTCCAGGGCACGTTTGGCGGGCTTGCTTGTCCATTCACCAATCTTTTTCTTACCGGTATGCTCAAAATCTTTGGCCATCAAGGGGCCTTCTGCAGCAATGCGCTTGAGCACCAGTTTCATCAACTGCTCATCTCGTTCATACCAGTGTTTCTGATCACCGTTTGCTATGGCCTGTTTACGGAATAAGCTGTAACGGTAGTCACACATGGGCAGATAAGCGGCGGCATGTGACCAGTACTCAAAAACCTGTTTGTCGATGAGCAACTGGTTCAGGTGAGTGGTTTTGTAACGGGGGTTGCGATTCCACAATGTATGATGATGGGCACGTTGTATGACCGATATCGTATCGATCTGGACATAGCCAAGGTGTTCAATAGCTGACAACGTGGCTGCCTGTGCACTACCGGTTTGTCCAGCAGGTGGCAGTCTCTGTGACAGTAACACCAGTTTTCTGGCTTGTTGAATGGATAGAGAACCTGTCATTTTGTTGCCGGGGAAACTTTTTCCGTTAGTTCTGGATAGACTTTACTCATCTGCCCAGTCTATCAACTGATCCATCATGAATAAACTTAAAGCCCTGATATTCGATGTTGACGGAACACTCGCTGATACCGAGAGGAATGGTCACCGCGTGGCTTTTAATCAAGCATTTGAAGAAGCGGGGTTACCCTGGCACTGGGATGTTGAAACATACGTCAGTGTGAATTATTACACCAGGCAACAGTCTTTCACCGGAGCCAAAATTGTGCTCGATCAATTGGGTGAACCTGGCAATGAATTCACTGTACCAAGCGGTGACGCAGGCGAATCGACTTTTGTTGATATTCCTTTATTGAAGCGATTTTTTGCTGACTGAAAAACATGTGTTTGACCTGCAGAAAGTAAGACAGGAATGTCGTAACATAAGCCCATGCAAAACATCAACAAGCTCTTTCGACCGATAATCCTGTTCAGCACCATTATCATGACTGCCTGTACTGTCAATATACAAACCGATTGGTCCAATGGGTCAATTGAAGCCCTGGACAGCGAGACAGCCGATCTGGCCGATGTCAAGACTGACATCGTCGAACTCATTGACCAGGTTGGAAAAGAAGATGTGCTGGTGGTCTTTGATATCGACAATACACTGTTGGCCATGGAGCAGGGACTGGGTGCAGACCAGTGGTATGAGTGGCAAAAAGAGCTTGGCAAGGATGATCGCTGCAACCCCGACAGTGTCGGTAACCGTTTTGCTGTTCAGGGTGCCTTGTATTTTGTCAGTGCAATGCGAAACACCCAGGCGGATGGGCCAGAGCAGGTCAAGGCCATACAGGATCTCGGCGCCCCGGTTATCGCCCTGACTTCCCGAGGCATGGAGTTTGAGCTGCAGACTTTTCGAGAATTACGTCGTAGTGGTTATAGTTTCAATTATACGGCCATCGGCCCAGCCGGTGGGTACGAAAAACCTTTCATACCTGTCAAGGATGGGCGTTTCTCACTTTATCAGGATGGTGTATTCCTGACTGCTGGTCAGCATAAGGGTCAGATGTTGCTGTCTCTTTTGAAAAAGACCGGTACACCGATGCCGGACGCTATCGTCGTGACCGATGACAAGCAGAAAAACCTGGATGCAATTAAAGAGACTTTTGCACCCCTTGAAGTCCCCGTGCATGCCTGGCGATATACTGCTGAGGACGAAAATGTCAGATCTTTCGACCCTGAACTGGCCAATGACCAGTGGAAATCTATAGAAGACGCCTTAAGACAGATCCAAACAGTGATTGGGCCGGATAATTATGATTTGAGCACTGCCGGGCTTCCTGCAGATTGCCGCTGATTTTTTACCCGTAGGGTGGGTAACTTGTTACCCACGAGGTTTAAACAAAATGCCCGTGGGTAACAAGTTACCCACCCTACCCGTGTGACCAGCCGCTACCATCACCACTGGTGGTCGGAGACTGACCCAACACTTCATTTTCAGCATTAACCCCCAGGCCGGTTACCGTGCGATTGGCATAGGCAAAATAGGCAGTCACCTGGTTGATTTCCAGGATTTCACCATCATTAAAACCTGCATCACGCAGCGCCTCGATATCCGACTCTTCTATCATTCCGGGCGTGTGTGTCAGCTTTTGTGCGTAGGCCAATCCCAGTTGCTCACGGTTTGTGAATGGCTCACCGGGTTCGTTTTCATCCAGGGCCGATCGATAGGCCTTTGCGTCCAGTGAGGCGGCCTTCAGCAATCGCTCCATACCAGTGGCATGATGAGTCGCGCAATAGTTACAACCATTCAGTCGGCTGACCAGAACACCGATCGCCTCCAGGTACCACTCTGCCAGGCAGTTGCTGGTGTGATGCAACGCGGCCTTGTAAATGGCCATATGGCCTTCCAACGTATGTGGTCGCAAGCTGTGAACCTGCAATACATTGTCCACCTGGCCATCGGGTGCCCGCACACGTTTGTAGACTTTTTCCAGGCGCCCACTTGCCTGTTGCGGTGAAACCACGTTAATAAATGCCATCAGTGTTACTCCTTAAGACACGCACTTTTCACAATTCCCCTGTTGGGGGGTATAAACCATCAACAATCTCCCGTAGGGTGCGTAACTTGTTACGCACGGTTGTTGATTTTTCATTGTGCGTAACATGGTTGTTTATCGTGCGTAACAAGTTACGCACCCTACGCCAGCACAATCAACAACCATGCTTGGCGGATTGTGCATACCACCCGCACCAGCACAATCAACAACCATGCTTGGCGGATTGTGCATGCCACACGCGCCGGTATCTTCAGTTATCATACTTACTTTCAACTTGGATTGTCTTCATGCGTAAACTTCATTTCTTGTTTCTTCCTCTGTTGTTTAGCTCGATGATATTTGTCTCCGCATCGACCGTTGCGGATGACTCCCCCAGCGTTCGTTTCGCGACATTTAATATCGCCATGGGACTGGAGTCAGAAGAAGAACTGTACAGGCATCTGATCTCGGCAGACGATCAAGCTCTGAAGAAAGTTGCTGCCATCATTCAACAGGTTCGGCCGGATGTATTGCTATTGAATGAGTTTGACTATTATGAACTTGATTCAACGTTGCTTTTTATCAAAAACTACCTCGAAATCCCGCAATTTGAAAATAAAGCTATAAGTTATGACCATTCCCTGAGCGGTGCGGTGAATACTGGCTCCGATAGTGGTCTGGACCTGAATAACAATGGTGTGTTGGGAGAACCGGAAGACGCTTGGGGCTTTGGCAAATTTTCGGGTCAGTATGGCATGGCAGTATTGTCCCGTTTTCCGTTGAAACTGGAGCGCAGTTTCCGTTTTTTTAAATGGAGCGATATGCCGGATGCATTGATCCCAACGAATCCCGATGGCTCCGACTGGTACCCTCAGGAAATATACGAAAAGCTCCGCCTCAGTTCAAAAAGCCACTGGGATATTGCTGTGAAGATTGAGGACCATCAGGTTCACTTTCTTGTCAGTCACCCGACGCCGCCGGTATTTGACGGACCGGAAGACCGCAACGGCAAGCGCAACCATGATGAAATCCGCCTATGGGCCGATTACATAGATCCACAAAGATCGGACTACATTTATGATGACCACGGCAAAAAGGGTGGCCTGGCAGAAGGTGCAAAGTTTGTCATTGCCGGTGATCTTAACGCTGACCCGGTTGATGGTGATTCAAGCGACAATGCAATCCTGCAGTTGCTGGAGAACCCGAAAGTCCAAGCCAGTTGCTTACCCGTGAGTAGCGGCAGCGAAGAGGCCACCACCATACAAGGTGGTAAAAACCTACAGCACCGGGGTAACCCGGCTTCAGATACCGGTGACTTCAATGATAAATACACGGGTAACATGCGCATTGATTATGTATTGCCATCCGCCACGCTGAATGTAGTCGGCTGCGGAGTTTTCTGGCCCGCCATGGACGAATTTGGCCACGATCTGATCGATGCTTCAGATCACCGTTTGGTGTGGCTGGATGTTAATTTGGGCGGGTAACTTGTTACCCACGTTTGTGCTTTTTATCCTGCACGGCGGGTGGATTCACTATTAACAACCGTGCCTCACATCATTGGTGATCAAAAACCGTGGGTAACAAGTTACCCACCCTACAAGGCACGATGACCAACCTTTTGAAATTATGTTTTTAATACCTGCTCTTTTAGACGTTTGATCTGATCCCTCATTTCTGCCGCTTCTTCAAACTCAAGCATCTGGGCATGCTGGATCATTTTCGATTCCATCTCTGCAATCGATTTGCCCAGCTCGGCAGGACGCATGTGCTGATACTGGGCTGCGGTCTCTGCCACCTTGCGTTGTTGGTCTCTTTCTGCAGGGGACAACGAACGTGCGTCTTCCATGATATCGGAGACCGCCTTGATAATGCTTTTCGGGGTTATACCGTGCTCTTTGTTGTATTCCCTCTGCCGCTCACGACGCCGGTCGGTTTCGTCGATGGCCCGTTGCATGGAACCGGTCATCTTATCTGCATAGAGTATGGCTTTGCCCTTGAGGTTTCTTGCTGCACGGCCTATGGTCTGTATTAATGCAGATTCCGAACGCAAGAACCCCTCACGATCGGCGTCAAGTATGGCAACCAGAGATACTTCCGGCATATCCAGCCCTTCCCTGAGCAGGTTAATACCCACCAGCACATCAAACTCACCCAGACGCAGATCACGTATGATTTCAACACGTTCAACGGTATCCACATCCGAGTGCAGATATCTTACCCTTACACCGTGATCCGCCAGGTATTCGGTCAGATTCTCGGCCATTCGTTTGGTCAAAGTGGTAATCAGCACCCTTTCACCCACGGCAGTTCGCAGGCTAATTTCTGACAACACATCATCCACCTGGTCCGCCACCGGTCGTATTTCCACCTCGGGATCTAACAACCCTGTAGGGCGTACTACCTGCTCGACGATTTCGCCTGCGCGTTCCATTTCATAGGGCCGTGGTGTGGCAGAAACAAAAACGGTCTGGCCTGACCTTTGTTCCCATTCATCAAACCTGAGAGGCCGGTTATCCAGTGCAGAAGGTAGCCTGAAGCCGTAGGTAACCAGGTTTTCCTTGCGTGACCTGTCGCCTTTGTACATACCACTAAGTTGTGGAACCATCACGTGACTCTCATCCAGAACCAGCAAAGCATCGTCAGCGAGGTAATCAAAAAGGGTTGGAGGTGCCTCACCTGCCCCACGACCGGTTAAATGCCGCGAATAATTCTCGACCCCGTTGCAATACCCCAACTCCAGCATCATCTCCAGGTCATAAAGCGTGCGTTGCTCCAGACGCTGGGCTTCGACCAGTTGCTGGTTGTCACGTTGATGCGCCAACCGTTGTTTCAGTTCTGCACTGATCGCAGCCGCCGCGTCGATAACCGTTTGACGTGGTGTCACGTAATGTGACTTGGGGAAAACCGTCACCCGTTGCATTTTCTTGACCACTTCGCCGGTTAACGGATCAAACTGGGAAATATTTTCAATTTCCTCGTCGAACAGTTCAACGCGTATCGCCCGTATTTCCTCGTCACCGGGGAATATATCAATGACCTCACCACGAACACGATATGTACCCCTGCGTAGCTCCATATCATTGCGGCTGTATTGCATCTCGGACAAACGTCGCAGAATGTTGCGCTGGTTGATGACTTCCCCAACCGATAAATGCAACACCATGCTCAGGTATTGGGTCGGATCTCCAAGGCCGTAAATCGCTGAAACCGTGGATACGATAATGGTGTCACGACGTTCCAGCAGCGCCTTGGTGGCCGACAGACGCATTTGTTCAATGTGCTCATTGATAGACGCATCCTTCTCGATATACGTGTCAGAGGATGGCACATAGGCTTCTGGCTGGTAATAATCGTAATAGGAAACAAAATATTCCACCGCGTTTTCCGGGAAATAACCACGAAAGTCGCCGTATAACTGTGCAGCCAGTGTTTTGTTAGGTGCCATCACCAGGGTTGGCCGCTGCAATTCCTGGATAACGTTGGCCATGGTGAAGGTCTTGCCCGAGCCCGTTACGCCCAACAATGTCATGTGCTGCATACCGCCGCGCAAACCACTGGTCAACGCACGTATCGCCTCTGGCTGGTCACCTTGTGGCTGGTATTCACTGAAAAGCTTGAAGGGTTTATTTTTCAAAGTAAGACTCTATTTGAGTGGCCAAACTTGTTATTATAGCGCCCCTTTTAAAATTTTAGCTTGCTGGAGAACCCATGAAATTTCTTTCTGCCCTGATTCTGTTTTTGTCACTCTCTACAACTGCCTCAGCACAAACCGCGCTGGATGAGCAAATTGCACTTGTGCGTCAGTCAGCCCATACAGACCGAAAGGTCATCCTCATGGGCAACATGTCTTTTACTGCTGATGAAAGTGCTGCTTTCTGGTCTAAATGGAATGAGTACCGTGCCGCAGTAGCCGCCAATGGCGACAGAACACTGGCGCTTATCAAGGACTTTGCCGCGAACTACGAAGAAATGACCGATCAAAAAGCCCAGGAATTGATGACGGACCACTTCTCGATCAAGATGCAGGATCTTGTAATCAAGCAGAACTTTGCCAAGGAAATCAATAAGTTCATGCCGGCACAAAAAGTCATGCGCGTCATTCAGATCGAAAACAAACTCGATGCCGCCATCAACCTGCAACTGGCATCAGAGATACCTCTGGCCAAGTAATTTTCAGACACGCGGAAGGACGATTAAACCCGTCCTACTGCAAGTGAAGTTGCTACTATAATGAGTATGTCGGGTGCGCATCTGTTTGCGCACCTTCTAAATATGTTGGGCTAGCACGTAACCATTACGCGCTTATAGCCCCTCGGGGGGGCTGCACACGTGTCATATAAAATTTCCAACAGGGTTTCCCAAATCAAGCCTTCCGCAACCATCATGGTAAGCATGAAAGCTGCTGAACTTCGGGCGCAGGGTCGGGATATCATTTCACTGGGAGCTGGTGAACCGGATTTCGATACGCCTGATCACATCAAGAAAGCTGCTGTTGAAGCCATAGACGCAGGAAAAACGAAGTATCCACCTGTAGATGGAACAGCAGAACTGAAAAGCGCGATCGTGCGGAAGTTTCGTGAAGAAAACCAACTCGATTACAGCACCGCGCAAATCATCGTGTCAAATGGCGCCAAGCAATGCCTGTTTAACCTGCTGGTCTCTCTGCTCAACCCGGATGAAGAAGTCATCCTGCCGGCACCTTACTGGGTCTCCTATCCGGACATGATCAAACTGGCCGATGGCCAACCTGTGATTCTGAATACGACTGAGGCGACCGACTTCAAGATCACCGCCAAGCACCTGGAGTCATCATTGACGGATCAAACCCGCTTGTTGATCCTCAACTCACCCTCCAACCCGACCGGCAAGGTTTATACCGCCAAAGAGTACCGTGCATTAGCCGATGTGCTCATCGAACACCCGAAAGTCATGATCATCTGTGACGATATTTATGAGCATATTTACTGGGGCGAGAAACCATTTTGCACACTGCTGAATGTCTGCCCGGAACTAACCGGACGCACCGTGATCATCAACGGTGTTTCAAAAGCCTATGCAATGACCGGTTGGCGAATTGGTTATGCAGCGGGACCGAAGGATATGATCGCAGCCATGCGCAAAGTCCAGGGTCAGAGCACCTCGGGCGCCTGCTCGATTTCACAGGCTGCTGCAACTGCCGCACTCGAAGGCCCACAGGATTGCATCACGCAGATGCGGACCGAATACAAACACCGATATGAGTACCTGCTCGATGCTCTTAACCAGATAGATGGTGTTGAATGCGAGGACTGCGATGGTGCTTTTTATGCGTTCCCTTCTTTCAAAGCAGTGATTGCGCGCATGCCTGATATCCGTGACGACGTCGAACTGGCTGCCTGGTTGCTCGAAAACGCCGGTGTAAGTTTGGTCCCGGGAACGGCCTTTGGCGCACCAGGACACCTGCGGTTTTCGTTCGCCACCAGCATGGAAAACCTGCAGACCTGTATCAAGCGAATCAAAGACGCGATCACATAACTCGTTACGCACGATTTCAAAACAAACACTCGGTTTAAAACAAACAATGGATACGTAGGGTGCGTAACTTGTTACGCACGGGTTATCTCTTTAAAAACGTGCGTAACAAGTTACGCACCCTACGACTTTTAACCCCGAGGACTACATCAACTGACAAAAACCTCCCATTACCGCCGATACCCTGCCCCAGATAACCTCTATCTATGAACAGGCCACAACAACACGGCATAACCGCACTCGAGCTAATTGTCACCATGGCCATCGCCGCCATACTCTTGGCTACTGCCGTACCATCCTTCAAAAACTACAGCTGGAACCTGCGCATGCGGACCGCGATGGACGTACTGCAAACAGACCTGAACCTGGCACGGAGCCGAGCCATCAGCCATAACATCCAGACCATCATCTGCCCTGCCACTGACACCAGTGATTGTTCCGGAGAATCAAGCTGGCAACAGGGATGGATCGTATTTACCGACCTCAATGGAGACCGGCATAAACAGGAAGGAGAGCCACTGCTCAAGCAAGCAGGTGCGGTAGAGCTTCTGACAATCAACAGCTCCCGCTCACGTAATCACCTGCGCTTTTTCCCTAACGGCACTGCCCCGGGAAGCAACATAAGTATCCTGTTTTGCGATAGTCGTGGAGCCGAAAAAGCCGGTGCAATTGCCGTATCCAATTCCGGCAGAATCCGCCAGCAAACCGATAGTTCGAAAACCAATGCAAATTGTCCTTGACTCATCCCCTCAAAATACGCAAAATACCGCGCCTTACACAATTCCCCGATAGCTCAGTTGGTTAGAGCGGGTGACTGTTAATCACTAGGTCGTTGGTTCGAGTCCATCTCGGGGAGCCAAATTGAAGAACAAAGACAGGAATTCAGCAGAAATGTTGAGTTCCTGTTTTTGCTTATGAGGTCATTCGATAGAAATGTTTCTACGTATTCCCGTGCCTGATTGTTCGATGCCAGTTCCATCTTTTTCTATTGTCCACCGAGTCACTATCTTTCTCCCAAATCTCTTTTGTTGCGACCTTCCCACTCTTACCAACAGATACAGACTGTGAGTTGATCGGGTTTTTCATATTGTATTCCACAAATTTTTTGAGAAACACTTATGCTTTCTAATGGATGCACTAATGATAATCGGTCTCATTAGCAATAAGTATAGACGATATATTTATTCACACAGAAAGTGATCACCGTCCGCAGGATTCAGCCTGTGTTCAGCCAACCCCGGTAAGATTGAATCATCGCCCTGGTTTGCAGCCTGTGCCTCTTTAATCCCCCCATTGAGATTGTTGCTACCAGGGCGCTTCTTATTGGTGGTGTTAAACATGGGCAATATCGTTGACCCAAATCAATACGCTTCGCCCGGTTGTGAGTACTCTTACAGGTTGGCACTGGTAGGGATTCACCATGACACGGATTGCTTTTGTTGTTGCCTTCACTTGCTCAGCTCTTGCTACAGATTTGGCTTCAGCCGAACCAGCTTCTGATTATTACGACACAGCAGATCCATCAACATCGCAGACTCTGCGACATACACTGAACGCAATCATCGATGACCATATCCGATATCCATATACATCAGCGACAACCGACACATGGGATGTTCTGGAGATAGCTGATGAAGACCGGGATGATGCAACCAGAATTGTTACGATTTATAACAATTCCACCTATATCAAAAGACATGGCGGCAATGACTTCTATAACCGGGAACATACCTGGCCCAAATCCTATGGGTTTCCCGACAATGGACCCAGCCTGAATTACCCATACACCGATATGCACCATCTGTTTCTATCCGACAGCGATTACAACTTCTACCGCTCGAATAAGCCATATGACAATTGCGGCTCAAATTGCGATGAGTATGCAACGGAAACCAACCATGACCGGGGTGGCGTTGGCGGACCTTATCCGGCAGATTCCAACTGGACTGACGGCTTTTACACAGATGGAAGATGGGAGACCTGGAGCGGTCGTCGTGGTGACGTGGCCCGTGCAATGATGTATATGGATGTTCGTTATGAAGGTGGCGTACATGGTATATCAGGCCATTCAGAGCCTGACCTTATCCTGACCGATAGCCGAAACCTGATGGATCAATCAAACACGGGTGACAATGAAGCAGTGGGCTACATGGGCTTGTTGACCGTTTTGCTGCAATGGCATGCGGAAGACCCCGTTGATCTCACCGAAATCCAGCATCATGAGACTGTGGCGTCCTTCCAAGGCAATAGAAACCCGTTTATTGATCACCCCGAATGGGCAGAATGTGTATTTGAAAATGTATGTACCCGTTTTCAGATCAATGCCGGCCTGAATGATGCCTGGTACAACCCCGCTACTAATGGCCAGGGTTTTTTCATCACGGTATTTCCTGATCTTGGTGTAATCTCAATGGCATGGTTCACTTATGACACCAAACTCCCACCCGATGATGAAAAAGCCACTCTTGGTGATGCAGGTCATCGTTGGATTACAGCCCTTGGCCCAATTGATGGCAACAAGGCGACAATGGACATTGAAATGACTTCGGGCGGCATATTTGATACCCCCAGCGACATTGAGCGCACTGATCCTCCCGGATCAGACGGCACAATCATACTGACATTTGATAGCTGCAGTTCAGGAACCGTTGAGTACGACATTCCATCCATCAACAGACGGGGAACAGTTCCCATTCAGCGTGTTGCTAATGACAATATAGTGCTTTGCGAGGTACTACTAAACGATTAACCCTCACGTCTTCGCCGAGGTTTTAACGCCCTGCCAGATGTACGGCAAAATCTGATATCAGCAATGAGTGATAATTTCACCGAGCCCAAATCCAAAACCCGGTTGGTCAACAATACGTTTGTTTGAAACGTTCTATTTGACTTGCTGTCAAATCCACATGACCGACCATGTCTGGTTTCAGTTTGGCTTGTGCCTGCATGGTAGTTGGCAGCACAAGATGCGCTTTATGGAATAAGGCATGCAACCTTTGTAACTTCGGACAGCATCGACTATATTGTTAAACTTCCAATTCATTCAATTCCCAGCTAATCTGAGAGACATCATGAAAAAATTATCCATTGCATTAATCATCCTTAGCCTTATTTTTGTCAGCAGCCTTGTACAGGCTTGGAGTCCTGACAGCAGTGACAAACTGGAACTGGCAGTTGCGCAAGCCCTCATCACCGCCAAGGACAAAGACCCAAGCCTGGAGAAGTGGTTTAAAGAGGCACATGGCTATGCAGTATTCCCCAGAGTCGGCAAAGGCGGTATCGGCATCGGTGGCGCACATGGCAAGGGCATTGTTATTAAAAATGACATAACCGTTGCTACCACATCATTGTCGCAATTGACCGTGGGTTTCCAGTTAGGCGGACAGGTCTATTCCCAGTTCATCCTGTTTAAAGATGAAACCGCATTTGAGAATTTTTCTCGTGGCAACTTTGAGATGGGCGCACAGGTATCTGCAGTCGCTGTCACCCTCGGCGCATCAGCTGACGCAAACTATGACGGTGGTGTAGCTGTATTTACCATCGCAGAAGGCGGACTGATGTATGAGGCCAGTGTTGGCGGACAGAAATTCAAATACACAGCCAAATAAATAATCAACGGACACAGCAGCCAGGATTATCATGAATAAACTACTCACTGCTTTGATTGCCTTCAGTTTTATCCTGACCAGCACCTTTGTTCAGGCCTGGGAGCCAGATAACACTGACAAGCTGGAACTCGCGGTTGCACAAGCCATCATCAAGGCCAAGGAAGTGGATCCTTCGATGGCACAGTGGTTTGACACGGCTTACGCCTACGCGGTTTATCCGAGGGTAGGTAAAGGTGGTATTGGTATCGGTGGTGCACATGGGAAAGGAATCGTGATTTACAACGACTCAACCGTTGGTACAACGTCACTTTCACAGGTTACGATCGGCTTTCAGCTGGGTGGCCAGGTGTACGCTCAATACATCATGTTCAGAGATAAAACGGCATTCGATCATTTTACCCGTGGAAACTTCAGAATGGGTGCACAGGCATCTGCCGTCGCGATAACCCTGGGGGCATCCGCCGATGCCAATTACGACGGTGGCGTGGCTGTATTTACCATTGCTGATGGCGGGCTGATGTTCGAAGCCAGTGTTGGTGGGCAAAAGTTCAAGTACAATCCCAAATAAGCACCGGGTTTCTACTCACTACCCAATTGCGCGAGACTTGCATGGCAGGTCTCGCGCTTCTGCTCCATGGCAAACCATATACAGACTTACATTACCCATCTGGTGAACATTCATGTCCACCACAGCTATCTTGGCAGTAGAATGGACATTCATAACCACCCTACTACAATAAGCTATGTTTAAGAAAATCCTCCTTTATATTGCGCCAATCACATTTTTATTGTTTTCAGGCTGCGACAGGCAAAGCGAAAATCAGCCGGTCAGTTCTGATTCATCACCCGTGTCGATGGAGCGCAGCGGTTGGCTGAAATCTGAAAAGCTCAGGGAAGCCAGCGGTATGCAGGCCAGTTTTACCCGCGACGGCGATTTCTTTTTACATAACGATGAAGGCAAATCGCGTATTTATGCGATTAATGAGACTGGTGCTAACCTGGGCCATGTTTCTATTGAGCCCGCCAAGAACAAGGACTGGGAAGATATCACCTCGGTGCCGGCCGAAGATGGCCGCTGGATCGTCGCCGGGGATATCGGCGACAACAAGGCAAAGCGTAAATTCATCAAGTTGTATTTTGCCAGGGAACCCGAACGTGAAGATGATGATCATTATCATGGAAAGCTGGAACTGGAGCACTGGTTGGAACTGACATATCCGGACGGCCCCCGTGATTGTGAATCGATGGCCTATGACCCAATCGGTAAACAGATCCTGCTGATTAGCAAGCGTGACAAGCCCCCGCGTTTGTATGCCGTGGATCTCGAAACGGCACTGACCGAGAAGAGTGCTGAGCTGAAATTTCTTGGTAATACGTCAAAATTGCGACCACCGACACCGGCCAACCGTTCCCAGTTCGGTGGCAGAACAGATTTTATTTCCCAACCGACCGGTTTCGATATCTCAGCCGATGGCAGTGAAGCCGTGATCATCACGTACCGCAGCCTGTACCGCTATCAGCGCAAACAGGATGAAGATTGGTTGAGCGCATTGCAAAGAGAACCCATGGAAGTCGTTGGCCCACCCGCAGTGCAGAATGAGGCTATCGCCTATTCTACCGATGGCAAATCAATCTACGTCACCACCGAAAAACAACCAGCCCCCGTGTACAAGATCCAGTTCAAGTAGGGTGGGTAACTCGTTACCCACGTTTTACCCACCCTAGTGGCTTCAAACCCGTGCGTAACAAGTTACGCACCCTACGAGCACGAAAAACCAATTACCCGTGAGTAACGTGCGTATATCATCACACACGAATAAACCAATAGAACGTGGGTAACAAGTTACCCACCCTACGTCCAATAACAAGTCACGGATCGCACAACCAATGAGGTGCGCACCCAGTAATTTCAAGAAATCTGGATACCCTGCGTATCCAGATACTCGACAAAATCTGATTCGGAGATAACTTTTACACCCAGCTTCTGAGCCTTGGTGAGTTTGGAACCTGCCGCTTCGCCGGCCAGTAGGGTACTGGTTTTAGCCGAAACACTTCCGGTTACTTTTGCACCCAATAACTCAAGCAAATTCTTTGCCTGAATCCTCGGCATGGACAGGGCACCAGTTAGCACCCAGGTCTCACCTGCCAGCGGTTGCTCACCGGTTTTATCTTCCAGGGGTTGCCATTCCACACCTGCATCATTCAGCGCCTGTATCACCTGGCGGTTGTTTTCCTGCTGAAAAAATGCCGCTACGTGACTGGCAACGATGGGTCCTACGTCACTGACCTCGGTCAACGTCTCTTCGCTGGCTTCCTGCAGGGCTTCCATGGAACCAAAATGACTGGCCAACGAGTGCGCCGTGACGTCCCCGACCTCCCTGATGCCCAGTGCATAGAGCAGGCGGTCTAATAACGGCTTTTTGCTGGCTTCAAGCGCCTTGAGCAGGTTCTCAGCAGATTTGCCACCCATTCGTTCGAGCGAGGTAATTTGCTCGTGGGTCAGGTGATAAAGATCCGCGACCGTGTGGACAAATTCCTTTTCAACTAACTGATCAACCAGTTTGTCACCCAGACCTTCAATGTCCATGGCCTTGCGCGTGGCAAAATGACGGATGCTGTGCTTTCTTTGTGCAGGGCAAATCAGACCACCGGTGCAGCGGGTGACGGCCTCGCCTTCCACCCTCTCAACTGCAGAACCGCATTCTGGACAACAACCGGGCATATTGAACTCCGGCAATTCGGTTTCACGTTTTGTATGAATGGCACGCGCAACTTCGGGAATGACATCCCCTGCCCTGCGCACCACGACCCAGTCTCCGGGGCGTACATCCTTGCGGCGAATTTCATCTTCATTGTGAAGCGTAGCGTTGGTGACGGTGACACCTCCAACAAAAACCGGTTGTAATCTCGCAACCGGTGTCAGTGCGCCGGTGCGACCCACCTGGATATCAATATCCAGCAGACGTGTGATCTCTTCCTCCGCCGGGAATTTGTGTGCCAACGCCCAGCGCGGTGCCTTGCTGATAAAGCCTAAGAATCCCTGCTGATCAAGGCGGTCGACCTTGTAGACCACACCGTCAATGTCATACCCCAAATCGGGGCGCAGGGCGCCCATTCGCGTATGGTAATCCAGGCAACCTGCCAGGCCCTTGACACGCTTGACCTCAGGATTGACCGGAAAACCCCAATCCCTGAGTCGGGCCAACGTATCAAACTGTGTATCCGGCAGAAAATCACGCGTCGCCGTTGCATAAGCAAAAAATGCCAACGGGCGTTTCGCCGTCAGCCTGGGGTCCAATTGACGTAGACTGCCGGCGGCACCGTTGCGTGGATTTACCAACGGTTTTTCACCCCGCTCCAGCGCCTTGCGGTTGAACTTTTCGAAACCGGCGCGCGGCATGTAAATCTCCCCACGGACTTCCAGCATTGAAGGCCATTCTTCTCCATGCAATTTTAATGGCACTGCTCGAATAGTGCGCACGTTAGCCGTGACATCTTCACCCCGGTCACCATCCCCGCGTGTTGCTGCCGTGGTTAGCAATCCACCGATATAGGTCAGCGAGATGGCCACGCCATCCAGCTTGGGTTCGGCAGCATAGGTGATATCTTGCCGTTCCAGACCCTGTGTCACGCGACGATGAAAATCACCCACCTCATCTTCAGAAAACGCATTGCCCAACGACAGCATCGGTACGCGGTGCCGAACTGTCTCAAAACCGGCCATCGGTGTGCCACTGACACGCTGGGTGGGTGAATCGGCTGTAACAAGTTCAGGGTGACTGGATTCGAGCACTTCCAGTTCCCGCATCAGGCGGTCATATTCGGCGTCGGGGACTTCCGGGTCGTCCAGTACGTAATAGCGATAATTGTGCTGTTCGATTAAACGCCGCAGTTCATCAGCACGTTTTTGTGCTTCTATCAGTGTCATGACTCGGGGTTTTTCTGCCGTTCGTATTCGCGTAGTTCTTCCTTGATCTGCAAGGAACGCTGACGCGTAAACACCTCGTGAGCGTCATCCATCAAATCCGCATGCAGTAATTCGGCCAGTCTGCGACTGGTGGCCAGCATGGAATCCCAGGCATCCAGGGCATTTCGCGGCCCGGGAAGCGTCAGGAACATGGTCACGCCCTTGATTTCCATCGTGTTCCAGGCTGATTTGTCAAATGAGCCCGGTTTGGTCAGATTGGCCATACTGAAAACCGGTTCCACGTCTTCCTCGTGGATTCGGTGAAAAATATCATGATCGCCAAAAACAAGCCCCGACTTCAACGAGGCATCAAGCAGTTCAACCCCGGTAATGATGTGATTGTCACGTGCCTGCAAAAACAGTGTGACGATTCGATCCGGAAGCGGCACCTCGGGTTTTTTGGTTTTGATATCGAGTCCTGATTCAAGTTGTGGCTCGATACGGGACGAACTATCCGTGGGATCTCCAATGGCCAATTCTGCTTGCCGGCCATCAAGATCACTTGATTCCTCACTGTCACTATCAGGTTCCAGTACCGGCTCACGTCTTACTCTTTGAGCGTGCACACGCTTGCGCGAAGCACGTGGCTTACGTTTCTTATCCCTTACCCCGAACAGGTAAAGACCGGCAATCAGTGCAATTCCAGCAATGATCAGTATCCATCTAAAGGTTGAAATATCCATGTCAATACTCTCTCAAGGTGATTTTGATCTAATCCCCTACAAACCTGGCAGCTTCATCGATGTCCACCTGCACCAGCCTTGATACACCCGGCTCACGCATGGTGACACCGCTGAGTTGGTGCGCCATTTCCATGGTGATTTTATTGTGGGTTACCACGATGAACTGCACGGTCTCAGACATCTCCTTCACCATTGCAGTAAATCGCGAAACATTGGCATCATCCAGCGGTGCATCAACCTCATCCAGCAGGCAAAACGGTGCCGGATTCAATCGGAATATGGCAAACACAAAAGCCACGGCAGTCAGTGCTTTTTCACCACCGGACATCAGGTGAATACTACTGATTCGCTTACCGGGTGGTCGCGCCATGATCGAAACACCGGTGGTTAACAAATCATCACCGGTCAGTTCAAGATAGGCATGACCGCCACCGAATAACTTCGGAAACAGCTCCTGAATTCCCTTATTCACACTCTCAAACGTATCTTTGAAACGGGTACGGGTCTTGCGATCAATTTTCTTGATCGCATTCTCAAGTGTTTCCAGTGCGCTCATCAGGTCTTCATGCTGGGCATCCAGGTAGTCCTTGCGTTTGCGTTCTTCTTCATACTCAGAAATGGCCGCCAGGTTGACAGGTTCAAGCCGCGTGATACGGACATCCAGACGCTCCAGTTCTTCCTGCCAGGCCTCGGCGTTGGCGTCATCGGGTAAAGCCGCTGCCAGTTCTTCAACCTGTTGGCCCAGCTGTTCGACCTGCCGTTGCAAGCCGCGGGCATTTAGCTCCAACTCCTGCTGCTGCAGACGTGCTTTCTCCAGGGAGCTGCGAATTTCCTCTACCTGCCTGACACAGGTCTGCCGGGCAGCATCCAACTGGCGATAATCCTCTTCGAGTTGTTGCAGTTTCGCGCGCGAAGTCGTCAGACGCTGCTCCACTTCGACCCGGGTCTGTAACAGGGCATCCATATCGGAACGGTGCTTTTCTTCGGGATCCTCGTTTTGTGCGATTTGTTCACTCAGGTCCAGGTAGCGTTGCTGCAACTGGCTGAATTGCGTGTCCATACGCTGCAGTGAATTGCGCAGGGAATCCAGGCTCGCGCGTCGTGACCCGGTTTTCAATGCCAGTTCATGCCGACGGTTTCTTGCCTCACGGGCACTTGTACGGGCTTTATCCCTGCATTCGAGCAAGGACTGACGCTGTAAATCCAGGGCAGAGCGTTCCTTTTCGGTAGCAGCCATTTCATCCAGCAACGTAGCCAGTTCTGAACGCGTGTTCTTGATCTGTGACTGATCATCATTTTGCCGTCTCTGCAAGCTGGCAGATTCTTCGGCAATCTGTTTCTGACGCCCGCTAAGATCCTTGATTCTGGACCGTCCTGCGTTCAGACGACTGCCAAGGTCGGCACTTTCGCGGTGTAGACGATTGACTTGCTGCTGTAAATCATTGATTGCCGCTTCCGCAGCAGGGAATGCGTCACGTTCGGCCCTGTTCACTTCATCCAGATCTTTCCATTTTTTCTGCAGGTCGTTGGCTTCTGACTGCAGGGACTTAATCTCCTGTTTGCGTGCCAGCATGCCCGCCTGTCCGGATTGACTTCCAGCGACCCGAACCCAGCCGGGTCCTATCCACTGACCTTCAGCTGTAATAGCAGATGTACCATCGTGTTTGCCCGAAACAGCTTTGAACGCCGACTCCAGGGAGTCGGCAAGCATGACGTGGTTAAGCTGTTGCGTGATTACGTCAGGAGCGGTCACTTTCTCGGCCAGGCTACCTGCTAACACTTTGAGACCGGAAGACTGACTTGCCAAAAGTGTCAGCTCAACGTCACTCTCATTATCCACAGCCAACTGGCTCAAACCTGACGATAATTGCGCAGGATCGTTAACCAATACCGAATCCAGCCAAAACCCCAGCACGGTTTCAGTGGCTACTTCCCAGCCTTTCGCCACGTCCAGTTGCTCGACCAGACGCGGGGCGGATTTGAGACCATTTGATTCCAGCCAGGCCAGGCCGTTACCGCTTCCCCGGGCTGCCTGTTGTAAGGCCTTAAGAGACTCAAGCCGGCCTTCACGCCGGTTGATTTCACCCTGGAGTTCATGTTGCCTGGCGGTACTGTCACGTAAACTCTTACGCCGGCTTTCCAGTTCTTTTCGATTCAACTCCAACTGCTGCTGTTGTTGAGCAAGCTCTTCGGCTACCACACCGCCCTGCTTCTCCAATTCGACGAGCTCAAGGCTCAGTGCCCCGGTATCGGTACCTTCGGTTTCACCGGCCAGATTTTCAAGACGTTCCGAGGCATCCTGCATACGTCCGTCCAGCATTTCGACCGTTGCCCGAAAACTATCGGCTTTACGGTTTAGTTCATTACTTTTAACGTGGTGATGTTCAAGACTCTCTTGCCAACTCGACACCTCAGCTTCCGCTGCATGCATCCGGGTATCGGTATCCGCTTCCGCTTTTTCGGCATCTACCAGCGCCGGTTCGATTTCAGCCAGCTTGCTGGTCAGGTCTTCAACCTGGGCCCGGTCCAGCACCATGTGCTTTTCCATGTCCTGCATGGAACCGGATGTTTCGTCAAATTCTTTCTTTTGCCTGGCCTGCAACTCACGACTGTGTTGGATGGACTGTTCCAGGCGGGCAATTTCGCTGCCAACTGAATACAGTTCACCCTGCACCCCGTTAAATGCTTCGCCCGCGCCGGCCTGACCCTGGTGGATAGATTCCATCCTGGCTTCTGCTGCACGTTGCTCGGCAACTTGTTCCTGCATCGCAGTTTCCTGAACAGCCAGGCCGGTACGACCCATCTCGGTATCAGTCTGCAGGGACGACCACTGCAGGGCCAGCAGGTTTGCCTCGAGTTCGCGTTGTTCGATTTTCAATTTCTTATATCGTTCAGCGGCATTGGCCTGCCGTTTCAAACGATTCAAATGACTGGTAATTTCATCACGCAAATCCGTCAGGCGATCTAGATTTTCCCGCGTATGCTTGATCCTGCGTTCAGTCTCGCGGCGGCGATCTTTATAACGGGAGATACCCGCGGCTTCCTCGAGATGAGAGCGAACCTCTTCAGGCCCGGCATCAACCACCTGGGAAATCATGCCCTGCTCAATAATGGAATAACTCTTCGAGCCCAGACCTGTGCCGAGAAACATATCCCGGACATCTTTGCGCCGGCAACGTGTACCATTTAACGTGTACTGTGAAACCCCGTCACGACCGACCACCCGTTTAACTGAAATCTCGTTATAACCGGCAAATTCGCCTGCAATTCTGCCGGTCGTGTTGTCAAAAACCAACTCCACACTGGCCGTACCTACCGGCTTACGGGTACTGGAACCGGAAAAAATGACATCCGCCATGGATTCGCCACGCAGCACCTTGGCTGAGCCTTCGCCCATGACCCAACGCACGGCGTCAATGATGTTGGATTTCCCACATCCATTGGGCCCAACGATACCTGTCAGGTTAGACGGTGCGGTAAAAGTGGTCGCATCAACAAAGGATTTGAAACCAGCAAGCTTGATTGCAGTCAGTCGCATAGATTGAATCTGTGGTCAGAGATGAGTAAAGTGCCCATCCAATTATAGTTTTTTCCGGAGAGTTGTATGACGACCCAGCCCAATCGGGAACTGGAACTGTTTCCAAACCCCCAGCCAGAACGTGATTATACCATTCGAATCAATATCCCGGAGTTTACATGTTTGTGTCCGAAGACCGGTCAACCGGATTTCGCCACGCTGTTGCTGGAGTATATTCCGGACCGGCAGTGTGTTGAACTGAAATCTCTCAAAATGTATGTCTGGAGTTTCAGAAACGAAGGTGCATTTCATGAAGCAGTCACCAATGAAATCCTTGATGACCTGGTCAGTGCAACCACACCCCGTTTTATGCGCTTGACTGCAATTTTCAACATACGCGGTGGTATAGATACGACGGTTATTGCGGAACACAGGGCCGAAGACTGGATTCCACCCGTCGCCGTTAAACTACCGTAGGTCAGCTTATAATTCATCGCTGGCAACAGCATTGATTGCCAGCGCATGAATGTCCGTTTTCATCATGTCATCCAGGGCGGCGTAGACCGCCCGGTGCCGGGCCAGCATCTTCATGCCGTTGAAATGTGCACTGACAATGGTGACATTAAAATGACCCATACCGCTTTTTGCACCTTCATGCCCCGCGTGTTTGGCGCTGTCGTCATCCACATCCAGTGACTCCGGTTCAAAAGCTGCTACAAGCAGGGCGTTAATACGGTCGACCCGTCGCGCGTTCATTCAAGGTTCCTCATGGCAGCGCCTTTATAAACGGCCTGACATCAACATACTCATAGACACCGGCCTCCACGTAGGGATCAGAACCAGCCCACTCCCGGGCGTCTTCCAGTGAATCAAATTCGGCAATGATGGTCGAGCCACTAAAGCCGGCCGGACCGGGATCCGGTGAATCAATGTTGGGCATTGGTCCCGCGACCAGTAGACGCCCCTGTTCAATTAATACCTGAACCCGTTCCAGGTGTGCAGGCCGCGCAGCTTTACGAGCATCAAGACTATTTTCAACATCCGATGCATGGATGACATACCACATAATTTAAATTCCTTTGTCTTTTACGGCAGTGTACCCGACTGAAATATTTGCTCAAGCTTAACAAACGAAATTTTGAGAGACGTAGGGTGGGTAACTTGTTACCCACGGCTCTTTTGTCAACGTGTTCTGCCAAACAAAATGAATACGCGTGGGTAACAAGTTACCCACCCTACGGGGCTCATAATCAGACAAGCCGGCAAATAAAGCATTTGTTTTCGGATATTTCGTTCTTAATGACTGAATACATTGAGCAGACAGCTTACACACGAGTAGAATACCCGCATTATGAGCGAGCGAATCGAAATAAAGCCCTATGGTGCCAAGCCGCGCCAACTTGATCATATCGTCGGGGTATTGGTTCGTGGCGGCTTGATTGCTTACCCGACCGACTCAGGTTATGCGCTGGGTTGGCGTTCCAATAATCGCAAAGCCCGCGACCGCGTGATCCGCCTGCGTGGACTGGACCGCCATCATCACTTTACCTACTGTTGCCGTAGTCTCTCAGAGGTTGGGCAACTGGTCAAAGTGCATAACTCCGATCATCGCCTGATACGCCAATTGACACCTGGACCCTACACCTTCGTCCTGGAATCAACCAAAAAAGTTTCACGTAATGCACAGCTGGATAAACGCCGTACGATAGGCGTACGTATCCCTGACCACCCCGTGGTACAGGGATTGCTGGATGTATTGGATGAACCGCTATTGAGCTCATCTCTTATACTGCCGGACCCCGATGGCAGGATCATGGACAGTGAAGACCTCTATGACGAGGTTTACGGGCAAGTTGACCTGTTTGTAGATGCCGGATATTGCGCACTTGAACCTACAACACTGATAGACCTGACCAGCGGAACGCCGGAAATTCTGCGCCGTGGTGGCGGCGTGATAGACTTTCTCTGAAATGGAAGCGGAAAAGCACCACAACAGGGTTACAGCAGAAAGAGAAGGTATCCAGGAGGAGATGCCCTTTGCCCTGGTGCAAGGTCAACCTGTTACTGAAGTCCCCCATGATTTATATATCCCACCGGACGCCCTTGAAATCATACTCGAGGCTTTTGAAGGTCCGCTGGATCTTCTGCTATACCTGATTCGCCGCCAAAATCTCGACATTCTTGATATACCTATCATGGAAATCACCGAACAATATATCGTATACATTGAAATGTTGGAGGACGTTCAGTTTGAATTAGCGGCTGAATACCTGGTGATGGCAGCCATACTGGCAGAAATCAAATCCAGGATGCTGCTGCCCCGACCTTCCTCCGATGGCGATGAAGAATCTGATCCAAGGGCGGAACTGGTCAGACGATTGCAGGAGTATGAACGATTCAAACAGGCCGCCGGTGATCTTGACGAATTGCCGAGGCTAGGCAGGGATTTTGCCCTGACCCAAGCCTATATTGAAGACAAAACCGTGGTAAAAGTGCCACCCAAGGTCGATTTGCGTGAACTCCTTTCGGCACTTAGAGATGTATTGAGTCGAGCTGATTTATTTACCAGTCACCAGATATCGGGGGAACCCTTATCGGTTCGCGAACGAATGTCACGTATCATGAGCGTACTGGATGGCAATCCCTACGTGGAGTTTCATCATCTGTTTGATCCGGAGGAAGGTCGTATGGGTGTCGTGGTCAGTTTCCTCGCGTTGATGGAACTGATCCGGGAACAGCTGGTGGACCTGATACAAAATGAACCCTTTGGAAAAATATATATAAAATCACCCGAATGAATGAACAAGACGACATGACAATAGCTCTAATGATCAAGGGTGAACAGCTTCAAAAAATCCTGGAAGCGGCCCTGCTGGCAGCAGGAGAACCTCTCTCAACATCCCAGTTGGCCGCATTGTTCACTGATGATGAACGTCCACCTGTTGGTGAAATTAGCAGAGCGCTGGAACAATTGAGGGTGGATTGCGCCAATCGTGGTGTTGAATTGAAAAAAGTGGCCAGCGGTTATCGCTTACAGGTCAGACAGGATCTCAATGAGTGGGTTGCCCGCCTGTGGACAGAACGTCCCCAGCGTTACTCACGCGCACTTCTCGAAACAATGGCATTGATCGCCTATCGGCAACCCATAACCCGTGGCGAGATTGAGTCTGTACGTGGCGTTTCCGTCAGTACCAGCATCATTCGCACACTTCAGGAACGGGAGTGGATACGTGTCGTTGGTCACCGGGATGTTCCGGGTAAACCGGCATTATTCGGTACCACGAAGACCTTTCTGGATTCGTTTAATTTACAAAACCTCGACGATCTCCCAACACTGGCTGAAATCCGTGACATGGAAAACCTTGAACCCGAGTTGCAACTGGAACCCGCTCACGTGGAATCCGACGGGCAGGACCTGGAAAACCAGGTAGATGAAGATCAGGCCAATGAAGATCAGGCCAATGAAGATCAGGATGATATAGAAACCCCAGGCCAGGAATTTGCGGACCCGGACCCAGAAATCCAAGCAGATACCCCACAAACATGAAGCAACATAAACATCCGCGACACGGCAAAGAATCAGCGTCACAGAAACCAGTAACCAGGACAGAACTAAAGGCCGAACGTCTGCAGAAAGTCATGGCCAGCGCGGGTCTCGGTTCCAGGAGAGCGCTGGAAAAACAGATCAAGAACGGGGCCGTTCGCGTCAACGACGCAATCGCGACAATAGGACAAACGGCTGGTGAGGGTGATCAGATCTTTTTTGATGGCAAAGAATGGAAGGTGGTCGATACCCAGGGTCCACAACGTAGCCTGGTGTACAACAAACCGACCGGGGAAGTAACAACCCGTTCAGATCCTCAGGGTCGACCGACGGTATTTGATAGTTTGCCAGCCATTCAGGGCGCCCGGTGGGTCGCCGTTGGCAGACTCGATATCATGACCAGCGGTCTGTTGCTGATGACCACTGATGGTGAACTGGCCCATGCAATGATGCACCCATCCAACAAGGTTGACCGGGAATATGCCTGCCGAATTTTCGGTGAAGTTGATGCGGATATGCTGGTCAACTTGAGAAAAGGTGTCATGCTGGATGATGGCCCGGCACATTTTAGTGATATTCAGGCGGCAGGTGGTGAAGAGGGCAACCGCTGGTACCACGTGACCCTGCTTGAAGGTCGCAATCGTGAAGTCAGACGGCTATGGGCCTCACAGGGTGTGACCGTCAGTCGCCTCAAACGCGTCCGTTATGGTGCTGTTTTCCTGCCAAAGCGTCTGCGTATGGGTGACTGGTCGGAACTGACAGAAAAGGATCACCAGATATTGAGAGAAGACGTTAGCCTGGGTCCCCTGCCCGTGCAACTTGCCCTGAAGCCCGTAAAAGGTCAGCGTGAGTCCGATAAACGTCAACGATACAAAAAAAAGGGATCACATAAAAAACCCACTCGCTACAAGAATGTCGAGCGCTGACCACACTGGAATTATGGAACTCAATCAATTAAAGACCTTATGTCTCAACTATCTGTCAGAAGTGATGGCTGCCGATCCTGCGCATGATGTTTCACATGTCAAACGCGTGGTGCAGAATACCCTTAAGCTGACCGAGACGGAGAATGGAAACGCGGCAGTGACCATACCTGCCGCATGGTTGCATGACTGTGTGTCTGTTGCCAAAGATTCACCATTACGTAAACAGGCTTCGAAACTGGCGGCGGAAGAAGGTATTCGTTTCCTCGAATCAGTGAACTACCCCGCTGACTTGCTGCCAGCTATTTATCACGCTATCGAGGCACACAGTTTTTCGGCGAACCTGGAGACTGAAACCCTGGAAGCCCGCATCGTACAGGATGCCGACCGGCTTGAAGCCGTCGGTGCGATTGGTCTGGCACGTTGTTTTCTGACCGGCGGCAGCATGGGGACGCCACTGTATGATCCGGCAGATCCATTCGCGGAGCACCGCGCACTCGATGACCGCAGTTACACACTGGACCATTTTTATTGCAAACTGCTGGGATTGCAGGACACGATGAAAACCGAAGCCGGTCGTGCTGAGGCCATCAAGCGTACCGATTACTTGAAAGCATTCCTACAGCAACTGGGTACTGAAATAGGACACCCTGCATCGGGTTTGTAACCGGTTAAACCACTACGCATTCGTGGGTAATAAATTACCCACCCTACGGCTTGTTACTATGACACGTAGGGTGCGTAACTTGTTACGCACGGCTCTTAAAATACCAATTCGTGCTGGTTACACCGGACAATATCGTGGGTAACAAGTTACCCACCCTACAAAACAACAACTCGTGCGTAACAAGTTGCGCACCCCACCAAAACGTCAATTCGTTCGTAACGGATTACATTCCCCACCAAAACGTCAATTCGTTCGTAACGGATTACATTCCCCA
>RCNC010000291.1_pt1 | contig 30697 bp, 22 predicted proteins | sample 2041301 | NCBI WGS metagenome assembly RCNC01 (sample SAMN09708231, study PRJNA481090) | Marine sediment metagenome, whole genome shotgun sequencing project. | biome: marine sediment; feature: ocean; material: sediment; isolation source: Sewage treatment plant 13A marine sediment (STP13A) ... | reverse complement strand
AGTGATTCATTTATGACAGAGACACTTGCAAGGGTTTATGAAAAGCAGGGACTGCTAAAAAAGGCCATCTTTGCATACGAGAAATTAAGTTTGAAATATCCGGAAAAAAGTACTTACTTTGCGTCGCAAATTAACAGGATAAAAAGTCAATTAGAAAAAAACTGATAAAGTCATGATCTACAGTCTGATATCTGTGCTCGTTGTGATCGTATGTGTGTTGATGGTGCTGATAGTCCTGGTACAGAATTCAAAGGGTGGGGGCCTTGCCTCTAATTTTCAGTCATCCAACCAATTTATGGGCGTAAGGAAAACCACAGATTTTCTTGAGAAATCAACCTGGACCCTGGCAGTGCTGCTGTTGGTTTTCAGTGTAGTAGGAAGTCTTACCATTCCCCGCGGTGATGGAAGCCAGCGTTCGGTCATCGAAGACCAGATCGATAATGTGGTTGACCCTAGTGCCATCCCACAATTTCCGACAACAGTCCCTGAACCGGGAGGTAGTCCGGAAGGTGAGCAATAATACGGAAAGAAACACTAAGAAATTACCAATTTAGTGTCAGGGATTATGACAACCTGACACTTTTTTTTTGGATTTCAATGTCAGAGGGTCCTGAAACAGCTTTGGCATAAAATATGAAAAGAGACTTCTCGAAATTAAAAATTGTCTAACTAATTAAATATAAAGTAAAATGGCAGATACAAAGATTAAGCCACTGGCTGACAGGGTACTAATAGAACCCATGGAAGCAGAAGAAAAAACCGCTAGCGGGATCATCATTCCCGATACAGCTAAAGAAAAACCTCAAAAAGGAACTGTTGTCGCCGTTGGTCCGGGTACCAGCGATGAAAAAATGGAAGTCAAAAAAGGTGATCTTGTACTTTACGGAAAGTATTCTGGTACTGACCTTACTGTTGACGGAAATGATTTCCTTATCATGAAGCAGTCAGATATCCTGGCTATCGTTTAAATGGTAATAAATTCTAATAAATCCTTATAAAATAAAAAAAATGGCTAAACAAATTAAGTATAATATTGAAGCAAGGGATCTACTGAAAAAAGGTGTTGATGCTCTTGCCAATGCGGTGAAAGTGACTCTTGGTCCCAAGGGACGCAATGTAGTTATTGATAAAAAATTTGGTGCTCCCCAGATAACCAAAGACGGTGTAACTGTGGCCAAAGAAATCGAACTCAAGGATGAATTTGAAAACCTGGGAGCCCAGATGGTGAAGGAAGTTGCTTCCAAGACCAATGATGATGCAGGTGACGGAACGACCACTGCAACTGTGCTGGCACAGGCCATTGTGAATGTGGGACTTAAAAACGTGACTGCCGGGGCCAATCCGATGGACCTGAAAAGGGGTATTGACAAAGCCGTCATCAAAGTGATTGAGTCTTTACAGGGAATGTCTGAAGACATTGGTGATGATAGTACCAGGATTGAACAGGTTGCTTCCATTTCGGCTAATAATGATATCGAGATTGGTAAACTGATCGCTGAAGCCATGGAAAAAGTTAAGAAGGAAGGTGTAATTACCGTTGAAGAAGCCAAGGTTTCTGAGACCTATGTGGAGGTAGTTGAAGGTATGCAGTTTGACAGGGGATATATTTCCCCCTACTTTGTGACCGATACAGAAAAGATGGAAGCTGTTCTTGAAAATCCTTATATTCTTCTGTTCGACAAGAAAGTATCCGTAATGAAAGACCTTCTCCCGGTACTCGAATCCACAGCTCAGACAGGAAGGCCCTTGCTTATAGTATCCGAAGATGTGGATGGTGAAGCGCTTGCCACACTTGTTGTTAACAAATTAAGGGGATCCCTTAAAGTAGCAGCTGTTAAAGCTCCGGGATTTGGCGACAGAAGGAAAGAGATGCTTGAAGATATTGCCATTCTGACAGGTGGAACCGTTATTTCTGAAGAAAAAGGTCTGAAACTTGAAGGTGCGACCCTCGATATGCTCGGTCAATGTGAAAAAATTTCCGTTGACAAAGATAATACAACTGTTGTAAATGGTTCAGGAGATAAAGAAACCATTAATGCAAGGGTGAACCAGATAAAGGTACAGATTGAGAATACTACTTCTGACTATGATAAGGAAAAACTCCAGGAAAGACTTGCCAAGCTGGCTGGCGGAGTTGCCGTATTGTATGTTGGTGCTGCATCAGAAGTTGAGATGAAGGAGAGGAAAGACCGCATGAACGATGCATTGAACGCTACCAGGGCTGCCGTTGAAGAAGGCATTATTGCCGGAGGTGGAGTAGCTTACCTCAGGGCTGTTGATGCTCTCGAAGGTGCCGAAGGAGAGAACGATGATGAGACAACAGGCATTGCCATTGTCCGCAGGGCCCTTGAAGAGCCACTCCGCATTATTGCTGAAAATGCTGGTGTAGAGGGTTCCGTCGCCGTTCAGAAAGTGAAAGAAGGAAAAGGAGACTTTGGATTCAATGCCAGGACAGAGACCTATGAGAATCTGCTTAAAGCTGGTGTGATCGATCCTGCAAAAGTTGCCAGGATTGCTCTCGAGAATGCTGCCTCTATTGCAGGCATGCTCCTGACAACCGAGTGTGTGCTGGTAGATGAGCCTGAGCCAGAACCTCCAATGCCAGCCGGCCCTCCAGGTGGTATGGGTGGAATGATGTAAGCAAACATTACATCTATATATTCATCAAGCCCTGTTTTGCAACGGTACTGCCGGAGCAGCACAGGGCTTTTTACTTTTCTGGAGTCCAATGATTTCACCTCATATATCCTCATCTCTTAGGCATTTAACAATAGCTGATTTTAACTATCTTTGTTCTTCATTTTTAGTCTATGTCCTGGTCCATGAATAACATACGAAACTTCTGCATCATTGCCCATATTGACCATGGCAAAAGTACCCTGGCCGACCGTATGCTGGAGCTGACTAAAACGATCTCTGCAAGGGATTTGCAAGAACAGGTACTGGATGATATGGACCTGGAACGCGAAAGGGGAATTACCATAAAGAGCCATGCCATTCAAATGGAAATGGAGCAGGACGGTGAAACCTTTTATCTTAACCTTATAGATACGCCCGGGCACGTGGATTTTTCCTATGAGGTATCCAGGTCGATCGAAGCCTGTGAAGGGGCATTGCTCATTGTGGATGCTACACAGGGGATACAGGCCCAGACCATTTCTAACCTGTACCTCGCCCTGGAGAATGACCTGGAGATCATCCCGGTAATGAATAAAATGGATCTGGAGGCTGCTATGCCTGATGAGGTATTGGACCAGATCGTGGACCTGGTTGGTTGTGAAATAGATGATATCATCCTTGCAAGTGGTAAAACTGGTTTTGGTGTTGATACCATACTGGAAGCCATTATCACAAGGATTCCTTCCCCCAAGGGCGATCCTGACAAACCCCTGGAAGCGCTGATTTTTGATTCTGTGTTCAATTCCTACCGTGGGATCTTCGCCTATTTTCGGATATTTAACGGAACCATAAGGACCAACGATTCTGTCAAATTTTTTGCCACCGGGCATAAATATGATGCTGATGAAGTTGGTGTGCTAAAACTGAAACCAGAACCCCGCAAAGTACTGAGTGCCGGGGACGTTGGATATATTATATCCGGGATCAAGAACTCAAGCGAAGTTAAAGTTGGGGATACCATTACCCATGTCGAGAATCCTTGTGAAGCTGCCATTGAAGGATTTAAGGATGTTAAACCCATGGTATTTGCCGGGATCTACCCGGTAGATGCAGATGACTATGAGGAGTTGAGAACTTCCATGGAAAAACTCCAGCTGAATGATGCATCTCTGACCTATGAACCGGAATCATCAGCTGCCCTGGGATTTGGGTTCAGGTGTGGTTTCCTGGGACTCCTGCACATGGAGATTATACAGGAACGGCTGGACAGGGAGTTTGACATGAACGTGATCACAACCGTGCCCAATGTTTCCTTTTTGGTATATACCACCAAGGGAGAATTGATAGAGGTTCATAATCCATCAGGATTACCAGATGTTACCCATATTGACTATATAGAGGAACCCTATATCAGGGCACAGATCATTTCGCAATCAGATTATATTGGATCTGTAATGAAACTTTGTATTGATAAGAGGGGTGCCCTCAAGAACCAGGTATACCTTACCAGTGACCGGATGGAAGTAACTTTCGAAATGCCCCTGGCTGAGATTGTATTTGATTTTTATGATAAATTGAAAAGCATTTCCAAGGGTTATGCCTCATTCGATTATTATCAGATCGGCTATCAGAAGGCTAATCTTGTTCGTCTTGATATATTATTAAACGGGGAAATGGTTGATGCGCTGTCCACATTGATACACAGGGATAATGCCTATTCCTTTGGCCGGCGGATCTGTGAAAAGTTAAGGGAACTCATCCCCAGACAGCAATTTGATATTGCCATACAGGCTGCCATTGGTGCCAAGATCATTGCGCGCGAAACGGTCAAGGCATTGAGAAAAGATGTTACCGCCAAATGTTATGGAGGAGATATTACCCGTAAGCGTAAACTGCTTGAAAAACAGAAGAAAGGGAAGAAGAAAATGCGCCAGGTAGGCAACGTGGAGGTCCCACAATCAGCCTTTCTGGCGGTATTAAAACTTGATTAACCTGTGAATTACCGAATTGACCGTTTTTATTTAGACGGATTATAAATAAATGAATAAATGCTGGAATTTGATAAATTTCAAATCTTTGATGCTTATATTTTTCAAAATTTTTCTTTTCATTAATGAATTGAACCACTTTTTTAAGAGTAATATTGCAGGAAGCTTTGATTCTCAAACCATAAGCCCTTTACTATGACCACAGAAACTCCCGGATCGCTCCGTTTTGACGGGAATTATACCCTGGGTATTGACATTGGTTCCATTTCCATCAATACAGTTGTCCTTGATCAGAATGGCCAGGTACAATTAGAGCGCTACGATTATTGTCAGGGAAATCCCTTCGAACAGTTGAGGCAGATACTGGAGGAGGTAATGAAAGATTTTCCGGAGAATGAATTTCCAGGAATAGCATTTACTGGTAGCGGGGGTAAGCTGGCCTCCGAGATCCTGGGCGGAACCTATATCAATGAGGTAATAGCCCAATCAGAATCAGTATCCCGTTTGTATCCCAATGTCAAGACGGTGATCGAGATGGGTGGTGAAGATTCTAAACTCATCCTTATGAATGGTGATGAGTCTGATGCTTCAAAGCTTTCTGATTTTGAACTGAATACCATTTGTGCAGCTGGTACCGGATCTTTCCTTGACCAGCAGGCCAACCGGATCGGAGTGTCGATTGTAAAGGAATTCGGAGAAATGGCGCTGAAATCAACCAATCCACCCAGGATTGCAGGCCGCTGCAGCGTCTTTGCCAAATCCGATATGATCCACCTTCAGCAGATAGCCACCCCCGTCTATGACATTGTAGCCGGGCTATGCTTTGCGGTAGCCAGGAATTTTGTCAGTACCCTGGGTCGGGGTAAACAGCTGAATTTCCCGATTTCATTCCAGGGCGGTGTGGCAGCCAATGCTGGCATGGTTCGTGCTTTCAGGGAGCTTATCAATGCCGGGGATGGAGACCTGATCGTACCGGAATATTATGCTTCCATGGGAGCCATTGGTGCTGCCCTTAGCATGAAAGAGCAAAAGGATAGAGCTGATTTCAAAGGATTGGATAAGCTAGATCAATACCTGGAAGAAAAAAAATCACGCGGAAATTTCCAGGATCAGCTATTTGAAGCAGATACCCATTATGATAAAACGGTCCATCCCCTTCCTGAGGGAGAGGGGAAGACGGATGTTTACCTGGGACTTGACATCGGTTCACTGAGTACCAATGTGGTGTTAATTGATGAACAGGACAGGGTCGTAGCCAGGCGCTATCTTCCTACCCAAAGCAAACCCCTGGAGGCTATCAGGCAGGGGATGATAGAGATTTTCGAAGAGGTAGGGGATAAGATAAATGTAAAGGCTGCAGGGACCACTGGTTCGGGGCGCTACCTGACTGGTGATTTTATTGGGGCGGATGTAATTCGAAACGAGATAACTGCCCAGGCAACAGCTGCCATTGCTTATGATCCCGAAGTTGATACCATTTTTGAGATCGGAGGACAGGATTCAAAGTATATCAGTATCGATAACGGTGTGGTCACCGATTTTGAAATGAATAAGGTCTGTGCAGCAGGCACCGGGTCCTTTCTCCAGGAACAGGCTGAAAAGCTTGATATCAATATTGTTGATGAATTTGCCAACCTGGCTTTCAAAGCAGAAAAACCGGCCGCTATGGGCGACCGCTGTACAGTATTCATGGAATCGGATCTCAATTCTTTCCAGCAAAAAGGCGTTGAGAAGGAAAATCTTGTAGGTGGACTGGCATACTCCATCGTCAAGAATTATATCCTTAAAGTAGTCAGGAAAAAACGTGTAGGCAACCATATTTTATTTCAGGGAGGGGTTACCAATAACAAGGCCGTCGTTGCAGCCTTTGAAAAGATCACCGGGAAGAAGATACATGTCCCGCCCCATTTCGATGTGACCGGCGCCATAGGAGCCGCCATGCTTGCCCGCGATTATATCATTGAGAAGGGAACAGAGACAAAGTTCAAGGGATTCGATATTTCAAAGACACCATATAAGGTGAAGCGGTTTACCTGTAAGGAATGCAGCAATGAATGCGAAATACGGCGGATACAGATAGAAGGAGAATCCAAAGCCCTTTACTACGGTGGTCGGTGTGAGAAATATGAACTTGAAGAAAGGAAAGGGAAAGGGAAGGGAATTCCAGACTATTTCCAGCAAAAGGTGGACCTCCTCACGGTGGGATACGAACAAGCTGAAGATGCTGAAAGGGACCATGGGAAACAAACCATTGGTATCCCCAGGGCGCTCATGGTGTTTTACCAGTTTTTCCCATTCTGGAGAACATTTTTCGAGAATCTCGGGTTCAGGGTTGTCATTTCCAGTGAATCGGATAATACACTGATCAAGAAATCCCTCGAGATGATCGTCGCTGAAACCTGTTTCCCCGTTGAGCTCATACATGGGCATATTGATGACCTTTACCAGAAAGAGGTGGATTACATTTTTGCCCCCTTTATCATCAATACCCAGAAAGAGGAAGATAATCCGACAAGCAATTATAATTGTCCATGGATACAGACCTATCCATTCATGGTGAAACCGGCATTGGAAGAAGACCAAAAGGAAAAACTCCTGGTGCCCACGCTGAATTTCAGGTATTTTGGCAAGGTGCTGAACAAGGAATTATCAGATTTCATGAGGGAAAAATTCAAGATCTCAAAGGGAAAAGTAGTTAAGGCAGTCGAGCTTGCTCAGGAAGCACAGCAGGCCATGGAAGACAAGGTAAGGTCTCTTGGGGTTGAAGTATTGTCAAACCTGCCGGAAGATAAGGAATGCCTGGTCATACTCGGCAGGCCATACAATACAGGTGACCCATCCCTGAACCTGCGTATGATTGAGAAGCTGATCAACCTCGATGTCCTTCCCATCCCCCTCGATTTTCTGCCCCTTGAGAAGGAAGGTATCACTAAAGATTATAACAAAATGTACTGGCCAAACGGCCAGAAGATCCTGGCTGCCGCGAGACTGGTAGCAAAAGATCCCCGTCTGCACGCCATCTATATGGGCAATTTTAGGTGCGGACCGGATTCCTTCCTTTCTCATTTCGTGCATGAGGAGATGGCTGGCAAGCCATTTATGGAATTAGAGATTGATGAGCACAGTGCCGATGCAGGTATGATTACGCGTTATGAGGCATTTCTGGACAGCCTGCGCGGTTCAAGGATGGCTGACAAGCTGAAAGACCAGGTACTCAGACCAGGAATCATGGACCCGTCCCCAGGTAAGGACAGGGTGCTTTACTTTCCCTATATGTCCGATGCAGCCCATGGCATATCAGCAGCAGCCAGGAGTGTGGGACTAGCTTCCGAGGTTTTGCCCATGCAGAACAAGGAGGACCTGGAGCTGGGAAGGAAATATACTTCGGCCAGGGAATGTTTCCCAATGATCTGCACTACCGGCAGCTTCCTTAAAAAGCTGCAGGAACCGGGTACAGACCCTTCGAAGATCAGCTTCTTTATGCCTGACCATAATGGGCCCTGCAGGTTCGGACAATACAACCGTCTGCAACGGGTTCTTTTCAACCGGATAGGTTTTGAAGATGTAAAGATCATCTCCCCTTCCAATGATACCTCCTACGAGGATATGGGCGGTGAAAACGGGAGTAAATTGAGGTTCAGGGCATGGAAAGGATTTGTTGCAATTGATATTTTGCGGAAGCTCAAACAGGAACGAAAACCTTATGAAGCAGTAGAGGGTTCCATTGAGAAAGTCTACCAGGAATCCCTCCAGGCAGTAATCAGGTCCATCGAGAACGGGGCCGGAGACCTGGCGAAAACATTACATGAGGCCGGGAAAAAATTCCTCAATGTACCGCTTTCCAACGGGGAAAGAAAACCTGTGATCGCCGTTATGGGTGAGATCTTTATGCGGGACAATGCATTCTGCAGTGGATTTCTTGTGCCAAGGCTGGAAAAATTCGGGGCAGAAACATTTATCGCTCCATTCTCTGAATGGGTTGCCTATTCTACAATACGTTGGACAAGGGACAGTAAGTGGAAAGGTGATTACAAAGGGATTATGAAATCAAAGATCCAATCATATGCACAGGAGGTTTCGGCCAGGCAATTATACAAGGCTGTCCATGGAATGATTAATGAATCAAGGGATTTTTCCGTAAACGAGATGCTCAATTCCTGTGGTGCTTATATTCACAAGCACTATGACGGGGACCCGGCGCTCAACCTGGGAAGTTCAGTGCTCCTGGCACAAACAGGAATCTCCGGCATTGTGAATATCCTGCCCTTCACCTGCATGCCTGGGACAGTGGTATCTGCTGTATCAAGACAGTTTAAAAAGGACCATGGTGACCTTCCATACCTGAGTATACCCTATGATGGACAGGAAGATACCGCCATTGAACTCCGTCTGCAGGCATTTATCCACCAGGCCAAGGAATATGCCAAAAAGCACGGGCTTGATAAGGTGGAGGCCGTGGATTAACACGCTTATTGGTAAAAGCTGTTTTCTACGATTCTACAGATGCTGTGATAGATGGGCTGATGATATTCCTGTATCTCAGGAGTACTGAGAGAGGGGACGCAAATGGCAATATCACAGTACGGTTTCATTTTGCCTCCGTTTTGTCCGGTCAAACCTATTACTTTCAGCCCTTTTGCCTTAGCAGTAATAGCAGCGTCAACTATGTTTTGAGAATTGCCTGAAGTACTCATGGCGATTAATACATCATTCTTTTGCCCATAGCCGGCAACTTGCTGGGCAAACACAAGATTGGCGTCCATGTCATTGGATATAGCTGAATACAGGGCTGAATGTGCATTCAGGGATATGGCGGGCAGGGCGCCTTGTAGTCTGTCAGCAATGAATGCCCCCCTTTCTCCGGATACTGATTTCAGGCTGTCTTCAAGGGTTTTATCAATGGAACGTTTCCTTTCAAAGCTCTTCATAAGCTCTCCTACAATATGGTCCGCATCTGCACAACTGCCTCCATTCCCGCATAATAACAGCTTTCCCTGATTTGAGTAACAATGGATTACTGCCTGGCAGGCCTCCCAAATTTCCCCTTTACAGGAATCCAGGGCAGGGTAGCGGCGGATCAATTCATCCAATATATCTTCTTTTTTCACAGGTATTATTTTATTTGTTTAAGGCAACAGATAATGCAGCGTAATCTCCAATATTATCACCAAGCACTGCTGGAACGATTTTACAAACCTTATTGGCTGCAGGTATGGCTTCACGTTCTAATACCTTTTCAATAAGGGGTTTAAGCAGTTCTTCATTCCTGGTATAGATACTGCCGATGACTATGCATTCAGGATTCAGTATATCGATTAAAATGGCCAGGCCCTGTCCCAGGTAATCAGCTGAAATATGAACAATTTCTACTGCCACAGGGTCGCCAGTAATGGCAGCCTGAAAGACATCCCTGGCTGTTACATCCTTGATTTGATCTGGTGAAGGGCAAAAATCCACCCTTTCCCCTGCCTGGAGTTTCTTGTTTATCAGGCTCCCGGCCAGTCGGGCAATCCCTCCTCCACTGCAAAAACCTTCAAATGAACCTGCCTTGCCAAATCCAACAGGGCCGTCATCTGCCATTCTGATATGGCCTACTTCACCTCCCAGGTCATTGGTCCCGGTATATAATTTCCCGTTCAATATCAGACCTGCACCCATTCCTGTGCCGAAAGTAAGAAAGATCATATTTTTTGTACCCTGACCTGCTCCCATCATCCACTCGGCCAGGGCACAGGCATTGGCATCGTTCTGGACCTCAACAGGCACATCAAATTCCTTTATAAAGATGTCAACAATCGGCACGGAATCCCATCCTGGCAGATTGGGCGGAGAATATATGATCCCTTCTTTCGAATCAAGCGGTCCTCCACAACTGATCCCAATTTTGACGAGATTGCCTTTATCATACTTCCCGAACAGATTGTATGAATGTTCTTTAAACTCATTAATTATCTCCTGGTGGCCTCTCTGGGTCTCGGTTGCAAAGATGATTTTCTCATGCACGTTAAAGTCCTTGTCCCCCAATACGATACTGCACTTAGTGCCCCCGATGTCATAGCCCAGGTAGTATTGGCCTCTGTGTATTTTTGAATCCATGTTCACTCCAAATTGTTCATTTATTCATTAGCAATTCGAGCAGCCTGTCTGTTTCTGAAAAGTCGGGGATGATAATCCGGGCCCCGGACCTGATCAGCCGTGAGCGCTTTTCCTCATTCAGGCCAAACCTTCTTATTTCATCACTTGCTATTCCAACGCCTATCCCTCCCGATTTTATACATTCCTTGATCTCGACTGGCCCGTCCCCGAATACGACCAGCTCATTCCCGCTGAGATTATTTTCCTTAATGATCTTGTTAATGATCATCTTTTTCGAATATTTTTTAATGTCGTTTTCAGAACCATATATGCCTCCATCAAAAAGGCCCGCATATCCCAGCAACTGAGCTTCATTAATAACATCCTGTTTATCTGTGCCGCTGGCCAGGTAAAGTTTTACACCTTTTGCTTTCAGCTCCTTGAGAAAGCCTACGGATCCTTTCATGGTGAAATCATCCAGGTTCAGTTGCCCCTTTCCAAGTTTTTTGAGCTTTTCGGAAACCACCTCAGTAAGGGCTTTAATATACATCGTTTTATAGGCAAACTTATCCAGGATTTCTTCTTTTGGAACAATGTTGAATTCATCAACCATACCAACCAGGGCATCCATCTGCAGTATGGTCTGTATCCCGGTCGACATGTCGATAAATTCGAGTACCCGGCTTCGAACCTCTTCGAACATCTGATTCTTGGCAGTCTTGTATTGACTTCCAAGGATTGCCCTGATCATAACAGGTTCCATGATCGCTTCCCAACCCTGCCTTAAAGTACTGATGGTACCGTCATGGTCAAACAAGGCGTGTTTGATATTCCCTATCTTTGTCACTACATCGCTGTAACAGAGCTCGATATCCGATTCAGGCAGGTATTCCGCCTGGCGCAGGTCTTGTGCCAGTTCGGGCTGATAGTTATAATCAACATCTTTGTTTAATTCAATGATCTCTTCAACCGAAGCAGTCCCGGTGGTAAACAATTTCTGCACGGTCACAGCAGCTGCAAGGTTTGCAAAAGCTCCAGCATCGGCTGGAGGTATGCCGGCCGCCAGACATAATGTTAGGGCACTGATCACCGTATCACCTGCACCTACCGTATCAAGTTTTTTAAGCAGCTGAATTCCTGGGATCTCAATAATTCCTGCAGCATCTATGCAAACCATGCCACGGGCTCCACAGGTAATAAAAACAGGCTTTTTGTATTGTTCATAAACATTGGATCCGAATTTTATAATATCCGGAGTTGAGACATAATCCTGCGGGTTTACATCCGTTCCGCTAAGTGCTGCAATCTCAATTTCATTGGTTTTTAGGTACACATTCTTGAACCTTGCATTAAAATGTCTTGAATCGAGTACTACAATTTTGTTATTGAAACGCTCAAATAAGCGGTTGCATTCTTCAATAAAATCCTCATTGGTGATACTGCCTGTAACCTGTTGGTTGAATATAAGTGCATCACAGGTTTCGAGGGCTGTAGAGAGATTTTTCAGCAGTTCCGCATCCGTTTCTCGGGTCCTCTTGTTTTTCAAACCAAAGTCTATACGCGGATCTTCTTTTTCACTATAAATTTTTTTGGTGTAGGTATAAGTATCAAAATCTGCATGCTGGATAATCAGGGAGCCAGTATCTGCACCCAGCATCTGGAGCTGGGACGTAAGTTCACGGCCATGAATATCATCCCCGATAACACCAACGACTTTGATAGCAGCTGGTTTTAATGCAGCCAGGTTAGCGACGATATTACCTGCTCCACCCGGGGAGTATACATGCCTGGCTACGGCTTCAGCAGGCAAGCCGGTTTCAACAGATACCTCTGAACCATCAGGGTCCATCAGCCAGTAGGCATCCAAACAAAAATCTCCATAAACTGCAATGTTTATATTGTTAATTTTTTCCTGAATATCTCTGATCTGGTCTATTTGCATCTTATTAATTCTTTGTACAACAAAGGGATTGTCTGTTTCAGATTACCTTCAATATAATAGCCTTTCCCCCCATAGGCCTGCGGAACACGACTTACTATGCTTTTCTGGTCACGGTAATAATAGGCCGCCCTGTTCTCATCCGTGAAATTATCAGGATGAAATGGCCTAAGATCAAAATTTGCCGTAATAATCTCATCCGGGACCTGCCCAATATTTCCAGCCATCGATGCTGCTTTCAGGAATACTTCGGGTCCAGTTACAGCACTGCCCACGTTCAATATCACTCCTCCCTCTGTCAGCCTGGAAATTTCATTGGTATAGATGAGAAAATCCCGTCCTGAACATCCCCCCTTGGCCTGGCCATCAAAATATTTATGCTGATCAATAACATCGGTCCCAACTCCAGCATGCACAGTGAAGGGTACCTCGTTCTCATAACAAACAGCCTGCACACTTAGGTCCGGATACATGAAGTCTATAGATGCAGGTTCCTGTCCAATAATATTTGCCGCCTCTTTCCTGAAATTCACGTCTTTTATCATTTTGCCGATTGCCTCACCATAGCCCAGCCTGTATTGGTTTCCAAGCATGAGGGCAGCATTAAGGTAGTTGAATTCGAAGGCCATACCGAACTGGCCCCGCTCGAGTGCTTGAGGTACATATTCACTTGTCTCTCCGATTAGTCCCAGTTCAAAATCATGTATCGAGGTTGCACCATTGCCTGAGATAATGGTGAACATATCCCGCCTGACAAGATCACCCAGCAATCTGCCAAGCCCGTTTTTTATCAGATGGGCTCCCGTAAAGAAAGACACTGGTCTGTCTTTCTCCCTGGCAGCAATGATCTCTCGGGCAAGGAGAGCAATTTTATCCTGAACATCCTGCGGAACTTCAAAGGAGGTTTCAACTATTCTCTCCGGGTCAAGCAGGTCATCAAGTTTTACTTTATTTGACCGTTCCCTTACCGGGTAGGTAACGATCTGCGCAGGGTCAAAGATTTTATATCTTCCTTTGTATTCCATTATTTCTGCTCATTAAAGAACCTTAAGATATAACGATAGGTATCAGCATCCCAGACTTTTTTTCTGCCGCCCCGTTCACCAATACGGGTCAGAGTGAGTTCTACCTGATGGTTTTCGCGATCTTCCAGCAGGCCAAAATTGGATAGTTGCAAATTGGCGGAATCAAGTTCCGGAATACAATCATCAATAATGGTTACCGTTTCTTTTTTGAGGCTTACATTTTCTTCATCAATTTCTGCTACCTGGAGGGGATATCTGGGGCCATTTCCAAGCGGGGGATATCTGTTAATATTCAAAAAGCAATACAGTTTACCGGTGGCTTTGGACCGGATGGTTCTGGCAAAGGTGGCCGGCGAGTAAAATTGTTCACCCGTATCATAGCGTAGATCTGTTATTTTACTCCAGGTTAGGCCTCCGTTTTTGCTAACACTGATCCATTTTCGTCCCGGACATTCCATGGGATCCATACCTGCATTAGAACCTCGCATGATGAGCAGGAGCCTTCCGTCTTTGAGTTCACTGAGTTCCAGTTCGACCAATCCCCGTGTGGAGACCTTCCTGGGAAGGAAAATACTATTGGAGGTATGCCAGTTGTAATCTTGAAGCACAGGATCCCATTTTCCTACAAAACTTATGGCTCCGGCTACACAGCCCTCCCTGTAAGTGTTGGGAAAGATTATGGGAGCCTTTTCGTCTTCCTCGTCCCGGTAAGGAACAGGAACAGTGGCGGCTATTATTACAGTCCCATTTGAATGCACGCAGATGTCGCCTATATACATCTCATTGCTGCGAAAGAAATCAGGATTACCCCAATTTTCCGGGTCAAAGTCAGGTCCTGATTCGTATTTTAACAGGTGTCCCTGGTCCCAGGTCTCTCCATTGTCAGAAGAAAGCTGGTAAAAACCATGATCGGAAAACCTCCTGTCTCCTGACCAGACAGCACTCATTGCTTCACGTGGGTCTCCCCTGATAACCCTCTGGAACACGGGTTTGACCAGCATCCCGGAAATGGGATCAAATGGCCCACTGCCATCCTGTGTCGGTCCCCCACTCTGGACGAATCCGTTTTGCTCCGGGGCTTTGTCATAAATGATTTGCCAGGGTGACCAGGTTCGGCCATTATCATCAGAATATCGCTTTCGATGCGTATCCGTCCAATCGCTGGAGGAAATATTGGCCCTGCGCTCACGGCGTTTCAAGCCCTCACCAATGTACTGTATGGTGGAGGTGGTCGCCGTGTTAGGGGTCGGTGTAGGTAAAAGCAGGTGTTTTTCTACCGTACAAATAATTCCGGTAGTCTTTCGCTTATAAATGTATCGGCCGTCAACATAATATCCTGCAAACATCCTGGCAAAACGCCAGCCCATGAGGCGTTGGCCTTCCGAGTCGAAATGTACGTCATCACCTTTGGTGTCCAGATCCTCTGTCCCAATGACATATGTATTATCATCGTTGCCTGCAACTTTATGGATGATTTGATTAAGGGAATCCCATCTGTCCTGCTTTTCTGGGACGGCGAAAGCAGCAAGTTCACCGATGAGTATCGGCAAGTCATTTTGGCCTACGATTTGCCTGAAAACGGGAATCAATTTATTTAATTTCTGATTGTACGCCGGAATCAATTTGCCGGATGCATCACTCTCCCCCTGGTGCCAGAGTATGCCTTTGACCGTGCCATATTGTTTTACAAAATCAACCCTGTTCCTGAGATTGCTCAGTAATTGAACTGATCTATGAACCGAATCACCCAGCCATTGATTCATTGAGCTGCCTCCAACGGCACAGGGTATCACTGCAATACTGACTGAATCCGGAACATATTTTACCAGTTCCTTGCCAAATGAAAGGCCGCAATCCAATCCTGTCAGGTCAGGTTCATAAAAATGCAGTGGTTCTTTGGCGTGGATCCATGTGTTGTTTTTTCCAAGAGTCAGTATTCGTGGATCCGAAAGTGTGTCAGTGGGCTCAACAAGGCCACGACCGGCCATATTGGATTGTCCTGCAAGAATAAAAACCCAAAGGTTATGCCTGGCCGGCATTTCTTCAGCTTTGATTTGCTGCTTTGGAAAGTGTCTTGTACGCTCATCCGGAATATGATCCTGTACTGGATCTGCACAATACAGGGTGTTGATCATTATATTTGCGAAAAGTAATATGGATGTAATCATAGGCTTACTAATGGTATCAGACCCTCAGAAAGATCTTGTTTTTGTAAAGATAATATAGGAACAGCCATTCAGCAATGATCATCCCGGTTATGATTACAACTGGGCCAAATTCGCCCGCAGGTTTGGCAAGCCAACCCAGCAGGAATTCTGATGTATAGTAAAAATCAATGATCCTTCCTCCGAGATAGATGGTGATTGAATTTAATCCGATAACCCTGAAAAAGAAAGTTCCTTTCCTCCATCCTTTTACATCCATAATAAAATAGAAAATGGAAAGCAAAAGAAGGCTTAAACCTGAGGTTAACAGGTTAAAAGGAACGGTCCAGATTTTTTTAATAATAGGATAGACAGGTGACAGTGCCAAGGCCAGCAAGACCAGGCCCAAACCTGAAAGGACCAGGATTCCAGCCTTCCTATGAGGTGAAGCATTTTTATTTCTTAGAATATTTCCAGCAAGCGATCCCATTAAGGTTACTGATGTTGCAGAAATAATGCACAGAATACCTTCTGGGTCATATGTCCCATAAATCAATTTGCCGGGAAGAAAATGCTGATCAATCCAGGCATTGATGCTTCCTTCAGGGCTTATTACGCCGGCTCCGAATCCGGGGACAGGAATCAGCAATTGTAATATGGCTATGCCTCCTAAAATACCGATCAGCCAGAAAATACGTGGTTTCACAGAAGATGTGTATATCACAATCAGCGAAGCGAAGAAATACGAAATCCCGATCTGGGCAAGGACACTGGCAGCACGCATATCGGGGAAACCTTTTTGTAAAACACCGTTATAAACTATTCCGAAAACAACCAGGAGGATCATACGGCGAAAAACCTTTTTAAATAATTCAGGCCTTGCGACACCTTTTTCAAGTTTTGAGGTGATGGCGAAGGGAATAGCAACTCCTGAAATAAACATAAACAATGGGAAAATGAGATCCCACGCACGAAAGCCATTCCATGCAGCATGGTGAGTTTGTTCTGCCAGGACATTAAGCCAGCTCCAGTCTGTAAATTTGGCAAGAGCCCCGATCAGGGCACCCCCGCCTATTATCCAGAACATGTCAAATCCGCGAAGAACATCCAGTGAGTGTAATCTTTCTTTGGATACAGGTTTCGATAATTCAGTTTTCATATTGGTATTTCTGTGAATTAGTTAGTTATTTCAAAATAAATCCAATGATTTGTTTATATATTTAAATGCAACAACTTAATACCCCTTGGTTTGGAAGGTTTTTTCGGCAGCAATTCAGCTATTCTCAAAATATCAATTATCCTTCGGCCAGGTATAGAATGTTCTCGAAATTAAATAATTTTCTATGATGCAGAAAGAATCAGGATTAAAAATTGGGATTATCGGCATTGGTACCATAGCTGGTATTCATGCACAGGCCTTGCAGGAGTCTGAAAAATTGGAATTATTTTCTGTTTACAGCCGCTCTGAAAAAAATGCCAGGAGCCTTGGAGATAAACATAATGTCAGGTGGTACAGTGATTGGGACAGGTTTATTTCCGATCCGGAACTGGATGCTGTTTCTGTTTGCACCCCGAGCGGTAATCACCTGGATTATGGTGAGCTGGCTGCAAAGGCGGGCAAACATGTGATCATTGAAAAACCAATTGAAGTCACCCTCGACAGGGCCAAACGTTTGATCCGGGTTTGTGAGGAAAATAGCGTGGCCCTGGCAGTTATCTATCAGAGCAGGTTCGTGCCTGAGATCCAGGCCCTAAAAAAGAATCTTGATGAACAGGTAATCGGTAAATTGTTTATGGGTGATGCCCGTATCAAATGGTTTAGGGGACAGGATTACTATGACAGCGGTGCATGGCGGGGGACTCTTACCCTGGATGGTGGCGGTGTACTGATCAATCAGGCCATTCATACCATCGACCTTTTACAGTGGTTTATGGGTGATGTGGAAAGCATATACGGAAATACGGGCACCCTTACACATGAAAGGCTGGAAGGGGAGGATAATGCAGTGGCAGCCATAAAGTTTAAATCCGGTGCTTTTGGTGTTATCCAGGGCTCAACATCCATACAGCCGGCACAAGCCAGATGTTTAGAATTACATGGTAAAAAGGGTACCATTACACTCGATGGTGACGATGTTAACATACTCATTGCAGGTTCGGACCAGCCAGAACAGGAAAAAAAAGGTACCGCCTCCGGTGCTTCCAGTCCCCTGGCCGGTTTTTCGCCAGATCCTCATAAATTCCAGTTTGAAGCCATTGCCGATGCCATTGACAAAGGCCTGGAGCCCCCGGTATCAGGGAAGGACAGTCTGAAATCATTGGCCATCGTACTGGCTGTATACGAATCATCCAAATCAAACCTTCCGGTGCATATGGATGATTTTCTGAAGTTCTGACATAAAAAAAAGAAAACATGTCGATGCAAAAAGAAGAAATCAATATTTATCTGAAGGAAGCGGAGAACCACCTGGTAAATGAACTTTTACCTTTCTGGACGACCCGTATGATGGATTACAAGAATGGAGGCTATATCACACATTTTGATAAAGAGGGGCTAGACACCGGGGAGGATGAAAAATCACTGATTGCGCAGTCCAGATCTGTATTCACCCTTTCTTCAGCGCACAGGGCAGGGTATGGTGAGGGAAAATTTGCTTCGATGGCTGAACATGGGATCAGGTTCATGATCGATAAAATGTGGGATAAGAAATTCGGCGGGTTTTTCTGGATGATGGACCGCTCAGGAAATGTTAGCATAGATAAGAAGATCATATACGGCCATAGTTTTGCCATTTATTGCCTGAGTGAATATACCCTCGCCACAGGGGATCCTCTCGGAATTGAATATGCTGAAAAGACCTTTGACCTGGTACAAAAGCACTGTAGCGATACTTATAATGGGGGTTATTTTGAGATGTTCGATCGGGACTGGACCCTGGCGGGCCCTGGCAGCCAGGGGGGCGACCGAAAGACCCTTGATGTGCACATGCATCTCATGGAAGCTTTTACGACCCTCTACGAGTGTAGTAAAAAGGAGGTTCACCGCAGAAAATTGCTGGAGGATATTGAAATTCTGCTGAACCGGATGATGCACCCTGAATTCAAAACGGGCATTCCACAATTTACTCCCGGCTGGCAGGTTGCACCCCAGATTAAATTTGATATTATTTGGGGGTGGGACAGGTATACAGGAGAGGGAGAGAAAAGCAATCCGACTGATAATACCTGTTATGGCCATAATGCCGAATTTGCCTGGCTCCTGAATCATGCTTCAGAGATCCTTGGAACTGGACCTGGTAAATACCAGGATCTGCTTATCCGGATATATGATCACACCATCAATAACGGCATTGATAAAACCTATGGTGGCGTATATGTTGAAGGTCCGCATGCCGGTGGTGTATATGACATGGAGAAAGAATTCTGGCAGCAGGCAGAAGTGATGATTGGCAGCCTTGATGCATACTTGATATCAGGAGATAAAAAATACTGGGATGCCTACACCAATGTGCACCGTTTTGTATTCGAAAAAGTGATTAACCAGAAAGCAGGTGAGTGGTATCCCCTCTTGACCAGGGAAGGTGAACCGGTCTGGACACATATGTCTCACTCCTGGAAAGTAAATTACCATTCTGTAAGGGCGATGATTGAAAGTATCAGGCGTTTGAAAAAGCTGGGGAAGGAAGATTCCAAAATATGAATGCTGTAAAAAATTTCTAATAATTGGAAATTTCACTCAATGGATTAGACTGGGTAGTTGGCCTTTTTGTACTTATTGGCAGCCTTGCGGCAGGTTTGTATATGGCCCATAGGGCAAAAGCCGGAGAAAGCAGTTCGAATTTTTTTCTTGGTGGAAGGAAAATATTATGGCCGGTCATCGGGGCATCCCTGTTTGCCACAAATATCGGGGCGGAACACCTGGTCGGCCTTTCCGGGGATTCATACCGGTATGGACTCTCTGCGGGTTCGGTTGAGCTGACAACTTATATTACACTTGGTTTCGCCTGTGCCGTCCTTTTTCCCTATTACCTGAAGAACAAGATCTTCACCATCCCGGAATTTCTTGAATTGCGGTATAATAAGTCCGCACGCAGCTTCTTTTCAGGTCTCATGCTCCTGATCAGTGTAATGACGAAACTCGCATTTACCCTGTTTGCCGGTGCGCTGGTCCTAAACAGCCTCCTGGGATGGAATGTAATGACAACCGTGGTTTACATTGGTCTAATCGTTGCACTCTTTACCATGGTCGGCGGTTTCACTGCGGTAGCCTATACTGATACCATACAGGCAAGCATTATGATCATTGGGACGGGAATTATGCTTTTCATCGGGCTTGATAAGGTGGGTGGCTGGAGTGGTTTGATGGATAAGGTTCCGGAAGCCATGACCATTGCAAAGCCCTATGATGATCCGGTATATCCCTTCTGGGGTATCCTTGCCACTGCTTTCTATGCCGGTATTTTTTACTGGGGTATAGACCAGGTCAATGTACAACGGGTCCTGGCCGCACCAAACCTGCAACAGGCAAGGTGGGGGGCTATGTTTGCCATTTTGCTGAAACTGATGCCGATTTTTATTTTTGCCCTTCCCGGGGTGATTGCTTATGCCCTGTATCCCGGCCTTGAGGGAGAAGAGACCCAGCAGACTTTTATTGTGCTGCTAAACAACCTTTTGCCCTCCGGTTTACGGGGACTGGTTCTTGCCTCATTGATGGCTGCACTGATCACATCCCTGATTGCCGTACTGAATTCTGTATCCACGCTGGTTGTGCGGGACTTTGTGGTCAAGATACATCCTGATATATCAGAAAAAAGACAAGTCTTTTCCGGCCGTATTGTCATTCTGCTGGTGACTATCCTGGGAATAGGTGCTGCCTGGTTGGTATACAAAAACGAAGAGGGTTTATATAAATATCTGCAAACCATTACTGCCTATCTGGTTTTACCAGTTTTTCCGGCCATATTTTTTGGTATTCTCAGCAAAAGGGTAACCCTGAAAGCTGCCATTGTATCGGTTTTTGTAGGTATAATTTTTGCCACAATATTTGTCATAGATCAGTTTATTGGACCTGAAGCGGGAGAAAATGTCTTTCCCTTCCTTCATTATAAGCTTACATTGAACTTTGGGTTTCGTGGTTTGTGGGCAACCATTTTTATTACAATTGTATTGTTTGCCGTATCCGCATTTACACCAAAAACGGAACCTGATAAGCTCAGGAGGACAACCGTCAATTATTCAAAAAAGCTAGAAAAGTTTTCGGGGCTTTCAGACTGGAGGCTACATTTGTTTGTACTGATAATAATAACCATCCTGATATATATATGGCTGAGTTAACAAATCCGTTATAATGAGAATGAAAACAATATTATTGATCGTCGCCCTGGTTACAGGCCTATCCGGTTGTGGGACAGGCCACAAGAATCATTCTGGCCATTCTGAACCACCGGATTATAAGGTCAGGCTGGAAGTAGTCACCAGGCATTGGGACGGTGAATTCAACTGGACCCAGGCCCGTGTAGCCGCTATACCCGGGATGGGGAATGACAGACAGCCAAGGCTGATAATGACCATGCAAAAGTGGTTCGTATCACAGTCCGATTATTATTCCGGTCTCTATACCGTGCAAAGCGATGACATGGGTACCACCTGGACCGCTCCTAAAGAACAACCAGCATTGGGCTGGCGGCGAGGTGCCAATAATATCATTATAGGAATCTGCGATTTTACACCCGGTTGGCATGAGAAAACAGGCAAGTTGCTGGCGATGGGTCATACTGTTTACTATTTAGAAGGTGGAAAACTTATCAAAGACCGGCCCCGTGCAACCGCCTATGCAGTCTATGACCCTGAAACCGATCAATGGTCGGAATGGAAGGAGGTCAGGGTACCGGACGAAAATAAATTCTACAATTCAGGGTCTGGCTGTGGGCAATGGTTGGTAAAACCGGACGGAGGATTGCTGGTCCCAGTCTATTTCAAAGCGAAGGGAGACACTACAAATTGCTACGCTTCCACCATCTTTCATTGCAGTTTTGATGGAGAAGAGCTGAGTTATATCCGTCATGGAGAAGAGCTGTCGCTCGATGAACCACGTGGGATTTATGAACCCTCGCTGACTATTTTTAAGAATCGTTATTACCTGACATTGAGAAATGACAATAAAGCTTATGTAAGCGTAAGTGACGATGCCTTACACTGGCAAGGTATTAAGCCCTGGACTTTTGATAACGGCATGGAAATCGGCAGTTATAACACTCAGCAACACTGGGCCACGCATAGTGAAGGTTTATTTCTTGTTTACACACGGCGGGATGCGAATAATGATCACATTCCCAGAAGCCGTGCCCCTCTGTTTATGGCCAGTGTGGATTCGGATGGGCTGATTTTGCGAAAGGAGACCGAAAGGATCATCATTCCTGAACGCGGGGTCATGATGGGAAATTTTGGAGTTGCACACATTAATAATGAAGAATCCTGGGTAACGGTGGGTGAAAATATGCATCCGCCGGAAAATCTCAACCTTGGTGCCGATGGGAGTGTATTTGCGGCACGCATACATTGGTCAGTTCCTGACAATTAAGCTTTATATTTGAGCGAATGAAACGAATAGCAAACCTTTCAAAAATCACTGTTGTTTTTCTTTTTTGCTGTTTTGGTAAATCATCAGCGGTGTTGAGTGAAGAGCTGCCCTGGACAGCAGGAGTAGCCAAAATGATTATCACACCTGAAGAGCAGGTATGGCTGGCAGGATATGGATATAAGCGTGAACCTGAGGGCCGCCTTCATGATTTATGGGTAAAGGCCCTTGCACTGGAAGATAGCAATGGACTACGCAGCGTGGTTGTTACCACCGACCTTATGGGAATACCAAGGTACATGTATGAAAGTATCTCCCGGAAGCTGATGGATCGATTTCACCTTGAGCGGTCTCAGATACTATTAACCTTCAGTCACAATCATTGCGCCCCACGCCTTCACGAAGACCTGGTTGATTACTACCCGAAAGATAGTGTTCAAATCGAACTGGTCAGAGAATACTCTGATAATCTGGAAGAGAAAATCATTGAAACGGTGGCTTTTTCCCTTTCTGATTTATCACCAGCCAGACTGATGATTGGCGAAGGAACGGCCAGTTTTGCTGTTAATCGTCGCAATAATGTTGAATCTGAGGTTCCGGAGCTCCTGGCAGCCGATGTACCTCTGGAAGGTCCCGTTGACCATTCTGTGCCCATTATGGGAATATATAAGGAAGATAATCAGTTAGTTGCTATTATGTTTGGGTATGCTTGCCATCCGACAACGCTCAATTTTGAGAAGTGGTGTGGCGATTATCCGGGCTTTGCACAAATTGAACTGGAGAAGAATCATCCCGGGACAATGGCATTATTTTTCACCGGTTGTGGAGGCGATCAGAATCCGCTGCCCAGGAGAGAGGTGTTGCTCTGCGAACAATATGGAAGCAGGCTTTCTGAGGCTGTAGAGAAAGCATTGCAGTCTCAACTGAAGCCGGTTCCATCCAAACTATCTACAGCTTTTGAATTCGTAGATTTGGATTATCTCAGTCCCCCAAGCCGGAAGGAACTCGAAACTGCACTTCTCGAGCATCAAAGGGATACATCTGCTCGTGCTCGCATCCGTGCTAGCTGGGCTGAACGTATGCTTGAAAAAATGGATGCTGGTGAACAGTTTGCCTCATTCTACCCCTATCCTGTACAGGTATGGAAACTTGGCGGCATATTTCATTGGATCAGCCTTGGCGGAGAGGCCGTCGTGGATTATTCGCTACGCTTCAAGAAGGAATTTGGCCCGAATACATGGGTCTGTGGTTACGCCAACGTATTGGTAGCCTATATTCCATCACTTCGTGTGTATAATGAAGGTGGCTATGAGGGTGGTGCATTTCTTTATGAATATGGACTTCCGGCAAATCGATGGGCCAGTGATGTGGAAGAACGCGTAACGGATGCAGTCCACCGGCTGGTTCGAAATGTACGGTAAACAAAAATCATTAACGAATATGAAAAGACGGAGATTTATATTGACTACCCTTGGAACACCCGCATTAACAATACCGGGCTTGTCTGTCGCGAATGGAAAAGAATACACGACTGGATATAAGTCATCTGAATATATTGCAGGAGTTACCCTGCATGAACACCGGGATCAATTGAGAGGTATGTTATATGATGAATACCTGCCTTTTTGGAATAATGGTGGCTATGACAAGAAATACGGTGGATTTATTTGCAATTTAAGCAAAGAGGGAATTCCTGTCGATGATGAAAAGTTTATCTGGTACCAGGGACGGGCAATATGGGTGTATTCGTTCTTATACAATAATTTCGGTCACAATCCTGAATTTCTTGAAATCGCAAGAAGTACACGAGATTTTATGGTTAAGAATATGTACCTGGGAGAAGGAAGGTGGGCTGAGTTAGTTCGCAGGAATGGATATGTAATCAAGGGAGTAGAGCCAGGTTCTGATATTTATGGTTGGTTATTTGCGGCGAATGGTCTTTCAGAATATTACAAAATTTCAGGGGAAGAAGAGGATATCAGGCTGGTTAAAGAATCTATTTGGGCTGCCGTAAAAGCCTATGATTCTCCTCATTATCAAGAAGGAACAGGCTTGGAAGGACTTCGAATACAAGGCCATTCAATGATCTTTATCCGGCTTTTAGCACAGCTTTTGAAATATCAAAATGATGATAGGCTTGAAGAACTGATGGATTTTCATGTGGATAAATTAATGACAAATTTCTACCATCCAGGGTACCGGATTTCAAATGAAATGCTCAATCATGATTACAGCAGGATAAAAGGGGAAGAAGGTTTAATGTTTCTGGGCCATTCTCTGGAAACCCAGTGGATGGTTATGCAACTTGCTCTGCAAAAAAAGGATCAGGTGCTTTTTGATAAAGCCAAAAACAATTTCAGAAGATTTCTGGAGATGGGTTGGGATTATAATTTTGACGGATGGGCCAGTGAAAATTATCAGGTTTTCGGTAGCGAAGATTATATACTGGGAACGGATTATTCTACCAAAACCATGTGGGCACATACCGAGATCTTAGTTGGATGTATGATGGTTTTTGAAAATACAGGTGAGGCATGGGCGAGGGACTGGTACCAGCGGACATGGGAATATGTTTTAAAAACATTCCGGTTGGGAGTGGGAGCATGGGAACAGGCAGTCAATCGTGAGGGGGAACCCATCTCCAGAGAAAAGTGGGGGATCAATCCAATGAGGCGCGGTAATTATCATCAACCTAGATTTTTAATGTTGAATATGCTGAGCCTTGATCGAATGATCAAGAGAGGTGAATGAATAAGGCTTTTTTTAGTTATTCTGTAATGGCCGGTATGATGAAGGTTTCAAGCAGGCGCCAGGGAGTCTCCATCTGGAAACCATCCGCTTCATTATGGTAATTGTTGAACAGTACGATCAAGTCATATTCAGGGATAAGCATGAGTATTTGTCCACCAAAGCCGACCGCAGCTATCAGTCCTTCTTCATGGACCCACCACTGGTATCCATAGTACATCCCGGGAATGTCTCCCCGCAGGATTTGTTTACTGGTTGATTTATCTATCCAGGCTTCGGAGATTATCTGTTTATCCTCCCAACTGCCTTTTCCCAGGTACAGTAATCCAAACTTGGCCAGGTCTCTTGGCCTTAAATAAAGTCCCGCATATCCCCTTGCTGCCCCATCCTGGTTGATGGACCAAAAATAGTCACTGATACCGAGCGGATGGAAGATTTCCCGGGCAGCAAATGAATCCAGTCTTACCCCGGTTTGTTCCTGGATAATGACCGACAGGAGGTGGGAAATACCGGAGTTGTAGTTAAAGGCCTCACCAGGCGTCTTGAGTAAGGGCTGGTCCAGGATGAACTGGATGCTACCCTCGTTGTTTCTCCACTGCCTGAATGTATTCCGGTTATCCGAATAAAGATACTGTAGCTCATACCATTCAAATCCATCTGTCATTGACAGGGCATGCTGCAGGGTAATTTCGTCCTTTCCTTCAGGATATGTGACCTGGTACTCAGGAAAGAAATTGAGGAGGGGTGTATCAAGGGATGGTAAAAGTCCCATGTCACTTGCCACCCCAAATGCCGCCGATGTTATACTTTTCGTACAGGAAAAAACATAGTGAAGACTGTCGCTGCTAAAATCATCAGTATAATATTGCTCCGCCACGATATATCCCTTGCGGATTACAATGACCGAGTGAACATCAATATGCAGTTTCATTTGGAGCACCATGTCTTCATTCATCTTCCTGAGCAGTTCAGAGTCCATGCCCACCTCTTCAGGAGTACAGCTTTTCCAATCTTCCGTTGGCCAGTAGGGTCCCTCGTAGGGACCACTGCCAAGGATGGCCCTGGAAGGGAATGTGGGACTAAAGTCCCTGTCCTGCTCACAGGATGTAAACAGGAGAGAGGCACAGAGCAATGATAATATATTTAGGGCTGTTCGGTTCATATTAGAATTGTATCCTGTATGTTAGTAAGGGTATTAATGTATTCTGGTGCTCAACCTTGATCGATTGGGTTGGATGATCGTAGTAAGTTTTAAGCATGTTCTTGTTATTGGTCAGGTTAATCACCTCCAGTTTCCACTCTGAGGTGTACCTGGGCCTGTTTCTTCTAAAATACACCATCAGGTCTATCCGGAAATAATTGTCCAGTTTTTCCGTAAATCCATAATCCCATACCCGGATCTCCCGTCCGGCTTCCATTGATGCATCCAGGTCTATGGGCAATTCCCGAAAACCGCCTGTCCATATATATCGTGTACTGAGCCCAATCACATTCCTTTTTCCCGGTCCCACTGCAAACTCCTTTGTAAACATACCCGAGTTGGTAAAGGAACCGTCATACTTGGTCGGGTACTCTTCATCCATGTAATTTTTAAATTTGGATTCATAAAGCGATCCGGTTAGCAGGGCTGAATATCCATTTGAAAACAATTTTTCAATGGTCAGCTCTGCCCCCTTATTGAAGCCGGTCCCCCGATTAACCAGTATGTTACCCTCGAAGCCGTAATCAAAATTGATGGTCGAGAAGTAAGGTGGGAAGGGATAAACTGGAATGTCGTACTGGTACTGGTAATAAACTTCTGTTTTAAGCAGCCAGTCGGGATTTGGCCGGTACTGGTAGCCCAGGATGTAATGTTGAGCCTTGGCCAGTTCCAGGTCTTTGTTAATCTGTACTTTTTCTCCATCGTGCATGGTTTTTTCGCCGGTATACAGGGTAAAGGATTCCCTCCGACTGTGGATTCCAAATCCCGCGCTAAGATTATGTTTTGGCAGAAATTGCCAGGAGAGGCCCAACCTTGGTTCAATGGAATTGTTCTGGTTCAGGAGGAGATGGATAAAATGAATCCCAGCGTTTAGGGTCAGGGAGGGTATTATTTTGTAACGCCAGTTCAGGTGGGATTGAAAGATGCCTGTGCTTCCTTTATCATCGACATAAATTTGTTCGAAATTGATCTCGCTGGAGTACAGGGGATGACTTGGGTCAAGAGCCCTGTTGGACAGGGTATCTGAATGCCATCCCATGAAAGAATTGTAGAGTGCATGGGTGTAAACCAGTCCGGTCCGGATTTTGTGTTTTGCATTAAGCTTCTGATTCAGTGTAACCGATATTCGCGGTGTAATTTCCCTGACATCGCTATGGGCCGTGTAATCAATCGGGTTGGCTGACGATCCCATGTTCCTGTACGTATCCCAACGGTATTTCCAGAGGGAGAAGGCGGCGATTGTCTTGATCCTGGTAGATTCAGTCAAGCCAATTTCGTTTGAGACACCAAGCGTTGCAATGTCATTGTACCAGTCATATCCAGATTCTCCCTTTTCGTGACTTTTTCCCCCTATCCCGAAAATGGAGAAAGTCCCCATACGTCTTGTAGGGAGGTGGAACTTGAAGGATAGGTCCATAAAATCCGGCGTATGGTCCATCAGTCCCATCATGGTGATCAAACCCAGTGTATAAAACCTGAACTGGGCAATATAGGTGGCACCGGTTTCCCTGTTCAGGGGCCCCTCTGCCATAAATTCTGTGCCTATCACACCTATCTGGAAAGTTTGTTCATGTTTTTCATTGTTCCCAGTCCTCAGGTTGATATCAAATACACCTGATAGTGCATTCCCATATTCAGCAGGGAAAGCACCGGTAAAAAAATCTGAGCGCCCAAGCATGTTATTGCTAAGCATATTAATGCCACCCCCGGATGAACCGACCTCCCCGAAATGATTCATGTTTGGAACCTCGATCCCTTCCAGCCTCCAGAGCAATCCTTTGGGACTGTTCCCCCGGATTACGATCTGGTTCTGGCCATCATTCGGACTGGCCACTCCGGGAAGGGATACGGCGACCCTGGATATATCGTTCATAGACCCGGGGACGTAGGTGAGGTCTTCCCCTGAAAGCGGAATGGTACTGATCACGGCCAGGTCATTTACGGGTTTAAGCTTGTCTATTTTATGCCTGATGGTTACCTCCCCGATATCCAGTATGGATTCTTCCAGCTCAAATTGCAGGACGGTTTCCTTGCCGGAATGGACCACCAGGCCGGGAAGGTTTTCGCCTTCATATCCCATACAGGAGATTTCAAGCTCATGCCTGCCAACCGGGATATCCATTAGGCGGAAATTTCCCTCAAGATCGGTAACGGTTCCTTTCAGGGGACTGGCAATGAAGACGTTCACACCTGGTATGGGGAGTCCCGAATCCTTATCTATGATCCTGCCCCTGACGGTCTGGGTAAGGCCGGTATTTTCCTTTTTTGGAAAAAGCAGGATCTTGTCCTTCTTTACAACATAATCAACTGGCACATCCCGCAACATTCCATCCAGCACCTCTTTAACCGTTTTTTCTCCTGCTTGCAGGACAACTTCCTTTCCGACGGGGATCTTATTCCCGTAAGAAAATGTAAAATCCCCTTCCCGGCCAATGATCTTGAGCGCCTGTTCCAGCGTGGTAACCTGGTTATTTAGCTTGATCTTTTTGTCCAGGATAGACGTCTTTCCCTGGGCCAGGGCTGAAGCCTGGCATATTAGCAGAAGGGAGAGGATTAATATAATGGATCTATTTTTCATTTGTCTGAATATCGAAGGCCCTGACCTGTATCCTGCCATCAGTTTCTTCAAATTCTATATCCAGTACCAGGGAAATCTCCTCCAGCACATCGTCAATATTCTGATCTTTATAGGTACTTGTAAGTGCCAGCGTATCGAGTCCGGTGCCAACGATATGGAACTCTTTGTGGTAATGGTTCCCCAATTGCTTAAATACCTGGGGCAAGGGTGCATTATTAAATGTCAGGGTCCGGGTTTTCCAGCTCAGGAAATTAAGGTCAAAGGAAACCTGCTGCTGAATTCGGCCATTGTGGTATTCGGCATGTTCATCCTTACCTAGCACCAATGCCTCTTTCTTTTTACCTTTCGGATAAAACGCTACTTTCCCGCTCAGTACATTCAATAATACCCTTCTCTTGCCGGGATCCCCCTTCAGGTTGAAAGATGTCCCCAATACCTCGGTGGATGCTTCATCAGCCACGATAACAATAAAGGCCTTTTCTTCATTCCTGGCTACTTCAAAGAATGCTTCTCCTTCGAGTTTCACAATCCGTTTCGGGCCTTTAAACTCAGCAGGGTAAGTGAGTTTACTTCCGGTATTGAGTGACACCGTGCTGCCATCCGGTAAAGTGATCTCCTCCTGTTGACCTGAAGCATACAGGGTGATCCAGTCCATTTTACTGAGCCGTCCATTCCCCGTATAATAATAGATCAAAAATGTTGAGGCAAATGCCAGGAGGAAAAGGGCTGCCACACGCAGAACCCTGACGGTTATCCTCCTGACCTGCCTCGATGGATAATGCTCCTTGGCCTGCTTCGGAAATCCAAATTTATCATGAAGTGAGTTCCAGTCCTTTGCCGCATCAATTGACTTAAATTCACGGATACTACCGGAAGATTTCCATATCTGCTCCATCTGCTCCAGGTATTTCCTGGTTGCTGGTTCAGCTTCCATGGAAAGCCTCATGGTTTCGGATTCCTCAGCGGTAAGATCGCCGGTGAGATATTTCATCAAGAGTTCATCATCCATAATATGTGCTGCTTGTTTTTCATGGCTTACTGTAACTAAGACAACCTGGGCAGGGAAGACACGTACGCGAAAAGGAAATTTATTCTCCTCTTAGTGGCAATAGGCTGTCTTTTAGGAATTTGAGTGCTTTGCTGATCTGGGTTTCCACAGTTCGTATTGACAGGTTCAATTCAGTTGCGATCTCCCTGTTTCGTTTCCCGTCGACACGGCTCATGATGTAAATCTGCCGGCATTTCTCAGGTAAGGTTGAAACGATTTCATAGACCCTTGCTTCCAGTTCAAGGGCATCCATTATTTCTTCCAGGTCCGGATCGTAAACACCTGCTTCGGATCTGCTCATGTTCCTATGTTTTTCTTTTACCTGTTCATGCTTAACATGGTTGAGGCATCGGTTTCTTACTCCGCTATACAGGTAAGATTTAAGCGATGTTTGTATGGAAATGGAATGGCGGGAATCAAAAAGATGGAGATAGAATTCCTGCACGATGTCCCTGGCGGATTCCAGGTCCCCCAGGTACTTATTTGCAAAGACTACCAGCCTCTGGTAATATTGGTCAAATAGTTGCCGGTAGGCACTTTCCCTGCCTGACCGCAATCCGTCGATAATATACTTTTCCTTTGATTTCAATTTTGTCCATGAAAGGCGTAATATCCAAAATTATGAAATCCAGATTAACTTAGGTAATAGTTTAATAAAGACTATGCCTGGTTAACAAACCTGCGTGGGTTTACTTGCAGGATTACCTGTTTTTTGGCATAAAAGTTCTTCTCCTCATGGTTTTTGATAAAACCGG